>Ga0272441_10001457_pt1 | contig 50439 bp, 36 predicted proteins | sample SSMProp6N_FD_193582 | JGI IMG/M metagenome (GOLD analysis project Ga0272441, IMG submission 193582) | Marine sediment archaeal communities from Little Sippewissett salt marsh, Falmouth, MA, United States - SSM-Prop-6N | ecosystem: Environmental > Aquatic > Marine > Wetlands > Sediment ... | reverse complement strand
TACCGCGGCGCGGACCGTCCGTTCCTGGACGTACAGGAAGCGTATGCGGTGTTGGGCGATCCGGCACGGCGCAGGCACTACGACGTCACGCGCGACCGCACGCGGCGGGCCGAGCTGGTGGCGCCCCCGCCGCGCGCCGGGCGGCGGGTCTATCCCGGCGAGGGTGCGGCGCCCGAGCCGCTCGTTCCGGAGCGTGGGCGTACGGATCTTGGCGAGGTCTCGCCGATCCGCTCCTTCGAGACGTTCACGCCGTCGTTCGACGAGATCTTCGACTGGCTCTGGAGCAACTTCGCGAGTCTCGGCCCAGCCAAATCCGTGCGGGTCAAGAACCTGACGCTCGAAGTCCCGATCACGCGCGAGCAGGCGGCGCGCGGCGGCCAGGCGCGGATCATGGTGCCCGCCCGCGCGGCCTGCCCGACCTGCCGCGGACATGGCGGTGTGGGTCCCTACGAATGCGTGCGCTGCGGGGGCGAGGGTGCGATCACCGGTGAGGTGCCCCTCTCGATCGCGTTCCCCGCCGGCCTGAGCGAGGACCACGCGGTCGTGATTCCGCTCGACCGCTACGGGATCCGCAACACGCGGGTGACCGTCTTGTTCAGGCCAACGGACCGTCCAAGCCCATGACCGAGCCTCCATCCAGCGAATCGGACCTGACCCAGGCGCTGATCCGGCACGCCGTCGAGCTGCATGGGAAGGCGGGCGCCTCAGACCTGCTTTTATATGCAGACGTGTTCGGCGATTCCGCCGTGCTCAAGGAGATCATCAAGTCGTTCCAGGATGTGAATTTCGTACTCGCCACACGCAACGCGGCGGCGGCGTCCGAGGCGCGCGAAGCGGTCCGCGAGATCGTTGCCGTGCCCGATATCCGGCTAACGCGGATGGGCCAGATCAAGATCGCCGTGCTCGTCGGGCTCTCGACCGGCGTGTTCGAGAAAGGCGACAAATTGGTCTGCCTGTCCGGCATCGCGGAGTCCGGCACGCTCGACACGATCGTGTTGATGGAGGTCGGTAAGGAATTCGAGATGTTCTCGCCGGCGGGCGAACACGAAATTCACGTCGGCGTCAACAGCGAGGTGTTCAACGAGGTGCTGGAACTGGCTGTGCGACTCGGGAACGAAGGCCGCGAAGGCAAGCCTGTCGGCACCATGTTCGTGATCGGGGAACAAGACGAGCTTGCGCCCATCTCCCGGCAGATGGTGCTCAACCCGTTTCGCGGCTATTCAGAGGAAGAACGGAGCATATTCGACCGCAACGTGCAGGAGACAATCAAAGAGTTCTCCCTGATCGACGGCGCCCTGCTCGTCAGTCCCAAGGGAGTCGTGACGGCCGCCGGCGTCTATCTGAATCCGCCGACGGCCGGGGAGGACCTGCCTCGCGGCCTGGGCGCCAGACATCATACGGCCGCCGGAATCACCGCCTGTACGCGTGCCACCGCCATTACCGTCAGCGAGTCGACCGGCACGGTTACTGTCTTCCAGAATGGCAGAATCTTTGTCGAAATCGAAGCGCCCCGCCGGATTGGCGACACGACTCACAGTTCGGACGCCTTCTTCGCCGATACGCTCGCCCAGAAGCCCTGACGGAACGGCAAGATAGATGACTAGCAGGCTTGCACAAGTACCGCAGCCATTCCTGGCTGCGGGCCCGGGCGGTCGTCTTCGCGCCGCAGGCAGGAATGCCTGCGGTACTGCCTAAATCGCATACTACACCCCGCACCGTCCCTGATCCGTTCGCATCTTCAGTCCGGTTGTGTCACGTTGACACAGTTGGGGGCGTGCCGCGTGAAAGTCTGTCACGATCGACTGCCCGGTTGACAGCCGCGTGCATCGTGCGAGGCCGGCAAAATGCTCTACACAGCGGGCTGTTCGCAATTCATGCCGATCTGGTTCTCGAGGTTGGCACGCTTTTTGCTTTGTGCGGTGGGCGTGATGAACGAACGCAAACGGGAGGAACCGCGCGAAGGCGGCTGACCCAAGATGAACGCTGCGGGTGCGCGTTTAGGCGTCACTCCAGAACCGAGACGGCGAAGAGCCGTCATGGAAGAAACGAGGGTTTCTCTTCCTGATTCCGAGCAAATCGGCGAGAGGGAGATGGTCTGACATGAACGAGCGATTGCAGACAATTGTTTTGGTTGACTCGGACGGGAAGGCCTCGCACTGCGTGCAGGAATCCTGGTCGAGGCTGCGAATCGCCAATCCTCTGCGCGTTTTCTCTTCCTGCGCCGAAGCTCGTGAGTTCTTCACAAGCAGGCCCCCCCACGATTCTGCCCCGCGCTTGCCGGTCGGCGCCCTTGTTCTCGATCAGGCAGCCACCACCGAAGAGGGGCTCGCCCTGATTGCCCATGTCCGAGACGTGCCGGCCCTGGAATCCTTGCCCCTTGTTGTCTATGCCGCTGATCTGGCGCCGCTGCGCGCATGTGAGGCACTCAAAGCGGCCGCGTTTGTACGTCGGCCCATGGCGCTGGAATTGATCGGCACGCTCGACTCGCTGTGCGGGCTGAGCAAAGAGTCGGTCGCGTCGGCCGCGGACGGGCCCGTGCGTGCTTCGCATTTCTGCGCTGCGAGAATTGAGACATCGTCGCATGAACGCGGCGTGCACCGAAAGGGGGTGGTCTGATCGAGACGACAGATCGATTTGATCGAACCTTATTGTTGTTTCTTCCGGGATGCAGGAAGACGAACGGAAACGGTTGAAGGGAGGGATGAGCGATGATCGAGTTTGTGACATGGCCACGGAGTAGATGGTCGGTTTTCGACGAGCTGGAATCGCTGCAGGCGGACCTGAGCCGGATGATGTCCGGCGGAGAATCCGCCGCGGCTGAGGCGCCCTCGGGCCGGCGTGTTCGGTCCTGGCGTCGCGGGCGGCCGAGCTACCCGCTCATGAACGTGTGGTCGTCGGCCGACGGGATTGTGATCGACGCGGAGTTGCCCGGTATCGACCCGAAGAAGGTCGAGATTCTCGCGATGGGCGACGAGCTGACGCTGCGCGGCATGGTCGGCACGGCGGAAGACGACGAGAACGAGACGTATCATCGGCGTGAACGGCCGGCCGGCGAGTTTGCGCGCACGTTGCAGTTGCCGTTCCGTGCCGATTCCAGCGCGGTGACGGCGAACTACAAGAACGGCATTCTGCGCGTGAGCGTGCCGCGGCCGGAAGAGGAGAAACCCAAGCGGATCGCGGTCGAGACCGCGTAACGACAAGACGCGTCGCCGGAGGCCGACCCGAGCCTGGGGCTCACCCGTGGAGAACGGGAAATGGAGGGCGAGGCTCCTGACGAGCCGCTCGGCGACGGCCCAGGTCCACAAGGTTTACGGCGTCCCCGCCATAGCTCGAAGAGCGACGGCGGGACGAGGTTTACGACAAGGTTGTCTTCTGAGGGAGGTGACTGACCATGACGGATACGCAAGTGACCAAGAAGGAAGAACAGAGCCCGGCCAGGACCCGGGCGTCGGAACCCGAACTGATCTTCGTGCCCGACGTCGATATCGCCGAGAACGAGAGTCGCATTTTGCTCGCGGCGAACATGCCGGGTATTGACCAGGACACCGTCGAGGTGACGGTCAAGAACGGCGTGCTCACCATCGAGGGCCGGGCCCGTATCGAGGGGCCCGACGGCTACCAGCTCATCGGCGAAGAGTACCGCGTGGGCAGGTACCGGCGCGACTTCACACTCTCGAACGCGGTCGACACCGACGGCATCAAGGCGAAGGTCCGCGACGGAGTGCTGAGCCTGACGGTTCCGAAACGGGACGAAGCCAAGACGCGCAAGGTTGCCATCGAGAGTTGACGGCGCGAAGGCCAAGGCCAAGTTCAAGAAAGGGCTGCTTACGATAGCCGTACCGAAACGGGAGGAGGAGCAGGCCGAGCGCAAGTCCATCACGATCGAAACCGACTGAGGGACGGCGTTTTCGCCTGAGGCGGCCGGCGGCGATCTTGTGACGCCCGCATCATTGCGGAACCTCTGATGCGGGGCCGACCCTCGATCAAAGGAGGTGAGCACCTCTGCCGCCACCGCCTCGGGCTTCCCCGGCCCGGCGCCGGGACGGAAGGCGCAGCCGAACTACTTGCTGAGAGCTTACGAGGCCTGACGATGAAGGAACAACGCAACAGACAACTCACCGTGCTGACGGGCCTGGTTGCCATACTGGTTGTCGCGGTAGTGGCGCAGAGCGTCGTGATTTTCGGACTTCACAAGAAGTTGCGCCCGTCGCGCACCGCACTGCGTTTCGACGCCGGTCACAAGGACAGCGGCAAGGCCAACCGGCACAAGATCGCACCCCTCGATCCGTTTGACCACGATTTTGACGACTGGGACCCGTTCAAGGAAATGCACTCGATGCACGACCGGATCAACCAGATGTTCGGCAGCGCGTTCAACCGGTTCCAGCGCAGCGACGATTTCGGTGGGCTGTTCGGAGACTACTCCTTTTCGCCGGCCGTCAACATCGAGGACAAAGGCGACCGGTACCTGGTGACCGTGGATTTGCCCGGCACCGAGAATTCACGGATCGAGGTCAACGTCGAAGGGCAGACCCTGACGATTTCCGGCTCCGCCCGCTCGGAGTCCCGTGATGAGGATTCAGGCACCATGCTGCGTCAGGAACGACGCAGCGGCAGGTTCCATCGCGCGGTCACGCTGCCGAGCCCCGTGGATGCCGACAGGCTGACGACAGAGCAGCGCGAAGGCGTGCTTCATATCGAGATTCCGAAGAGGTGATTCACCCAAAAGACAAAGAAGGAGGGCAAGATGAAGTCACGGATCAGGACAGATCGAAACTGTCGGCTGTGGTGCGTGCTGCTCGCGGCGTTGGTCGCGGGCGCACCGGCCTGTTCCGACGCGGCGCGTGACAGCGCCGTGGACGTGCTCGAACAGACCGGCTCGGCGTTCGCCGCAATCGCGGCGAAGGCGAAACCCGCGGTCGTCTTCATCAAGGCGGAGAAGACCGTTGCGGTCGGGGGCGGCGTCCAGCCGTTCTCGTACAACGACCCGTTCGGCTTTTTCGGCGACGATATGCTGCGCCGCTTCTTCCACGGGCATGGGTTCGATGTGCCGCACCGGCAGCCGCGCCAGTTCAGGCAAATGGGGCAGGGCTCCGGTTTCATCATCAGCGAGGACGGCTACATCCTGACGAACCATCACGTCGTGGGCGACGCGGACAAGATCACCGTCAAGCTGAATGACGGGCGTGAGTTCGAGGCGGACCGTATCGGCACGGACGCGAAGTCGGAGGTCGCTGTCATCAAGATCAAGGGTGAAGATCTGCCCTACCTCGAACTCGGCGACTCTTCCGCCATCAGGGTTGGCGAGTGGGCCGTCGCGATCGGGAACCCGTTCGGGCTGGCCGCGACGGTGACGGCCGGCGTGATCAGCGCAAAGGGCCGCACCGGCCTGCACATCGCCGACTACGAGAATTTTATCCAGACCGATGCGGCGATTAACCCCGGCAATTCGGGTGGGCCCCTGTTGAACATTCAGGGTGAGGTCGTCGGTATCAATACGGCCATCTACAGTCGGAGTGGCGGCAACATGGGTATCGGGTTCGCGATCCCGATCAACATGGCGAAATCGATCAAGGAACAACTCGTCAAGAGCGGCAAGGTCACACGCGGCTATCTCGGGATCATGATCCAGGAGATGACCGCCGATCTTGCCAAGTCCTTCGGGCTCGACGGGAAGCGCGGGATTCTCGTGGCGGATGTGACGGACGACTCGCCGGCCGAGAAGGCGGGCTTGAAGCAGGGCGATATCGTGCTGGAACTCAACGGCAAACCCATTGAGAACGTCGGCACGTTCCGCAACGAGGTCGCGTCGAACCCGCCCGGTACCAGGCTGCGCCTCACTGTCTTTCGCGACGGGCGCGAGAAGGACATCAAGATCAAGACCGGCCAGCTCCCGGACGACATCGAGGTGGCCGCCGGTTCCTCGGAGCTTTCGGAAAAGCTCGGGCTCAGCGTCCAGGACCTGTCCGAGGAGCATACGCGCAAGTTCGGATACGAACAGGGCGACGGCGTGCTCGTCGCCGAGGTCGAGCAGGGCGGGCTCGCATGGCAGGCCGGGATCCAGCCCGGCAACCTGATCGTCAGCGTCAACCAGACGAGAGTCGCGAGCGCACGCGAATTCCTGAAAGCCGCGGCCAAGGCCGAAAGGGACGGGAGCATGCTGCTGCTCGTGAGGGGCAAAGACTACTCTCGATACATCGTGTTGCGATTGGATTGAGCAGGAGAGGAGGCCCACCTGGCGCCCGCGCCACCCAAACGGATGAAGATGGAGGGCGAGGCTCCTGCCGAGCCGCTGTGAGGACGCCGTCTTCGAAGGAGGTGATCGCCATGACCTAGGACACGCGGCACACGGACGCAGACAACGACCAGGTATCCGATCAAGAAGAAGAAAACAAATGCATGATGGAATCGCGCAGAAAGGAGGAACAGCGAATGAATGCACAACGCAATCTTCTTCGAAACATGTACGGCAGAACGATCCTCGGCGGGCTCGCGCTGCTGATACTGGTCCTGTTTGCAAACCTACCGCGCGCTGCTGGGCAGGAAGGCGGCGAAAGCCGTCAAGAAGCTGGAAGACGATATCCAGGCGTTGATGCCGAAGACGGAAGAGACCGGTGCAGCGGGCAAGATTCGCGAGTTCTGGGAGCGCGCCGTGAGCTGGTTTCGGGAGGAAGCGGGCCAGGCCCACGTGATCACCGAGGACACCGGTGAAACCACGCAAGGGGCCGAGAAAGAAGCAAAGTAGTGTGAGATGGGGCGGGGGCCGGGGGCCGAACCGTACCCCCGGCCCTCCGCCTGTTCGAACCGAATCCGAGGAGTGAATGAGGTGACCGGATGAGCATCAAGTGGAACATCGTGAACCGGACCGGCGAGCTCTACGCTGAAGTGCAGCAGAAACTCCAGAACAAGATCGGCAAGCTCGAGAAGCATCTCGAGCATTTCCCGCAGGACGCGGTGTATCTGCAGGTGATCCTCGACGCGCGCGCTTCGGACAAGACCTACGAGGTGGCGCTGAACTTGCGCGTACCCTCGGACGTGCTGCATGTCGAGAAGGAATCCGAAAGCCTGGTCGCGGCCCTGGACGAGGGCGTCAACACGTTGGTCCGGCGCTTGAAACGGCTGAAGGCGAGATATCGACGGGATCATGCCTGGAAACGGCGCGGCAGAGACCTGCCGCAGCGTGACGTGGCCTTTGCCGAGACGGCCGTGCTCGAAGGCGAAGGTCCGCAGACCTTTGAAGACACCGTTGTCGCGGTGCTCGAGCAGGACTACGAGCGGCTGCTCGCCTTCGTGGCGCGGCAGTTGAACGAGTACATCCTCTCCGGCTCCATCCCGCGCAAGGCCATCGAGCCGCGCGACATCGTGGATGCCGTTGCCGAGCAGGCGTTGCGGCATCCCGAGCAGAAACCGCGGAGTATGGACTACCGCACGTGGTGTTCGTCGCTCGCGTTCCGCCAGACGCGCGAAGCGATCCGGCAGTGGGCGCGGGAAACGAGTGTGGCGATCCCCGTCGATCTGGACGTGGCGCCCGAGCCCGTCGTGCCGGGCGACGACGATCTGGAGCCGGAGGAATTCGCGCTGAACCTTCTGCAGCGACAGCTTGAACCGGACGAAGCGACGATGGCCGATGTCACGCCCGATCCCAACGCGGAGCCGCCCGACACGCAACTGCAAAGACAAGACATGTTCGCGGCGCTGCAGCAGGTGGTGCGTGGTTGGCCCAAGCTCGAGCGCGAGACGTTTCAGCTTCATTTTCTCGAGGGCCTCAGCGCCGAGGACCTCGCGCACACGTTCGCGTGCGAGCGCACCGATATCGAGGCGAGCATATCCCGGCTGCGCGCCAGACTCCGGACGGTCTTGTCCGAAACCGCGGAGATCGGCGCGGGCGAAGGGCCATCCGCCGCACAGGCCGCGGCGTACGGGAAGCACCTGCGCGAAGTGGTTGCCGACAGCCCGGCGGACAGGGCCGCAAAGGCCGGCGCTTGACGCGGGACGGTCGGCCCGTTGTGTTGAGTGGGCGCGCGGTGGCCCGCAGCCAGGAATGAGTCTGCTCCAAAGGCGTGCGAGGCCCAGGCCATGAGCAGATCTCCGCTCGATCCCGGCGCGGCAATGCGCAAACGCTCCGGCGGCGCTCACCGACGGTTGCGATGCAGTGGCGATGCCCCCAAAGCCGCGGACCGGCGAACCACAGCCGTCCGTCCGCAGTTCCGGGTTCGGCCAGCTCTTGCCTCTATCTGGCCCCCGTGCTAGGCTCAAGGAACGATGCATCGATACACTCCTTCGCGAGAACGCGTATGGGCTGCGTGGGCACGGCGCAAGCGGCACGAGCGCCGCCTGTCGCGGCGCACACCGAGAACTCCCGACAACAGCGAGCCATGGCTGGACCGAGCACCCGCCAGTCTGGGTGAGTTGATGCGCATTTCCGATGAGATCCTGGAATTGGAAGCGGCATGTCGAAATCGAGTGAAGCCTTCATAGAATCGCTTGCCGCGGAGGGCCGGGTTCTGCTGCTCGGGGGACTCGCCGTCATCGCGCACGGTCTGTCGCGAGCAACCAAGGACGTAGACGTCTGGCTCGATCCGCTGTCCTGCCCGAGCGAGTGGACGGCGCTTCTGCAGCGTGTGCTGCAACGGCATTGTGGCGCAGCGCCGTACGACCTGAAGAACAAGCGTGTCGTCCAGGCCGGTGCCCTTGAGCAGGTGATCGATCGCGACGGGGTCATTCGCGTGGTCGGGCTTGACCGGCCTGTAGACATCTTTCGTGTACCCCACAATTTGCAGGCGGCAGACTTTCCGGACGTCTGGCAACACGCGCGGATCCAGGTGGGCGGTGCGAGATTGCCGGACGAGATCGATCTGCTCGTGACGAAGGAAGGGACGGCCAGACCTCAGGACGCTGCCGACATCGCCTTTCTCGAGGAAAGGGTTCGCATGCGCTTGTCTGAGCAGCTGCGGACCTGCACATTTGCCGAGGCGCACGCCATTTTCCAGCGCTATGTCGATCATGAGACCTGCCGAGCCGCATTGGAGAATCCCGAAGAACAAGTGCGGGAGCTGGCCTTGAGTCATCTCCGCCGCTTCGCCGCTGATGGCGATCCTTTTGCCCGGGAGCTACTGGAAGGGCACGGCGCTTGAGTAAGCATGCAGTCCGCCGGCCGCCCTTGCCGGCGGTTCCGGCGGGCCGGTCGTACGGGCTGCCGCACTGTCACCGCCTATAGCGGCTACACGGGCGTGCACGCGTCGAGCAAATCGGACAGTGCCGCGGTCGCCAGGCACACGTGCGTGTCGGCCGCGCCGTAGTAGATCCGGACGGTGCCGTCATCCTCGACAACGCCGGCGGTCGCGAAGATGACGTTGTTCCGGTAACCGCCGTCGGTCTCGTACGGTTCCTCGGGCGTGAGCAGCGGCTCGGGCGAGAGCCCGATCAGCTTGGTCGGATCCTCGAGGTCGGCCAGCGCCACGCCCGCGTGGTAGCGTTTCTGCCACTTGTCTTCCCAGCCGTTCTTGCCGCGGCGCGGGTCGAAGTCGACGGCATGGAAGATCAGCAACCAGCCTTTTTCCGTGCGGATCGGGATCGCGCCGGGCCCGGTCTTCACGTTGCAGAACGGGACGTCCGCCGCGTCGATCAACGCCTTGCTCCGGCCCCAGTGCACCAGGTCCGGCGAGCTCGAGATCCAGGTGCTGTACGGGCGGCCGATCCAGATCGAGTTCTTGTTCGAATACGAGTCGATCGCCTGCCAGAACGGGCGCTCGAGCCGATAGTACTTGCCGTTGATCTTTTCCGGGAACAGCAACGTATTGCGTGAGCAGGGCATGGACATGTCGATCATCTCGTAACTGCGCAGATCGTCGGAAACGAACGTTGCCGCCTGCGGCCCGAACCGGGTCGGGCAGCAGCAGGTCATGTAGTAGCGGCCCTCGAGTCTGGTCAACCGCGGGTCGTAGGGGTTGTTCAAGCCCAGGTCCTCGGGCGGGAAGACCGGTTCGGGCCAGGCCGTCCATGCGACGCCGTCGGTGCTTTCCGCGATGCCGAAGTTCGTCGTGTGCTTGCCGCGCACGCCGGGCGGCTCGAACCAGTCGTTGCGGAACATCATCAGGTACTTGCCGTCTTCCTTGATGACCGAGCAGTTGAAGACCAGCTCCGAGCGGTACGGCAGTTGCGGGCCGGACAACACCGGGTTCTCGGGGTGCCGCTTGATGAACTGGGCGGACCGGACGTTGTCGACGATATGCCAGACACCGTGTTTCTTCGCGAGTTCCTGTAGATCCATGTCGATTTCTCCAGTTGCGCAATGCATCGTATTTCGGCCCTGCCCGCTGCCGCCGTCGACCTCCGGGCTATGGCGGACGGGACGCAGGACACGTAGGCTGGGGAGGGATAGATTCTGCATAAAGCGGAGCACGGCGTCAAGCGACGGAAGACGCCGCGCATGACGCGCGCTCCATGCCGTACGCGTACACGCATAGATACGAGCGCGTAGCATCGCGGCTGTTGGATTTGACAGATCCTGCAAAGACCGCTATCATCCGGTACTGTGGACCAGAGAAACACTGCCGGAGCCCGCTTCCGCGTCGGCATGAGCCCGTGCGCGGCAGAGCGGTGTCGCTTTTGATGGCGTCGCACAACGGACGCCTTCTGCTGATGCGTCGTTGACGCGCCGCCGCACCGTTCTCCAGACGAAGTTCCCGGGGCATGTCGCGTTTTGTACGGCGCGGCGCGGCGCCCGGGTGTCGTCTTGTATCGGGCGGGAACCGTCAAGTCCAGACCGAGGAGAGAAGAACCGGTGAAAGCAGCACAGATGACGGATGTCGGGCAGCCCCTGCAAATCGTGGACATCCCGGAGCCGGCGTTGGATCCGGAGGACGAGCGCGACGACATCCAGACAATCGTGCAGGTCAAGGCCTGCGGCTTGTGCGGCACGGACCTTCACCACTTGAAGGGCACGGCGAAAGTGTCGCGGCTGCCGATCACGCTGGGCCATGAGATTTCCGGGGTCGTCACCGAGGTGGGCCGCACGGTTGCCGCCGGCCAGATGAGCGTGCCGTCCTTCAAGCCGGGCGACCGGGTCGCGGTCAACAACGTGATCTGGTGCGGCGAATGCCGGCCGTGCCTGCGCGGGAAGTACAATTTCTGTCAGAACGCGCTGATGTTCGGGCGCGACGTGGACGGCGGGCTCGCCGAGTACGTGAAGGTGCCGGCCCGGAACCTGAGCCTGTTGCCCGAGGGCGTCCCTTTTGCCGAAGCCGCCATCCTCGGTTGCGGGGTCGTGACCGCCTACCACGCCTTGCGGATCGGGCGCGTGGGGCCGGGCGACGCGATTGTGGTCTGGGGTGGCGGCGGGGTCGGGCTGGCGCTGGTCCATCTTGCGCGGGAGCTGTCGGCCGCCTACCCGATCATTGTCGTGGAGAAACGGAAACGCAATCTCATCCTGGCCATGGAGCTGGGCGCGGATTTTGCGATCGACGCGGCCGAACAGGATCCCGTTACCGAAATCATGCGGATCACGAAGGACAACGGTGCCGATGCGGTGTTCGACACGGCCGGCGTCAAGACGATCGCGCCGCACGGCGAGCTGACGACACTGGCGGCGGTATGCCCGGGCGGCCAGTTGATCGTGGTGGCGACCTACGGCGAGTCGGTCACCGTAGAGCCGCACGATGATATCGGGATCTTTGAGAAGCGGTTCACGGGCAGCTGCGGGAATCTGCCCGACGAGCTCGACTATCTGGTAAACGTCGTGGCCGGTGGGCGAAGACTCACGATCGACAAGCTGATCACGCAACGGCTCGGGCTCGAAGAAGTCAATCGAGCCTTGGAGGACTGGCGCGCGGGCACGGAATTGGTTGTGCGGCCGGTCGTGTTGTTCGAGTGAGAGACACGGAGCCGGGAGAATAAATGCAGGATTATGCGGGAGGCCAATATCGACCGCTGCCCGCCGACAAGGTGGGCCGGCTGCACGAGAGCGCGCTGCGACTGCTCGAAGAAGTGGGCGTCAAGGTCGCGCTGCCGGCCGCGCTCGAAGTTTTTGCCGGCACGAAAGCGGTGATCGATCCCGCGACACACCGTGTGCGGATCCCGGCCCGGCTCGTGGAGTCATCCCTGAAATCGGCGCCCGGCGAGGTCCGCCTGTGCGGGCGCGATCCGCAGTACGATCTGCTGCTGCACGACGCGCGCGTGCACATGGGCACCGGCGGCGCGGCCGTACGCGTGATCGATCCGGACACCGAGAAGTTCCGGCCGGGCACGCTCAAGGACATCGCGCGCATGGCGCGGCTGGTGCAGGGCCTGGACAACGTGCATTTCTTCATTCGGCCCTGCACGGCGCAGGACGTCCCGCGCGAGCAGCTGGGCGTGCACGAGTTCTATGCCTCGATCCGCAACACGACAAAGCACGTGATGGGTGCGGCCTACACCGCGGCGGCCGCGCGCGAGATCATCGAGATGGCCAGCCGGCTGTGCGGCGGCGAGGACGCGTTGCGCGAAAAGCCGTTCATTTCGTTCATCACCAGCTGGATGGTCAGTCCGCTGTCGTTCGAGTCGGACACGACCGCGGTGCTCATGGAGGTCGTGCGGCGTGGGCTGCCCGTCGCGCTTTCGTCCGCACCGATGGCCGGTTCCACCGCGCCGATCACGATGGCCGGCACGCTCACGCAGCTGCATGCCGAGGAGCTTGCCGGCCTCGTGTTCTGCCAGCTCCTGAACCCGGGCACGCCCGTGCTCTATGGCGGGATCCCGGGCATGGCCGACATGCACGACCTCAGCTACAAGGCGGGCGGCGTCGAGTTCGGCTTGATGAATGCGGCCATATCCCAGCTCGCCAACTATATCGGGATCCCGAACTACTGTTCGGCCGGCATCACCGAGGCGAAGATCCCGAGCCTGCAGGCGATCTACGAGAAGACGTTCTCGATCTGCCAGTGTGCGCTGGCCGGCGCGAACTACATCCATCACGCGGCCGGCTCGCTCGAATCGCTGATGACCGTCGACTACGGCCAGTTCGTGATCGACAACGAGATCATCGGCATGGCGCTCAAGATGGTGAAAGGCATCGACGTCGACGAAGACCACATCGCGCTCGATGTCATTGCCGGTGTCGGGCCCGGCGGCACGTTCCTGGACACCGACCACACGCTCGAGCATCTGCACACCGAGTATCTGGAACCGATGCTCGCGCCGCGCCACGAGCGGAATGCGCCGGAAACGCTGCAGGAAAACACGCATCTTGACGTGCTCTACCGGGCGCGCGCCAATGCCGAACAGATCATCGAGACGGTAGAAGTCGATGCGCTGCCCGACGATGTGGATCGAACGATCAGGGAACGTTACCAGATCAGTCTGTGAGCGGGGCCGGTCCGGCCCCGCACGAAAGGAGCACAACAGCATGGATTCCGAGCAAGTCGCAGCAGCCGCGCGCCGTGCCGCTTCGGTCGCGGCCGGCGCCCCGACGGCGCAGAAGAACGAGGTCCTTGGCGGCATGGCCGAGAAGCTCACGGCCAGGAAATCCGATATCCTGGCGGCGAACGAGGAAGATCTGGCCAACGCGAAGGCCAAGGGTCTGTCCAGCCATCTCGTTGACCGGTTGCGATTCGGCGAGGCCAAGATCGACGGGCGCATCCGGTGTCTGCGCAAGATCCAGGCGCTGCCCGATCCCGTCGGCCAGGTGTTCCGGTCCGATCTGCGGCCGAACGGCCTGCTCGCCACGCGCGTCCGCGCGCCGATCGGCGTGATCATGATGATCTACGAGGCGCGCCCGCACGTGACGGTCAATGCGGGCGCGTTCTGCCTGAAATCCGGCAATGCCGCGATTTTGCGCGGCGGTTCCGAGGCCCGGACCTGCAACGTGCTGCTCGGCGAGCTCTGGCACGAGGCGTTGCGGGAGAGCGGGCTGCCGGAGCACTGTGTTCAGGTCGTAACCGGCTCCCATGAGGAGATCGGCGACCTGCTCCAACAACAGGCCTGCATCGACCTGGTCATCCCGCGCGGGAGCGCCAGGCTGATCGAGGCGGTCAAGACCCAGTCACGCATTCCGGTCCTGAAACACTTTGAAGGGATCTGCCACGTCTATGTCGACGACTCGGCCGACCTGGACAAGGCCGCCGAGATCGCGATCGACGCGAAGTGCCTGATGCCCGAAGTCTGCAATGCGATGGAAACGCTGCTCGTCGCTCGCGCTTGCGAAGGCTGGCTGCCGACCGTGGTCGAGGCTTTCCGCCGGCACGAGGTCAAGGTCAAGGGCTGCGAGCGGACGTGTGCACTCGCGCCGAACGTCGAGCCGGCCAACGCGCAAGACTGGCGCACGGAATATCTGGACATGATCGTGTCGATCCGTGTCGTGTCCGACGTGAGCGAGGCGATCGAACACATCAATACCTACGGCTCGCACCACACCGACGCGATCGTCACCGACAGCGAGAGCCGCGCACGCCGGTTCGTGCGCGACGTCGATTCCGGGGTCGTGCTGGTGAACGGCTCGACCATGTTCTGCGACGGCGAATCGCTGGGCATGGGCGCGGAGATCGGGATCTCGACCGATAAACTGCACGCGCGCGGGCCGATGGGGCTCGAGGATTTGACGACCTACAAGCATGTAATCTGGGGCCAGGGCCAGGTGATGGGAGAACTCGGCGCATGAGCGCGATTGACGAGATGCACGAACATTTCATGACGGGCTTCCAACGCGCGCTCGGCGATGCCGAACAGCGCGAGCGGCGGATCGGCGCGGAGCTGAAGTTTCCGCTCGTGAACGAGGACGGCACGGCGGTGAGCCTCGAGAAGATCAATGCGCTCTGGGCGTACCTGGCGGGCCGGGGTTGGGAGCCGGTCAAAGACGCGATGACCGACACGATCGTCGGGGCCAGGAAACCGGGCGCGCAGAACGACACCGTCGCCTCGTGCGAGACCGGCTTTTGCAAGACCGAGTTTTCGCTCGCGCATGTCGCGAACCTGTTCGAGCTGGCCGAGTCTGTCGCGAACCTGCGCGCGGAACTGCGGCCGTTTGCCGAACAGAACAACGTGCGCTTTCTGGCCTACGGCATTCAGCCGGTCACGCGGCCGAACAAGCAGTTGCTGATGAAGAAGGGCCGGACCAGCGTATGGGACAAGGTTTTCGGTGCGAACCGCGTACTGCCGCCGGAGGACGGCGACGACGTGAACTTGTTCACGGTCAACGCGGCCAGCCATGTGCATGTCGGGGTCTCGCGCGACGAGGCGATCCGCGCGGTGAACGTGCTGAACGGGTTCGCGCCGGCCCAGATCGCGCTGACCGCCGATTCCAGCGTGTGGCGCGGGCGCGTGGATCCGGACTACCTGTGCGTGGCTGAGAAGTTCTGGGATTGGTGGATGCCGGATGCCGACCGGATCGGCATCCCCCGCAAGCCGTTCACGGACTTGAAGGACTACGTCGCGGCCATTGCCGGGTTCCGGCCCGTGTACGTGAAGCGCGAGGGCAAGCCTGTGGTGATCAAGGACTGCGCCACCTTTCTCGAATACTACCAGAGCAGTTCCGTGCGCGGGTTGGATGCCGACGGCAACGAGATCGATGTCGTGCCCGAGGAGGCGGACATCGACTTGCACGGCACGTGCTATTGGTTCAACGCGCGGCTCTCGCATTACTACACGGTCGAGAACCGCGTGATCGATCAACAGCCGCCCGCCGACCTGATCTTGCCCGCGGCCCTCACGCTCGGGCTCGTTTCCGCGCTGTCCGAGGCGTGGGATGCGCTCGGTGCGTACGACTGGGACACGCTGCGAACTGGCCGGGAAACGGCCTGCGCGCAGGCGCTCGCTGGCTGCATTGACGGGCTCGATCTCGCGGCACTGGCCGACGTGATGCTTGGGGTCGCCGAAGGCGGCCTGCGTGGGCGCGGGCTGGGTGAGGAGCGGCTGCTCGGCCCGTTGCGCGAACGGCTCGCGGCACGGCGTTGTCCGGCGCAGGACGCGAGCGCGTCGTTCGAAAGAGGCGGCGCCGCGGCCTTGGTCGCGGCCCGCGATTTGAGAGAACAAGGAGGATAAGTGGAGTCGAACACACAGAAGAAATTGGAGCTTCCGCAAATGGCCACGTCGCTCTATCGGCCGTTGGCCGAATCCGACGTTCGGAAGATCGCCGATGCCGCGTTCGAGGTGCTGGCGAAAGCCGGCATGCAGGTCTTCTCCGAACAAGCGTTCGAGGCCCTGAAACAGGCCGGCGCCGAAACCGACGCGGAGTCGCGGATCGTGCGGCTGCCGCGCGCGCTGGTCGAGGATGCGATCGCCTCGAACCCCTCGTCCGTCACGCTGTACGCGCGCAACGGCCAATGCAACGCGGTCCTGGAGAAGAACCGGGTCCACTACGGGACAGGCGGCACGGCGATCTACGTGCTCGACCCCGTCACCGGCGAACGGCGCAGTTCGGAAACGAAGGACGTGATTCTGAACGCCCGGTTCGTCGAGAGACTCGAGAACATCCATGTCTTCACGATCAACGTGTTCCCGAACGAGATCGAGGACAAGGACGCGATCGACGTCAACCGCTTCTTCCATTCTTTCGACAACACGACCAAGCATGTGATGGGCGGGGTCTACTCCATGGCGGGCTGCAAGAAGGTCGTGGCCATGGCCGAGACGATCGCAGGCGGCGCGCAAGCGTTGCGTAAGGAGCCGTTCGTCTCGTTTATCACGCTCATTATCAGCCCGTTCAAGATCGACAACCGTTACGGCGAGATGACTTGCTATTTCGCGCGGGAAGGCCTGCCCGTTGTTGTGCCGACCGAGCCGCTCTGCGGTACGACCTCGCCGATCACGCTGGCGGGCAATATCCTGACGCATGTCGCGGAAACGCTGGCCGGGATCGCTTTGGTCCAGAGCGTGAAGAAGGGGGCGCCGGGCATCTGCGGCAGTGTCGGCTCGATCACCGACCTCAGAACGATGGGGCACCTGTCCGGCGCGATCGAGCGCGGCATGCTCAACGGCGCGGTCGCGCAGATGGCACAACACTTCGCGTTGCCGCTCTACTCGACCGGCGGCACGACCGACGCGAAGGGCGTCGGCATCCAGGCGGCCTACGAGAGTGCGATGTCCAGCCTGCTCGTCGCGATGTCGGGCGCAAACTACATCCACGACATTGCGGGGCTCATGGAATTCGATCTGACGGTCTCGTACGAGAAGCTGGTGATGGACAACGAGATTCTGGGCATGTGCCAGCGTGTCTTGCGCGGGATCGAAGTTTCCGACGAGACCTTGGCCACCGAGTTGCTGATCGAGAAGGGGCCCGGCCACGACTATCTGGCGGAGCAACACACGGTGGCGCATATGCGTGGGGAGTTCTTCGAGCCGCGCTTGGCCAACCGCGCCCACCGCGAAGCGGCCGGCTCGACCGAGGACGCGCTCACGCACGCCGAATCGTTTGTGCGTGAGTTGCTCGACGGCCCGTCGGAATCCTGTCTGCCCGCACAGACGCGCGGCCAGCTGCTCGAATCGTATCCGGAGCTCATCACGAACACCAAGTCATGACGGACGACGATCAGACAGACCGAACAGCGTTGGATTTGCCTGCAGCCCTGACCTCGGCGGCACGCTCGTTTCCTACGGTTTTCGTGAAGCCGGCGCTCGGCCCCGACGGTGTTGCCGGCCACGCCAGCCTGGACGCCGCGCTGTACGCCGCGCTCGAGTACGTGTGCGCGCGGCCGTTGTCGGGACAGGCGCTGATCAAGGTCCATATCGGCGAGCCGTCTTGCGCCACGCGGATCCGGCCGGAACACGTGGCGGGCGCCGTCCGGTTCCTGCGCGATGCGGGGCTTGCCCGGATCGCGGCGGGCGACACGACCGTCGCCTACACGGGCATGCGCGGCACGCGCCAGAACCCGCCGGGCGACGCCACCGAATACCTGCAGCTCGCCGACCGGCACGGTTGGCGGCGCGACGGGCCGGCCGGAGTGCCGTTCGTGGTGTTGGATCGGCCCTCGACCTGCGCGGAGGACGGGCTGGTCTTCGAACGCCAGGAATGCCGCAACGAGGTCGCCGGCATCAACCGGTTCGGCGATTTCTGGCCGGCCGGCGGGTTTGCCGCGGCCGATTTTGTGTTGAACTTCGCGCATCTGACCCTGCATCAACTTGCCGGCGTCGCCGGCTGCGTGAAAGGCCTGGCCATGGGCTGTTCCGGGTTGACCGGCAAGCTGCGCATGCATCAATCGCTGTTACCGCGGTTCGATCCGGACCTGTGCACCGGCTGCGGGCGGTGCGTGAAGAGCTGTCCGGAAAACGCGCTCACGCTTGAGCCCGGTGCGCGGCATCCGGATCTCGATCCCGGTTCCTGCATCGGGTGCGGGGAGTGCCAGGCGTTGTGCGCCAGGGACGCCGTCTGGCTGGAGGGCGAGGAGATCAGCGATTGGCAGCGCGGCCGCGATACGCTCAGCCTGCGCATGGCCGACTGTGTGCTCGGCCTGATGAACGGGCGCTGGGACCGGGTCGTGCATGTGTTGCACATGCGCGCGATCACCAAGCTCTGCGACTGCGTGGATGCCGAGCAGAAACCGTTGGTGCAGCAGGATCTTGGCTTGTTGGTCGGGCGCAACCCGTTTGCCATCGACCGGCTGGGCGCGAACATCCTGCGCGCCCAGCTCGACCGGCAACAGCTTCGCGAGGAGGAGGATGTGCTCAATGCCGCGGAACAGACCGCGCACTACGTGGAAGAGGCTTACGGGATCCAGAGTGCGACCCGCGTGGAACGGTTGCTGCTGGACGAAGGAATGACGGTATTACGACCCATTACGGGTTGAGTTAGGAGCGAATGATGGCGGAGGCTGAGGAACAGAGACAGGGCGTGCTGGTCACACCGCAGTGCCGGCTTTCCGACGCGCAGGTGCAGTTGATCGATTCGGTGTCGCGCGAGCTGTTGCAGGATCCAGGTTTGCGTTGCTACAACGCGGAGGCGGCGGACATCTTCAAGGACGCCGGCGCGACCGTGACGGAGTGCGACGGGTACCGGCAAATCTCGGTGCCGTCCGCACTGGTCGACAAGGCGCTGGAGACCGCGCCGTCCCGCATCGTGCTCGGTGCGCGCGAGCCGGCAAACCGTTTGGTTCTGGACGCAACCGAGCCGCGCGTTCGGTTCGTGAGCGGCGCGGAAACGAACTTCTGGCTCGAGACCTCGTTCGAAACCGGCCGTCCCATCTTCACGCGGCGCGATGGCAGCATCGCACTGCTCTCTCGGGCGGCGCACTTGTGCGAGCATCTCGAGAACCTGGACGCGTTCATTCGTTGCGTGAACATCCGGGACCCCGAGATCGATCAGGCCAACAAAGACGTGAACAAGTTCTGCACGAGCCTGAACAACATCACCAAACATGTCCAGGCCGGCCTGACCGATCTGGCGGCGCTCGACGAGGTGGTCCGGCTCGGCACGATGGTCGCGGGCGGCGAAGACGCGTTTCGCGAAAACCCGGTGCTCTCGTTCATTGCCTGCGTGGTCAAGAGCCCGCTCCAGATCGTGGACGACACCGCGGCAAAGCTCATCCGCATCTGCCGGCGCGGCGTGCCGCTCGTGATTTCCAGTTCGCCGATGGGCGGGACCACCGCGCCGTTCGACGAGTTCGGGATGGTCGCGCAGATCAACGCGGAACTGCTCGCCGGCGTCACGCTCAGCCAGTTCGCCGCGCCGGGATGCCCCGTGCTCTACGGCAGCGTGCCGGTCCGTACGCGGCTGGACAACTTGAACGACATGTACGGGGCGCCCGAGTTCACGCACTACAACTGCGATTGCGTGCAGATGGCGCGGCTCTACGAGTTGCCGTGCTATTCGTCGGCCGGCGTGGGTGACGCCGCCGTGCCCGGCATCCAGGCGACCGCGGAGAAGATGCTCACGCACCTGACCGTGCCCGGGGCCGGCGCGCAGTATGTACACTACGCGTTCGGCCTGCTCGATCGCACGAATGTGTTCAGCCCGGAACAGGCCGTGTTGGACGATGCGCATATCGGGATGGTCAAGCACCTGCTCACGGACCCGCCGATCGCACCGGCGCGGCGCGAGGCGATCGTCGAGACGGTACGCGAAGTCGTGGCCAGTACGCACGGTACCTACATCTACCACCTGCCGCTGCCCACACGCGATCCCGTCTATGTCCGGTATCCGCTGGAAGATGCCGAGGCGGGCGCACTGGCCGCCGCGCAGCAACGATGCAAAGAGATCATGGCGGCCGACCGCAAGCCGCTGCCGGAGCCGTTGCGCAAGGACATCCTGGCCCACGTGCAGGGCGTGCTGCCGCAAGCCTTGGCGGAGACGGTCGACAACACGTGATTCAATCGGCGATCTTCGATCGTCAATCGTCAATTCTCGCAGGGGAGTGAACGCAATGACCGAGGCAAGAGAAGACACGGAAATGCCGGCCTACACCGAAGCCGTGCAAAGCGGGTTGTACGCAAAGCGGAGCGGGCTGGTCGGGAAGTACGACAACGTGCGGCGCTACTGGGAAGACGAGGTGACGCGGCAGTTCCTGCGCCCCTATCTCCAGCGCTTGATCGAGCGGTGCCTCACCCGCATGAAGCGGCTCCGGATCATGGACCTGGGCTGCGGCAGTGCGGACGGCTACGAATTGCTCGCGGGAGTCCGGCAGCGGGATTCGAGCCTGCAGGTGCACGAGGTAGACCTGCTCTCCGACGACGTGCTGGGCGCGTACAGAGGGATCGAACTGAACGATGCGCTGATCCGCCAGGCGCGCGAGCTGTATGGCGGCAAGCCGAAGATGACGTTCAAACGCGCGGACTTCACGAAAGGGTTGCCACTCGGCAAGCACGAGAAACCTTATCATCTCTACTTCTCGTCGTTCGGCGCGTGCTCCCATCACAACGACGACAGCTCGCTCGTCCGATTGCTCGCCGATATTGCCACGCAGTGCGAGGACTACTGCATCGTCGTCTGCGACTGGCTCGGCCGCTACTCCTACGAATGGCAGACGTTGTGGACCAACGATTTCTCGAAGTATCGCAACATGGACTATGTCGTCAGCTATATCTATGCGCCCGAAGAACGCGAAGCGCGGCGCGATGAGCTGCAGCATCTGAACCTGCGGTTGATGAGCCGGAAGGAGGCCGAGCGGATCGTCGACAAAGCGAGCCGGCTCGCCGGCGTGAAGATCAACCCGCTTGTCTATTTCGACCGGTCCGTATTCACCGGCCGGCATATGGATACGGGCGAATACAATCCGCATGCCCAGCCCATCCGGCAGGCCGTGAATTCGCTGCACGAAGCGAACCTGCGCACGCCGCTTGCGTCGATACTCATTGACTATGTGCCCAAGAAGGGGTTCGACCTGATGAACACCTATTTCGAGCATCTCCAGATGTCTTGGAACGCGCTGGTCCACTACGTGCAGGCGCTGCTCGAGGGCTACGACGAGAGCGCGCAAGGGTTTGCGGCCGAGCCGCCCCCGATTCCCGGTTCCTATCCGCCGGCCTTGCGCGACATGATGGAACGGATGCGGCATGTCGTCGAAGGCGTCGGCTGGCTCGGGATCGGGCTGCCGCGCGAAAACATCATTGAGCCGCAGCTCGGCTACGCGCTGCGCTACCTGGTGACGAATCTGCAGGAGGGCCGCGGCTGCGGGCACGGGCTGGTCGGGATCTTCGAAGTCAACAAGAAGGAGAACGGGCACTGACCGCTCGCCGATGATCGAGTTCGAACACGTCTGCAAACGGTATCCGGGCGGCGTCACGGCGGTCGAGGACTTGTGCCTGACGGTCGAGGACGGGCAAACGCTCGTGCTGCTCGGCACGAGCGGCAGCGGCAAGACGACCACGCTCAAGATGGTCAACCGCCTGATCAACCCGAGCGCCGGCCGGATCGCGATCGACGGCGCCGACATCATGCAAGGCGATCCGATCACGCTGCGGCGCGGGATCGGCTATGCGATTCAGCATATCGGGCTGTTCCCGCACATGACGATCGCCGAGAATATCGGCGTCGTGCCCAGACTCCTGAACTGGGCCGAAGCCCGGATCCGGGCGCGGGTCGACGAACTGCTGGCCATGGTCGGGCTGGACGCCGCCGAGTTCCGCACGCGGTTCCCCGCCCAACTCAGCGGCGGGCAACGCCAGCGAATCGGCGTGGCCCGCGCACTCGCCGCCGATCCGCCCGTCGTGCTGATGGACGAACCGTTCGGTGCGCTCGACCCGATCACGCGCGAACAGCTGCAGAACGAGTTTCTCGAGCTCGAATCCGCGATTCGGAAGACGATCCTGTTCGTGACGCACGACGTGTTCGAGGCCGTGAAGATGGGCGACCGGATCGCGTTGCTCGACCAAGGCCGGCTCCAGCAGCTTGCCGCGCCCGCGGAACTGATCGAGCAGCCCGCAAACGAATTCGTCGACAGTTTCCTGGGGCAACACCGCTTTCAGTTGGCTTTGTTGACGCGGACCGTCAAATCGCTGGCGGCAAAGCTCGAACCGGCCGACGCGTCGGAAACGCCGGCGCCGGAGGACCGGCTCGCGGCGCGCAGCTCGCTGGTCGAGGCGCTCGATGCGTTCAAGAAGACGGCGCATGCCGCACTGACGGTACAGGAACGCGGCAACACGATCGGCATGCTGCGCAAGCGCACATTGCTGGACGCGGTGGCGGACGTGCTCGGTGAGACGGGAGGTCCGGAATGAACGCCGTGCTCTCCTTCCTCCACAAGCTGGGTCCGGAGATGCTGGAACGGACGTACGAGCACGTCTACTTGACGTTTCTTACGGTCGTGATCGCCGTGGCGATCGCGTTGCCGCTCGGTGTCTACCTGTGCCGCACACGCTGGCCGAAACTGGCCGCCGTCATCATGAGCGTGGCCGGTGTGATCCAGACGGTGCCCGGTCTCGCGCTGCTGGCGCTGATCGTGTTGCTGTTCGCCGTGATTTCGTTGCCGACCATCGGCGTGCTGCCCGCGCTGGTCGCGCTGGTGCTCTACGCGTTGCTGCCGATCTTGCGCAATACCTACACGGCGATTCGACAGGTCGACCCGGCCATCATTGAAGTGGCCACAGGGATGGGGATGAAACCGCTGGAGATCCTGTTTTCGGTCGAGCTGCCGCTGGCATTGCCGGTCATCATGGCCGGAATCCGGATCGCTACGGTCTGGACGATCGGGATCGCGACGCTCTGCGGGTTGATCGGGGCGGGCGGGCTGGGGGACCTCATCATCAAGGGGCTGCGCAGCATCCAGATAGACTATCTGCTGGCCGGCACGCTGCCGGCCGCCGCGCTCGCGCTGGCCTGTGACGGGATTCTGGCGGGGATCGAACGGTGGCTTACGCCGAAGGGATTGCGGATCGAGACGGAGAAGTGAAAGCAGAGGGAGAACACGAATGAACACAGGAAGACGCGTACTGTTTGTTGTCACGGTGATTGTCGTCATTCTCGTTGTGCTCGTCGCCGTGCGGATGGGCCGGCGGCAGGCGCCCGGCGCCGGGCAGCTGCGCGCGGCGTTCGACGCGGAGTTCCTGACCCGGCCGGACGGGTACAAGGGGCTCTGCGAACATTATGGGTTCCGGTTCGTCGCGGAGCCCGTGCAGATGGACCCGGGCCTGATGTACAAAGCGGTGGCCGACGGCGCCGCCGACGTGATCGACGCGTTCGCGACCGACGGCCGGATCGCCGCCTATGACCTCGTGGTCCTTGAGGACGACAAGGGGTTCTTTCCGCCATACTACGCCGCGCCGCTCGTGCGGAGCGAGACGCTCAAGCAGTATGCGGACCTGGAAAAGCTCCTCAACAAGCTGAGCGGCAAGATCTCCGACAGCGCGATGCAGAAGCTGAACTACGAGGTCGACGAAAAAGGCCGCAAAGCGCAGGACGTCGCGCGTGAATTCCTGGTCTCGGAGAAGCTTATCGCGGCCGACGCCAAGCCGGGCGACGGCAGCCGCGGCACCGTCCGGATCGGCGGCAAGCAGTTCACCGAACAGGAGATTCTCGGCGAGTTGATGGCCGTGCTGATCGAGTGCAACTCGAACATCAAGGTCGACCGCAGGCTCAATCTCGGCGGCACCATGATCTGTTTCAATGCGCTGAAGGCCGGCGACCTGGACCTCTATGCCGAGTATACCGGGACCGGGCTGGTCAACATCTTGAAGCACGAGGTCATTTCCGAGCCCGACAAGGCCTACGCACACGTGGCCGCGCAGTTCGCCGAGCGGTTCGGCCTCAAATGGCTGCGCCCGTTCGGGTTCAACAATACCTACACGCTCACCATGCGCCGGGCGCATGCCGAAGAGCTCGGGCTCGGCACGATCTCGGATCTGGCCAAGCTCGTGCAATTGCGACAGAAGAGTTCAGAGCCCGAATAGCGCTTTTGGAAAGGCCCGGGCTCAGTCCTCCAGCCAGGCGCGTGCGCGGAAGCGCAGCGGCACGGCGGTGTCGGGCACGGTGTGGACGATCGTCTGGCCGGCGCCGACGATGCGCTCGCAGCCCGGCGCGACGGACCACGGCGTGCTCGGGTCTTCGGCGCCGGCCTGTTCGAGCGCGTAACAGCGCATCATGCCGGTGTAACCGGGTCCGTCGGCCGCGCGTGTGGGCAGTCGAATAATCAGCGCGCCGTTCAACAGGGTTGTCTGCACGGCCAGGGCCTGATCGGCGGTGCCGGGGTCCCCGCCGATGATGTACTCGTCGATGTTGCGGAACCCGTCGCCGTCGGGGTCCGCGTCGGGCGCGGCCGCCGTGCCGCCGAGCTCGTCGTTCTCCCATGCGTCGGCCATGCGGTCGCCGTCGAGGTCGGTCTCGGCCGCGGGCAGCAGGTCGCTGTGCACCGTGATCGCGAGCTCGAAGGTCAGGTCGCTGCTGTCGATCTGGGTGTTCAAGACCATGACCGCGACAACGTTGTTGCCGGCACGCAGCAGCGGCAACGTGCTGCCGGCGTAGGTTGCCGACCAGGCAGTACCGTCGCCGACCGCGGCGGTCGCCGTCGCGGTACAAGCCGGCTGCGTGCCCGGTGCGCCGGGCGCATTGACGCGGGCCAGCTCGTGGCCGTTCAGCCAGAGTATGAACCCGTCGTCGTACAGCGCTGCGAGCTCGAGGCCGCTGACGGCGGCCGGATCCCCCACGTCGAGCGTGCGGCGGACATAGAGCGTCGTGTAGTTCCCGCGCATGTCGCCGGCCAGGTCGGTCCCGTACGGGCCGTCGCCGTAACCGAACGGGCCCGGGCCGGACAGCCAGCCGGAATCGTCGAACGCGCCGGACCGCCATGCCGTGGCGGGCGCGGCCGGTTCGGCCGTGCCCTTGTGGTAGCGCCAGAGCGCGCTGCCGGTCACACCGTCGAGCGTTGTCGCGGCGCTGACCGGTGTGGCGGCGGAGTTCCCGGCCAGGTTGTAGGCCTTGACCTTGTAGTAGAACTTCGTGCCCGCGGGCAGGCCCGGGTCGCTGTAGGCTTCGGTATCCGCGCCCACACTGTCGAAGTTCGTGGTCCACTGGCTCACGCCGCTCTGGCGGCGGTCGATCCGGAACCCGGACTCGTCGCTCGACTTGTCCGTCCAGCTCAGCGCGATCCGGCTGGAAGAGACGGCGACGGCCGTAAGGCCGCTCGGTGCGACCGGCGGCGCGGGCAGGGGAGTGGTTGCATCGACCACCGGTGTGCTGCCGGACTCGCCGACTGCGTTGTACGCCCGGACGACATAGTAGAACTTCGTGTTCGCCGGCAGGCCCGTGTCGTTGTAGCTCTCCGTGTCCGCGTTCAGACTGGCGAAGCTCGTCTGCCAGGTACCCACGCCGCTCATGCGCCGGTCGATCCGGAACCCGCTCTCGTCGTTCGCGTTGTCGGTCCAGCTCACGTCGATCCGCGACGAGCTCACGGCCGTTGCGGCCAGGTCGCTGGGCGTGCAGGGCGGCGCCTGTGTCGCCGCGAGCTGCGGGTCCGGCCAGAACACGTCCCAGATCCCGAACTCGCGGAACACGGCGTTCACGTGCGGCAGTTCGCCGAGCCCGTCGTCGGAAGAGTCGAAATCGCGGCCCAGCCCGATATGCAGGTAGTAAGGCTCGGCGAACGTGCCGTCCGCCGATTCGCTGCCCTCCTCGTGGCCGTCCAGCCAGAGATAGGCGTTCGCCCTGTCCGCCGCGGCCACGACCCGGTACCAGCGGCCGGTCTGCAGCTTGGTCGTCCCGAAAATGTCGACCGCCGGGTGGCAACCGTAGTTCATCTGGATCCGGACCTGGTTGTTCGCGGTCAGGATCAGACGCCAGCCCGACCCGTACTTGCCCCAGGACAGGATCGAGCGGGTGCCCGTCACCTGGTCGGCCAGCAGCTTGAACTCGACCATCATGGTCCGCTCCCCGATCAGCCGGTGGCTGTCGTAGGCGCTGCGGCAGATCTTGAGCCCGCCCTGATCCCGGCATTCGAGGCCTTCGCTTACCCCGTGCGCGTTGCCTACCGGAAAGCCGAACCGCGCGCCGCCCGTGCCGCGCAGCACCACGAGCTCTTTCCCCGCGCACGGGACGATATCGTTGCGGAAATCGGCGCCCAACAGACACGCGCTGGCCGGCGGCGACGGGATTGGGTCCGATGTCACGAGCAGCGCGCATTCCGTATGGCCCTGGTGCAGGAGCCCGTGGCCGTCGCGTGCGCGCCCGACAATGTCGTAGAAGCCCTCCTGCGTCGGGGTCCATGTCACGTGGCGTGCGCCGTCCTGCGCGCGCAGCCACGAGGCGTCGCCGTGGAAGGGCAGGCGCTCCCAGCCGTCGTAGAAGATGCCGGGCGTGTCGCCGTCGCGCTCGCGCAGATTGAACGCGCCGGGCGCCGCCGCGTCGGCGCCCTGCGCCGGATACGGGCCCCCGCCGCCGGTGTTGACCGCCAACGTAACGCCGGCCCCGACCCCCGTCGCGTAGTCCGTGAGCTGGCCGCTCTGCCCGCGCGTGAAGGTCGTGATGTTGTGCGAACGCTGGCCGCTCGCCCACGCGAGATCGTTGTACGCGGTGAAGCCGACGCCGCGCAACATCACCGCGTTCGCGTAGAACTTCGGGCGCGCGGCCGATTCGTTGTCGTAGACGCGCAGCCGGAACGTGCCGTCCGCGCCGGGATCGACCTGCACGAACCGCGCAACGTGGCCGCGCTCGGTGTTGTAGCCGTTGACCAGCCCCGTCGACCGGTCGGCCGGCCCGCTGAACGACGCGCCGGGCGTGCTCGCGTTCACGAACGTCGATTCACCTTCGATCGCAACCTTCGTGATGCGGTCGGCATAAGACGGGACATCCCGGTTCCCGAACACGACCACCTCGTAGTGCGCGGCCGGGTCGAGCCCTGTGAAGGTCAACGTCAGGTCCGTGGCGCTGTAGCTGATCAGCCCGCGGCAGTCCACCTTGCCGCCGAACACCCGCTCCGCGTCGGTCCGTAGAAGGTCGAGCCGCAACTGCACCGTGTCGCCCGGTTGCACAACCGCCGTCGGGGTGTCGTTCTTCGAGATCAGGATCTTCGGCTGGATGTCCGACGGTACGTCCGTGGCGGGCCGCTTGCAGTACGCGAGGCTGTTCTCGAGCAGCGGGTCCAGCGTCGGGATCACCGTCGGGCTCCAGGGCACGTGCCAGAGGCTCGCGACCGTGCCCGCGGCATTCCGCTCCGCGGTGTAACGCGCGAACGACTGGATCTCCTGGTCGCCGTACCAGGAACAGCCGTACACCTCGCCGAACCCGAGCCACTGCAGGAAATCCACCGACGGATACGCGCCCTCGTACGTGCCGCAATTGTAGTGCCACGGGAGCACGGCCAGCTTGTCGCGATTGCGGATGGCATCGGCCCAGGGCAGCAGGTCCGCCTGCGCGGTGCTCGGCGGATACCGCGAGTATAGCGGCAGAAATCCGTAGAAGCGCTTGTCGCGCGGATAGCCCAGCGGATTGTCCGATTGCGCCAGAAGCGGCGAGAGGAACTGCTCGCCCCAGAACGCCGGCGTGATGTTGTTGCTCAGCAAATGGTCGCAGACCCGGTTCATTGTCGCCGCCCACAGCTCGCCCGCGGTCATGCCGTGACGGTCCGCCATCGCCTGGATCCCGTCCGTCGGGCGCTCGTCCCAGCCCAGGAAGAAGTAGTCCGGATCATGGTACATCGCGACGTACTCGTCGATCTGTGCCAAAATGTACCGGTCCATTACCGTCCGGCCGTCGCCCGTGACGTAGAACGGGTCCAGGATCTGCGTGCTGCTATCCACAAACTCGGGGTGCGCCGCAACAAACGCGTCGCCGAAACCCGCCTTGGTCTTGCCCAGTAACTGAACCGCAGGCACCACATCCAGCCCCGCCGTGTACTTCGCGCGGTCAATGAGCGCTTGGGCCTGAGCCTTCGTGTACTTGCTGTCGCCCGCTACATCCATCGCAACGTTCCCGGACCAGTCGATCGTGATCCGGTCGTAACCCAATGCACCCGCGCGGTCCACCACCGCCTGCATCGCCCCGTAGCCGCTGTCGGAAAGATGGATCCATGCCACCCGGTTTGTCTGAGCTGTGGCCTGCGCGCAGAATGTCACAACGGCTAGGACGATCAGGCTGACAGAAGGCGAGAGTCTGAGGCCGCTCTTCATTGCGCTTCCTCCGTGTGACTTATCCGGCGATGCAAGATGTACTGCGGAGATCCTTCCCCGTCTCACAGTCTGCCGCAACGCCCGGCGAACACGGCCCCCCAGCCCCGTCCGCCATACGCAACTATACCGCTATTTATGGGTACGTGTCAATGTTTTTGTGCACGTGTCGATAGATGGGGTGGGGAGGGGGGCAAAAACGACACAGACGCGGGTGCGCGGGAACCTGCAATTGCCACCAGAAACGACCCCGGGCACCCCGCCCCTGCACAGCCGCCAAACTCCAAATGTTCTTGTGGAGCACCCACGATCGTGGGTGCGAAAAAAGAGTTTATCGGAAAGGCCAGATGTGTTTCAAGTCGACTTCGCGTGTGTTTGGGCGGACAAAAGTTGGGCAAATATGTGGATAATCGCTCGATCAGGACCGGCGAAGCTCGTTTGGAGTACCCACGATCGTGGGGCTTACAAAAGAGTCTGTGGCCGGGCGCTGGTCGGGTGGGGGCGATGAGTGCTATTGGTTACGGCGGTACTCGGTCGGGGTGCACTGGTAGACTTGTCGGAACTGGCGGCAGAAGAGATGCACGCTCTGGTAGCCGAGCGTAGCGGCGATCCGCGTGACGCTGCGGCGGGTTTGGGAGAGGAATTTGGCGCCCTGGCGCAGACGTTCTCTCATGATCCATTCGCGCGGCGCCATACCGAACGTGCGCCGGAACACGCGGGAGAAGTAGTCCTGGGTGAGTCCGAACTGTTTGGCGAGATCCGCGGAGCTCACGTGCGCGCGGATGTTCTTCTGTACCCATTGAACCAGCCGCTTGCGTTGCGCGACACTGAATACGTGCCGGTTCGAGCCTGGGCTGCGCCATGCCGCGAGCACGTTCCCACACAGTACGGCCAACGCGCCGCGCATGCTCTGCTCGCGGTAGGCTGAGGCGGCATGGATCTCATGCACGGCCAGGATGGCCTGGGACCGGAACCGACTCGCTTCCTCGACCTGGATCACATCGTCGGACACACGCAGGGCGGTGTCGCGTTGCATGACCGCGAAGTTCAGATTGCACACGTCCGTCGGCAGCATGTCCCGGGTCGCGTAGACTTCGTGCTCGACGCCGGGCATCACCCAGACGAGCGAGCCGGGCTCGAGCCGGCGCCGGGCCGATCCGATTCGGAATTCGCAGGTGCCGCCGTTCACCAGCCAGAGGATATGCGACGCGATGGTTCGAGGCCCGTAGTGGAACGCATTCGCGAACACCGGCCGGCCGCACACGACAATGTCGATCTCGCACTCCCCCCTCAGGAGCGTTTCCAGCCACGCCTCGTCGGCCAAGGCGCGATACGTCCAGTTCTGCCGCCATCGCTGCTTCGCCATACCGTCCAGAATACCGGAAACACCGGTTCAGTGCAATACTTTTACACCTCAGACCAAAGACAAGCGGGCGCGCTTTGCACTAGGATGAGGCAGGTTAAATGAGACTCGCTCCGCGCCGCCAAGACAGGTTATCTTAGACAGCCGTTACAGCCGCTCCACGGAGGTGAACCATGCGTGCATTCTTCCTTTGCGTTGCATTGACGTTCTCTGTGCCAGCCATGGCACAGGCTGCTGTGCCGCGCGGTCCGGAGGTGCGACTCACTCTCGAGCTGGGCGCGTCGCGCGATGTGCCGTTCCCGCGTGTCTGCGATTTCCGGGCGGACATCGTACCGGGCAACGGCCGGACCGTCCGCAAGATCGACTGGGACTGGGAAAGCGACGGCGAGTACGGCCGTCCGACCCCGTGGGACGAGCCGGCCCCGCTGACGGTACGCTGGGTGCACGATTACGGCGAGAGGACGGGTCCGGTGACCGCTCGCGTGCGGGTGACGGACAGCGCGGGCGGCGTGACGGTCGGCGCGTGCCGGATCGATTTGCCCGCGGGTCCCGGCAACATGACCCCGCACAAGCGGCATCCCTGTGCGGGCATCTACACACAGTGGGGCTGGAAACACTGGTATGTCGACCGTAAGGGCCGCATCCCGGACTGGCTGGCCGGCGTCGAAGCGTTCACGGTCTGGAATCACGTTGAACAGGACGGCAAATTCAACTGGGGCAAGCTCGACGGCTCCGAGCAGAACACGTTCAACTGGCGCATCAAGCAGATCATGGATCGCGGCAAGAACGTGATCTTGCACATCAACACGATGCACCCGAAATGGCTCTTCAAATATGTCGGCAAGAGCAAGAAGCTGGGCGCGCACAGGTACCCGCACTATCCGATGTGGTGGGATCCGCGCTACCAGGAGTTGATGGGCCGGTTCATCAAGGAGTACGGCCGCAACATCGCCGCTTTGTTGAGGAAGCATCCGGACTGGCGCGGCCGGTTTGCGCTGGTGCGGGGCCAGGTCTGGACGAACGACTCGGAGAACATTCCGAAGATGGGCCGCGACATCGTGACGGTCTGCCGGGGCTGGCCCAAGACAAGAGCGATGGATCTGCTGCCCGAGAACTTCGAGCCGCCCACCGGCGGGGGCCGCGTATACGACGCGCCGTACTCACCGGAACACGGCATGTCCTATCACTGCTGGGTCCGGCACACATATGCATCCGCGTTCATCCCGTTGGGGATCCCGGTCGTGTTCAAGCCGTACGCCGGCGGGCGCTACGGCCCCGAGGGACTGCCCTGGGCGGCCATGTGGCGGCGCTCGGTATCCAACCACAAGGAGCTGGGCTTCTTCATCACCTCGGCCACGCCGGACACCCGAGACAATGCGACCTTCCTGGGCCACACCGACCTGGGCCTCGCGCGCGGCCATCACGAGGGGCACGGCAGCTACGGCGTGAACGAGGGCGTACAGAAGACGTACTGGACGTTTCTGAGCGAACTGAACACCGGCACCGATTTCGTCGGCACGTACGGGAAATTCGCGCACTACCTCGAATACCGAACCGACTACGAAGCACTGCCGAACCACGCGTTCGTGAACCGCCACGTCGGCTGGAAGCCGCACCCCGCAGAGGCGCCGGGCGCCTGGATCGCGCTCAAACCGAGAACGCAATTCAACAAGCACGGCCGAAAGGTCGGCAACTATCATGCCCTGCTCCACGAGGACATGACCGATGACGGCGAGCACCTCACGGATGTCGGGACAGTTCACTACACGTATACCGGCCCGCCCGAGCTCGGCCATCCCGCGACGGCGGACGAGCCCATGATGTGGGCGCGCAAGTGCAAGGCGGGCGGCGCGCTCCGGTTCCGGCTGGACCCGCGTTTCCGCAAGGCGCACGGCGCGACCTTCGAAGTGCGCGTCGTCTATCACGACGATCAACCGGGCACGTGGCAGTTCGTCTATCGCGACCGGGCGGGCCGGGAGAAGACGGTCGCGGTCGCGAAAGAGGGCAACGGCAAGTGGCGCAAGGCGCAGCTCAGCATTCCCGACGCGGGCTTCGCGGCCGGCATGACGAACAACACCGACTTCGCGCTGCGCGCGGATTCGCGGAATCCCTCGGCTTTCCATCTCGTGGAGATCCTGCCTGCCGAAAGCGATGCGCCGCTGCGTCCCGCACGCAGACGCAACTGACGGGAGGAGCTGCGCAATGACACGTATTTTCACGGACGTCAGCTCGAGCCCGCGGATCGGTCGGTCCCGTCCGAGTTGTCCGACCGGTCCGAGCTGTCCGATCCGACCGGCCCGCCGCGCACCGGCGCTGCTCGCGTTGTGCGTTCTTGCGGGCTTACTGTTGACCCACGCGCGCGCGGACAAGCCGCCGTTCCCCGGGATTTGGGGGATCTGGGGCATGCCCAAGATCGTCGACCGGCCGCCGGCCTGGTACAAAGGCCACGTGGTCGCGGAGGCCTGGGACAGGATCGAGCCCGAGGAAGGCCGATTCAACTGGGAAAAGCTCGACGCGAAAATCACGCGTGTGGCCAGGAGCGGCCTGCACGTGATGGTCATCATGTACCACGGGAACCGCACGCCGCAGTGGATTTACGATAGGGGCATCGGCCGGATCGACAACGGCCGTAAGCACGTCTATCCCTACTACCTCGACCCCAGGTGCAAGAAGTATGTCAAGCGGCTGATCGCGAAGACGGCCGAACACCTGCAGACCGCGTATCCGCCGGAGATCCGGCGCAAGATCGTCGCCGTGCAGTGCCCGGTCGGCTCCTCGGGCGACCCGTTCCCCTACTGGCACAAGGACCGGAAGAAGCGATTCGGCCAAGGCACGCGCTTTGAGATCACGCGGGAGCAGTGGATCGAGCACACGAAGGACCTGTTCCGCTGCTACGACGATGCGTACAAGGATGCGGAGCCCAGAATCTTTTGCCTGTTCAACACGGTCTATGATGCCGGGCAGGTCCACGACTGGGCGCGCGCGAATCTCAGGAAAGGATTCTGGACCAAGACGAACCGGATCGGCGACCGCTACCAGAACAACGGCGAGACGAGCAGAAACAACTACTATCGCTGGCTGGTCCCGCAGCTTGGCACGTTCCATGACGGATTCGCGATCCGGGCGCGTTCGGAGATGGACTTGACCATGCGGCCCTGGTTCAAGGAGGCGCCGCTCTGGAACATGTACTGGACCCAGCTCTGGGGGCTGCACTGTTTCCAGGACATGCACAACCAGAAGGCCGGGGATCTGGACAAGCCGGAGTACTACTCGGCCTTTGCGTTCTACTCGAAATACGCAGGGTTCAAGGACCCGCGCGACAGTATCGGGGTCTGGTGCGCGCTGCGCGACGGCTTGAGCGCGGAGGACACGAACCGGTTCCCGGAATCGACTTACGGCCAGTGGCCGGACTCGTGGAAAGCGGACGTCAAGCCGCGGTTCTTGAAGATCGCCCGGGCCATGGCGCCCTACGGTGCAAAACAATCGGTGCCCGACGCCACGCGACTGGGGACCTGGGACGGGCTCAACGACGTCGGCTACCAGATCGAGCCGGGCAACTACCGGCTCTGGCTTTACCAGCACGATCCGCACGGGACCAGCCAGGGGCTCTGGCGCCAGGGCCCCAAGGGCCAGATGTACGGCCGGTTCGCGCGCCGGTTCGACCATGCCTCGGGCAAGGACACGATGTACTTCAACATCGACGACGCGTTCTTCTTCGATCCCAAGACGCTTGCGCCCGGGCCGCTGGCCGGGCAATACGAAGTGAAGGTGCGCGTGGTCTATCTGGATGTCGGTACGGGCAGCTGGCGCCTGCAGTACGACGCCGTAGACAACCCGCAACAGACGGCGCTGGTCGTCAGGAAGACGAACACCGGCCGCTGGCGCGAGGCCACCGTCACGATTCAGGACGCCCACTTCGGCAACCGCTGCCCGCACGGGACCGATCTGATGCTCGTGAATCCGGACACCGAAGACGACACCTTCCACATGATCGAGCTCACCCGCGAGACCGGCGACCGTAAGGGCTGTTGGGGGCAGTAATGTCGTCGCATGCGGGCTGTTGACACCGTCGGGCGAACTCGCCCGGTGGGATTTTGGGCCGGAGGCCGATCAGCCTTCGGCTGAGAACCCACGCCTTTCGGCTCTGGCGGTCCGTTAGCCCTGCCGGCGGGGCAGGAAGCGGTCGGGCCGTAGCCCGACGAAGCCACGAAGCGCTCCGCCTCCGGCGGAGCGCGAAGGGCGAAGTCGGGGCGGTGGGATTTGAACCCACGACTTTCGGCTCCCAAAGCCGACGCGCTACCAGGCTGCGCTACGCCCCGTACAGAATCAGCCATACAGTCTACTGCGCCCTGTGTTCGTTCACAAGTCCTATCCATCCAGCCCCTCCGGCGCAGTCTATAGACAAACCAATGCAAAAACTGATGGGCCGGTCCATTCTCGAATTCGCGATTTTGTGTAGAATAAGGGCAGGCTTGAGCAACGATATTGGATGGGGTCAAGCAACTTCTGGAGCAACCCATGAAAGAAACGTCCCAGAATCGACGGCTGGTGCAACTGGCCGAAGCGTTCACAAAAACATACAAAGACCACATCACGGATCCGATCGCGATCCGTGAGGCACACTGTTTGCGCGCGATGTTTCCGGCGACCTGCGCGGAGATTGGGGACGAGGATTTGTTTGCGGGCCGGAAGCTGATCGAGATCGCGATGGACTGCGGGTTCGGCTGCATTCAGCAGTTCAACCGTGTGTTCAAGCGGCTGCGTGGCAGCACCCCCACGCAATGGCGGGCCAGGAGCCTGTCGGACTGAAGCCGCCCTCAGCTACGGCGGGACACGGCCCGACGGGATCCTCGTCTATTTCAGGCCTACCCGCGGCGTCCCGAACAGCTTACGGAAGGTCCATTCCCCCTCATCGGCTTTCAGCCGGAAGACGAACGCGAGCCCGGGCTCGGGCGTATCGATCTGGTACCGGATCGGCCGGCGCGTGCGCCAGAGCAACGGGATGTTCTTGCCTCTGAAGACCGCGAGGTCATCCTGCCGGCGGCTGTCCGAGGCGACCTGAGCGGTCAGCGACGCGTTGTGCAGCGGCTGCGTGGTATCGAGATAGAGGTCGAACACGGCCTCGAACCCTTGTCCGGTATCGATGGTGAGCAGGCCCGCGCGTTCTTCGTCGGCCCTGAATGCGACGACGGGCTTGCGCGCGGCCGGCGGCCGGCGCAGGAACCGTAGCGGCACAAACTTCTCCGGGCTGTGGAATCGCGCGCCTTCCAGCAGCGCGGTCGAGACTTCTTCGCGGGTCCCGTCGGCCCTGCGCAGGTTACGGCACAGGTTCGCGTGCCAGAGCGCACCGGCGCTTGGCATCGTGCCCAAGTCCTCGGCGGGTATCACGGCTTCCATCGTCCACCCGTCCGGATAGGTTGCGATTGCGCAGCGTGCCTTCGACGTGAACGGCTTGCCCTGCCGTGTCCCCTGTCCTTGCCCGGCGATGTCCCAAATGAAATGAACGTACGCGCGCTTGTCGGGGCCAGGCGCGACGAACAGCTCGACGCAGTGGTTCTTGTCGATCGCGTCACGGCCGCGCGTGCGCGCGGTCAGCTTGTCGGCGCCCGGTTCATGGACGGTGAATCCGACATAGAGCGCACGCGCGTCGTAGAGGATGCGGGCCTCCGTCTGTTTTTCGGCCGGTCGCGACGTCTTGTAGTGCACGAAATGCCGGTTGGCCGGCGCCGTGTTCCAGACGGGCTCGTTGAGCTTACCGTCGACGACCGGCGCGCGCGCAGCGGGCACCGCCTCGAGCGTGCGGGTTCTGAGCATCTGCTCGAACCATTTCGGTGTGTTGTGAGCCGCAAAGAGCTTGTCACCCTCGGCAATGAACTCGTCGAGCTCCTTCTCCAGTACCGAATAGTCGTAGTCGTGAATTTTGTGGTAGAAGTTGTTCTTGTTGAGCAGGCGGGTGAAATAGGGCACGCTCTCCATCCACGACCGACGTGCCGCCCACGCCTTCTTCTCGGTCGCGATGAGCGCTCGCATCTCGTCGGCCAGCCGCTGCGCGGTCCGGCCATCGTTTGCGATCGTCGCGGCACGCGCTTGGAGCATGCGGGCGCGGAACCCCGCAACGCAGCGGGTGGCGAGCGCGTAGCGGTAGGCACTGCCGAAATACCGCTCCGCGATGGGGTCCGGGATCGGCCTCCGTCCTTCGCTCACGGCCGCATCGTACACGGCTCTTGCCTTCTCCAGAGCGGCGGCGGCGCGTGCGGACGCAACGGCCATCTCCTGCATCAACTCGGTGACGCGCTCGTCCTTCAGGCGCATTGCCTGCGCCTTCTTCGCGGGCTCGTGGATGAACGGATAGGAGATGTTGCTGTCGAACAGCGGCACCATGTGCGGCCCGATCTCGCGGCCGAAGAGATTCGCGCAGTGCTTCTCGATCCATTTCACGGCCACATCTCGCGGTTCGATGTGGTGCTCGATATCCCGGACGCGCCAGCCCGGATACTCGCAGGCGCCGGGCGTGTTGACGTTCCAGGCGAACTCGGCGGAGAACAGCTCGGTGAACGCGAAACGGGGCTTCGGCACCATGGCCCAGAACACGTCCTCGTGGCCGGGCCGAAGCCAGGTTTTCAACGAGTCGTTTTCCATCGTGAATTCGGGCTCCCATCCCTTCATGTGCGGCATCAGCGCATACATCTCGAAGTCGCGTTTGCCGTAGAGTTCGGACATCATGTTCCAGTGCTTGCCCGACTCTTCGCGGAAGCAGATCTTGATGGCCGGTCGCAGCCGCCGGTTCAGGCCGGCGACGACAGTCCGATACCACCGGACTCTCTCCTCCGCCAGGCGCCGCGCCTCCTCGGCGGCCGGCGCGCGCCTGCCCCTGAGAATGGTTTTCTCGACCGCATCGACATCCAGCACCAGCCCGTAATAGGGGTACATACAGGCAATCATCTTTCCGTTCGGCACCTGTTCGATGAACGTGTCGTAGTAGATGTTGTAGACGGTAGCGACCGCCCTTGCGTAGTCCTCGCCGAACATTGCGCGGCACTCATCGCAGCGGTCATTCCACAGCGCGGGATTCAGCCAGCCGCCGCTGTCCACATCGTGCAGGAAGAACCAGGTGATCCCGCCGCGCTTGAACGCCTGCGCGAATTCGTTCGCGCGCTCCTTGTGCCGGTCAATACGCGACCAGCAGTGATAGCGCTTGCGGCGTGGGTCCCATATGCATTGCCGGCCGGACTCCTTATTGAAGAACTCGTGCTCGTAGGGGTTGGTATGAATGTGGCCGCTCTCGAACTCGATCCCGCGCGCTGCGGCATAGTCACCCACGGCTTTCGCGCGCCTGAATATCTCCGTGTGGTTCATCTTGAGGTTCTTCTGGTAGTGGCCCAGGTGCGACTCCGTGACATTGACCTTTCGCCGGAGCAAGTAGTCGACATACTGTTTGTTCCGTTCCTCGTATACGCGACCTGCCGCCTCGATAAGGGCGGCGTCGCCCTTCTGCACGGCGTTGTAGAGCTTCCAGTAGGGTGGGGACGGCGGGTCGCCGATCTCGCGCCAGCGCCAGTCGGGCCAGTCTTCGACGGTCGCGAGGTGCAGCACGACCTTTCCGTTCGGGATCCCTGTTCTGTCCGGAGTATCGAGCAGATACCGGAGCGTGACGGCCGCATAGAGCGCGCCCTGCGCGTCATGGCCGGCGAGCATCACGACGGTCCTGCCGCCGCGCCGATGCATGGTGATGCCGTAGCCCTCTGTCTTGGCCGGAACCTTGACCGGGTACGACCGTTCCAGTGTCGCCATCTGTTCGCGGCCTGAGACACCGATCACGATTGTGAGCCCCGGCGAAGAGCCGAGATTCGCAGGCCCGCCGGTCTTCACCGGGAGAGCCTCGCGCAGGAGCTCCCCGGTCAGCCGTTGGTTGATCTCCTGGGCCGCGATTTTGAGCTTCGGCTCTCTACACGCCAGCACAATCGCGCCGTGCGTAACGGGCAGGGCCCGGCCGGCCATAGTCATCTTCCTCGGCGCCGGCGTTATCAGTGCCGGCGCGCCCTGGATCGGTCTGTTCTTGACCGCCACGGCGGCCGCGCCGCCGCCCAGACCCGCCGCTACAGTCAGCCCCACTGCCGCAACTCTGATTTTTGCCCACATCATCATTCTGAGTACTCCTCTCGCCGCAGCATAGGCTGCGCCTTCCGCCGCCATGCTGCCACCGCTGATGCCGAAGGCGACCCGGTGTATGGAATCGCACACTTCGATGGAGACTGCCTCGGTCGTTCTAGTTGAGAGCAGGGACGCGAGGAGTGCCGGAGCAACCGCCACGCCCCTTCTGCGCAAGGCATGCCGAAGTTTCAGCAGTGCGTTGCTGATCCGTCTGTGCACCGTACTCGCGTGGAGCCCCAGCTCGCCGGCGAGCTCCTGTAGGGGTTTGCCCTGCAGGTAGCGGCCGATCAGGAGCGCACGCGATTGGGCGGGGACCGCCGCGAGTGCGGCGTCGAAGTCCGGCGCCATGCGTTCCCAGGCAGAATCCGGGTCGTTTCGATCGAGCGCGATCGTCTCTCGTTCGCGTTTCGCTCTTGCGACTCGCTCCCGTTCGATATTTCTGGCCACGTTTGTGGCCGTCCGCCAGAACCATCCGCCCAACATCGTCGTCTTCCTTATTTTGGCCGCCTTTTTGGCGAGAATGATGAACGTCGCCTGCGCCGCGTCCTCGGCGAGCTGGTGGTCCCGCAGCCGCCGATACGCGGCGTTGTAGACCAAGTCGCCGTACCTGTCGACGATCTGCCGAAAGGCGCTCTCAGACCCGTCCTGCACATAGCTCGCAAACAGCCTTTCCTCAAGTTTGTCCATGTCGATTTACCTGCTCTCTACCTGTACATGTCAGCCGGAACCCGGTTTTTGCGTTTATTCTGGAAGCCACACAAAAGTACCCATACGAGCACAGTCTAACATGTAGGAACAATGGCACGCCACAACAGGCTCGAGCCCGATCCCGTGGCCGTTCCTCCTTCGTCCCGTCGCGTGGATCCACAGTCGCGTGGCCGTGGCGGCCCACGCAGCTCGCCTCGTCGGGACCTGCCGTGAAGATCACGGACGCATGCCGGGCCAGCAACGAGCTGACGATCGAGGCGTGGATACGGCCCAGCGTAGGAATCCAGGGCGCGACCATGACCAGCGGCCCGGCCCGAATCGTGACGCTTTCGCGCAGCATGTGGGAGCCTGCCAATTTCACGATGGGTCAATGGGTCGGCCGGCTGCATGTTCGGCTGCCGATGCCGGACCGGCCGCTGGGCCGGACGACCCTGGCCACGCGGCCCCGATCGATTCACACATGACTCCTCGAGGCAAGTAGACAAGTCGATGCAAAAAAAGGCAGGCCGAACCATTCCCTAATCCCGAGTATCGTGTAGAATATGGAGTATGAGATACGAGGATTCACCTTTTTCGTTCGGGATTCAGGAGCGGCTCATGAAAGAAACGACAGGCCACCGGCGCTCGGTTGAACGCGCGCTCTCATTCACCAAATCGTACAAAGATCATATCGATGACCCGCCTGCGATCAGAGAGGCGCATTGCTTGCGGGCGATGTTTCCGGCGACCTGCACGGAGATTGGGGCCGAGGATTTGTTTGCGGGCCGGAAGCTGAGTCATCCGCTGGCCTGTTTTCATCTTCAGTACAACGCGAGCGGCAACGTGCGTGGGAAATGGGTGAACCAATATCTGGCGCAGGAACGGATCGAAGAGGATCTGGACACGCGGCACAAGCGGATCGGGAGCTTCTGCGGGTACTGCTACGACCACGAGCGGCTTGTTCGGCTCAGCGAGGACCCGGAGTTCAGTGCGGAGGAACAGGCCTCGATCCGGGCGATGGTCGAGTTCTGGTTCAAGGAGCAGACGAAATCGAAATACGTCGAGCGTCTGCCGCAAGAGGTGAAAGAGAGCATGGACCTGAACGCGCGTGCGAACGGCTATGTCGGGCTGTTCTTCCGGTTGACCTGCGCGTCGCTCGACTACGACAAGCTGCTGCGGCTGGGCATCCCGGGCCTGAAACAGCAGATGCGCGAGGGCCGGGCGACGGCCGCGGAAACGGACGGCGATGTTTCGTTCTATGACGGCATGCTGATGGCGATGGATGTCGTGGTCGACGTGTGTCGTTGGTACGAGCAGCAGGCGCGCGACAAAGCGCGTGTTGCGACCGACGGCATGCGCCGTCGCGATCTGCTGCAGATGGCGGATTCGCTGGCTGCGATCACGGAGCATGCGCCGCAGACGCTGCACGAAGCGATCCAGCTGTTCATGATCTACACGGTGCTGGCGCACATGTTGAACTGGGGCCGGATGGACGTGTATCTGGGCGATTTCTATGCGAACGACATCGACAGCGGCACGTTGACGGAGAAAGAGGCGGACCGGTTACTGGTGGGCCTGTGGCGGCTTCTGCAGGAGAACACGACGAAATGGATGGGCCGCATTCTGCTCGGCGGCAAAGGCCGGCGCAACGAAGCGAACGCGGACCGGTTCGCGCTGGCGGCGCTGGACGTCACCGAACGATTGCGCATATCCGAGCCGAACGTGACGCTGCGGTTCTACGAGGGCCAGAACCCGGCCCTGTACGACCGGGCGCTGGACCTGATCGGCGCAGGCTGCGTGCATCCGTCGCTCTATAACGACGACGTGAACATTCCGTACCTCGCGAAGACGTACGGCACGAGTGAGGCGGCGGCGACGACCTATCTGCCGGCCGGCTGTGGCGAGTTCGTGTTTGAGGGGCTGAGTCTGAATTCGCCGAACTCGACGATCAACTATACGGCCGCGCTCGATCTCGTGCTGCACAACGGGTTCGACACGCGGACCCGGACGCAGATCGGGCTGCGGCTCGGGACACTCGAGGAGTTCGACTGCTTCGAGAAGCTGCTCAACGCGCTCAAGAAGCAGATCAGCCACACGAACGAGTTGCTCGCGACCCGGCACAGGATCGAGCTGGCGGCGGAGGCGGCGGATGCCGCGTTCCTGTTCATGAGCATTCTGAACGACGACTGCATCGCGCGCGGAAAATCGATTGTGAACGGCGGCATCCGCCACAACGGCGCGATCGTCGAGTCGTTCGGGCTCACGAACGTGGCCGACAGCCTGGTCGCGATCAAGAACGTGGTCTACGACCGCAAGGTCATGACGCTCGAGAAGCTGGTCGAGATCGTGGACGCCGATTTCGAGGGCCACGAGAAGGAGCGGCGCATGATGCTCGCGCTGCCGAAGTACGGGAACGACGACCAGACGGCAGACGCGATGTTCGAGCACATGAACTGCTTTGTTTGTCGCAACACGATGTCGAAGGCGGCGGCGGCCGGGTTCGACTATTTCACGATCTGCAGCATGAACGCCGGCGGGCACGGCTATGGCGCGTTCACGAAGGCGAGCGCGGACGGGCGGCGCACCGGCGAGCCGCTCGCGCTGGGCAACAATCCGACGAGCGGGCGCGACAAGAGCGGGATCACCGCGGTCCTGAACTCGTTGGCGAAGCCGGAGCCGCTGCACTCGGGCTACGTCCAGAACCTGAAGGTCTCGCCCGCGCTGTTCCAGGACGGCAACCGCGAGCGGCTCAAGGCGCTGTTGGACGCGTACTTCGCGAACGGCGGCACGCAGTTGATGATCACGGTCGTGAACAAGGACGATCTCGAGAAGGCGCTGGCGGAGCCGGTCAAGTACCAGAACCTGCTCGTGCGCGTCGCGGGCTACACCGCGAAGTTCGTCGGGCTGCCTGCGAGCGTGCAACGGGAGATCATGAACCGCACGCTGCATGCCTGAGCGCGTGCCCGCTCGGAGAGTGGCCCGCGGAGTGCGCGAATTCGCGTGATTCGCGGGCCGAAATCCGGCTCAGCCTTCGTAGTGGCGGCGGTAGCGCAGCGGCGTGATGCCCATGTGCTTGCGGAACTGGCGCGTGAATGCGCTTTGGTCGTAGAACCCGCACTCCAGCGCGATCGCCGTGATCGAGTCCGTGCTTAGCCGCAGCTTCTCGCAAGCGAGATGCACGCGCATCTTCATGAGATACTCGCGCGGGCTCGTGCCGAACGCGGCCCGGAAGCGGCGTTCGAATTGGCGCACGGACAGGCCGGCCAGCGCAGCCAGTTTCGGGACGGAGACCGGTTCCGTACAGTGATCCTGAAGATGGCTCAGCGCCGCCGTCAGCTTGTCGCCTTCCCGCAGGAGCGGGGTGGCGTCTTCGTAGTCGCGGATCGTGCCCATCACGCCGATCACGCGGCCGTCGCGCGAGCGGACCGGCAGCTTGTCTGTCATGACCCAGGACGGTACGCCCTGGCGGTTGACCCAAAGCTCGACCATGCGCAGCATCGGCTTGCCCGAGCGCATCACCGCAAGGTCGTCCGCACGGTACTTCTGCGCCATGCTGCGCGGCAGAAAATCCGCGTCCGTCTTGCCGGTCAGTTGCGCCTCGCGTTCGAGCCCGAAGCGCTTGAGCAGCGCGCGGTTGCCCGCCATGAGCCTGCCTTCGGCGTCCTTTGCGAAAAAGCAGACGTCGTCGAGACTGTCGAACAGACGGCGGAACCCGCTGTTCGGGTCGATCTTGTCGAGAAACGCGGTGTTCATTTCCCGGTGCACACGGACCCACACGGACGCACACGGACCCGCACAGATACGGGCTCGTTGTTCCGGCGCAATAATACCAAGGCCAAAGCATCCTGATCAAGCATTGCTAATCAGGGTTTTAGAGCCAATGACGGAAGCATACTAAAAGCGGGTCAAACGAGACAAGATCGGATGCGCGTCAGGTGCCAGCCTTGGAGCAGCCGGAAAGGAGGCGGTCATGAGCGAGGGCAGGTGCTATCGCGTGGCGATTGTGGGGTTGAGCTTCGGGGCGGAGTTCATTCCGATCTATCAACGCTATCCGGGTGCGGAACTCGTGGCGCTGTGTCAGAGGACCGAGCGCAACCTGAACGCACTGGCGGATCGTTGGGGCATTCCGAAGCGCTACGCGGACTATGCGGAGCTGTTGAAGGATCCGGACATCGACATCGTACACATCAACACGCCGCCGATGCTGCATGCGGACCAGAGTGTGGCGGGGCTGGCGGCGGGCAAGCACGTGGCCTGCACGATCCCGATGGCATTGAGCGTCGAAGATTGCCGGCGGATCGTTGAAACGCAGGCGGAGAGCGGCAGGCAATATATGATGATGGAGACGGTCGTGTACAGCCGCGAGTTTCTGTACGTGAAGGAGCTCTACGAGAAGGGCGAGCTCGGCAAGCTGCAATTCTTCCGCAGCTCGCACCAGCAGGACATGACGGGCTGGCCCGAGTACTGGGAGGGGTTGCCACCGATGTACAACGCGACGCACGCGATCTCGCCGACGTTGGCGCTTGGCGGTAACGAGGCGGAGCACGTCTCGTGTTTCGGGTCCGGCACGATCGATGCGCACATGCACTCGCGGCACGGCTGCCCGTTCGCGATCGAGACGGCGCACATCAAGTTCCGCGACTCGGACCTGGTCGCGGAAGTCACGCGTTCGTTGTGGAACACCGCGCGCCAGTACCGGGAGAGTTTCGATGTGTACGGATCAGAGCAGAGTTTCGAATGGACACAGATCGAGGGCGAACAGCACGTGCTGCACACGGGCGAGAGCCCGGCCCGCGTCGAGATTCCGGACTACGCGCATCGGTTGCCGGCGCCGATCCAATTGTTCACGACGCGGGGGGTCTACAACGAGGGCGACAACCAGCACCTGTCCTTTACGCAGGGGGGCGGGCATGGCGGTTCGCATCCGCACCTGGTGCACGAGTTCCTGGACGCGCTGCGGACCGGGCGGGAGCCGTACCCGAACGCGCGGCAGGCCGCGAACATCACATGCAGCGGGATTCTCGCGCATGACTCCGCGCTGCAGCACGGCGCGCGCGTGCCGTTGCCCGACTGGACGTTTGTCGGGTGAGCGGCAACGGAGAGGGCCTTCACCACAGAGGGCATAGCGCGGCGAAACCGCAACCAAAGAGGGAGGGCGCCAATGAAGCTGGCGGTTCAGATGTACACGTTGCGTGAGCGGTTCAGGACCGAGCGAGGCGCGATTGAGACACTCGAACGCGTGCGTGGGATCGGGTACCGGGCGATTCAACTGTTTGCGAGTTGCCCATTGTCCAAGAAGGCGCTCAAGAAGATGACGGACGGGCTTGGACTCGAGATCTGCGGGCGTGATGTGCGGCTGGCCCGGCTTCGGAGTGAGTTCGAAGCGGTGTGCGATGAACAGGCGGCGCTGAATTGCCGATATGTGACCGATTCGTACCCGCGCGCGGACTATGGCGCGTACGCGACGGGCATGCCGCGTTATGCGGCGGACCTGACGGCCGCGGCCGAGAAACTGCGTGAGGCGGACCTGGCGTTTGCGTATCATAATCACAGTTTCGAGCTGCAGAAGACCGATGGCAGCGGGTTGCTCGAGCGGTTTTATGGGGAGGAGTGCTCAGCGGCGGTCCTGGCGGAAATCGACACCTATTGGATCCAACACGGCGGCGGGGATCCCGCCGAATGGATCCGGAAACTCGCCGGCCGCGTCCCGATCATTCATCTCAAGGACATGAAGACCGAGGAAGTCGAGAACAAGACGCGCCAGGTCTTCGCTGAGGTCGGGGCCGGCAACATGAACTGGGCCGCCATTCTCGAGGCGGCCCGCGAAGCCGGGGTGGCGTGGTGTGCGGTCGAGCAGGACATCTGCAGGTTGGACCCGTTCGAGAGCGTCGCGCTGAGCTTCAGAAATCTCAAGACCAGGTGCTCCGAGTTCTTCGACAATATCGACGGAGCAAGCTGAAGGAAGGAAGGGAACGACCGATGCATACCGTGGCACACCTTGGTCTGGGCAACCGCGGCCGGCTGCACGCGAACATTTTTCTGGACATGGCGGATCGCTTCAGACTCGTAGGGCTGTGCGAGTTGGACGGCGCGAGAATGCAGGAGTATGCCGCCGAGAAGAAGCTTCCGACCGACATGCTCTACGAGGATGCGGACGCGATGCTCGCGGCGACGAAGCCGGACGTGTTCTGTTTTGTCACGCAGCCTGCAGTGCGCCTGCCGATGGTGGAGCTGGCCGCCAGGCACGGCGTGAAAGGGCTCGCGCTCGAGAAGCCGATGGCGATGTCGGTGCAGGAAGCTTGGGCCATGAGGAAGCTGTGCAGGGACCACGGGATCAAGGCGGTTGTCTCGACGCAGCACAAGTACCTGACGTCTCTGCAGAAGCTGAAGCAGCTGCTGGATGCCGGCGAGATCGGCGAGCTTCAGCAGATCACGACATCGAGCCAGGCCTGGCTGGCACATCTTGGCTCGCACTATGTGGACTACATGCTCTGGGCCAACAACGGTGTGCGCGCGAAATGGGTGGTCGGCCATGTGCACGGCCGGAAGTATCTCGAGGACAGCCATGCCGCGCCGGAATATGCGCTGGGCCATGCCGAATTCGAGAACGGGGTGCGCGGCTTCTTCCAGTGGGGCAAGCTGGCGCCGTCGTATATGCCGGCGAAGAGCAAATTCATTGACAACCGCCTGACGGTGTACGGCACGCACGGGTACCTTTGGGCGGACACGAATGGGCGGTGGGGCGGCTTCACGAAGTCGTCGAACGGCGCGTGTATCGGCGAGCAAGGCGAACCGTGGGGGAAACAGGCCAACGCATGCGCGCAGCCGCTGTACATCCAGGCTTTCGCCGACTGGCTCGACGACGATGCGAAGGTGCATCCCTGCAACATCGAGCTCGCCTATCACGGCTACGAGATACTGGATGCGATCTGCATGAGCGCCATGCGCCGGGCACGCATCGATCTGCCGCTCGACCCGGACGCGTGCGAGAACGTGCTCGAGGTGATGCGCAAGGATCTGCCCGAATGCCCGGAACGGCCGGAAGCGGGCTAGCGCGGAACACCGCAGAGACAAGCGCTGTCTTGGGCGAAAGCACAGTACCGCAGGCATTTCTGCCCGCGGTACTCCGTGCAATCGATCGGCTTCCAGCCGCAGCCAGGAATGGCTGCGGTACTTCCTAACTCGCTGCCAGCGCGATCCGCTTGGCGGGCCCTTCGGCGAACGCCTCGAAGATGCGCGTGATCTGCCAGGCTTGCTCGAGCGTGCCTTTCGCGGGCGGCCGGCGCTCGAGGACCGCGCGCGCGAACTCGTTGACCTCCCCGTAATAGCCGAGCAGGAACAGGCCCTTGTTGTAGAGCTGGCCGAGCGAGAACTCGGGTTCCCAGACCGCGGCGGTTTCGCTCGGCTCGCCGGTAAAGAAGCTCGGCGTGCTGCCGTAGCCCTGTCCTTCCGGGCTGCGCGGGCCGCGGTTGTAGCGCAGCCGCACACTGTTGTCCACGACCAGTGTGCCTTTGCCGATCACGGTGGTGCGTTCGAACCCGCCGTTGCGGGAGGCGCCGGCAGTCAAGGCGATCGACGCGACCGTGCCCGAAGGGTAGGTGAAGGTCGCGACGCCGCCGCCCTTCTCGCTGCGCTCGTAGTAGAGCGTGTCGGGCATACCGAGCAGGAACACCATCAGCGAGGTCGGATGGCAGAGATGGTCGAGGAACCGGCGTGTTGTCTCGACATCTTCGCCGGCATTGTAACGGGCCAACTCGTCCCGGGTCGGAATGGGTTGTGGGTATTGCAGCATGACCAGGCTCGGTTCGCCGAATCGTTCGTCGTTCATCAGCTCCTTGAGCTTTTCGTTGGCCGGGAAAAACATCTTCTTGAACCCGACCAGCATGGTCTTGCCCGTCCGTTTCGCGGTCTCCTGCATCTTCTCGATGTCCGCGCACGTGGCGGCGGGCGGCTTCTCGATCCAGACGTGGCAGCCGAGCTCCATGCATGCGATGCCGATTGCCGGGTAGAGCGGCCGGCCGGCCTTGTCGTAGGGCGTGCACACAAAGACTGCGTCGAGCTGTTCCTTCTCGATCATCGCGCGGTAGTCGGCGTACGCGTGGGCCGCGCCGAACTTCTCGGCGAAGGCCTCGGCCTTCGGCAGCTTCAAGTCGCAGGTTGCCGCCAGCTTGACGGGCGCGAATTGGAACGCGGGATACAGGTTGCGGAACGCGTGCGAGCCGCACCCGATGAACCCGGCCCGGATCTCGGGCTCGTCCACGAGTTGGCCTCTGAAACTGACTCTCATTGGGTCTCCTCCTGCTTGATGAAGTCGCGGTCGGCCGAAGAATACGCGACGATCATGTCCGCGTCCTGCTCGCCGATGCTGGTGGCGTTGTGGAATACGCCGGCCGGCACGATCAATGTGTCGCCGGCCGCCAGCACGCCGGTTGCCTCGCCCGTGTGGTGTTCGAGCCGGCCGGCGAGCAGATAGAGCGCTTCCTCACAGTTCATGTGCGCGTGGCTGGGATTGCTGTGGCCGGCACGGATCAGAACACGGCCCAGGGTCAGCCCGTCGGCGTTGCCGACCGTGTTGCCGGCCAGCCACGAGAGCCGGCCCCAGTCCTTCTCGATTGCAGCCGCTTGCGCGGCCGCCGCCTTGTACGTGCAGTGTTGCATGGTTGTCTCCTCTGAAGAACGCTTGATCGCACTCAGTTCCGGCCCGGCGCGGGCTGCACGAAAACACAGAGGTATCGGACCGTTTTGGAGACCGCCTCGAAGTCGTGCGCCTCCTCCGCATCGAAGTAGAGAGTGTCGCCCGGGCCCAGCGCGTAAGTGACCTTGCCGACGCGGTAGCGCATCTCGCCCTCGAGCACGTAGAGAAACTCTTCGCCGCCATGCTTGAGCGAGCCGGCCGACACCTTGCCCTTGCGCAGTTCAATGAGCGTCGGCTCCATGAGCTTGTCGCCGCGGCCCGAAGCGAAGGGGAGGAACGTGTAGCCTTTTTCCGTTGTCACTCTGCGGGACCTTGACGCCTGCGCCGCGGACAGGTAGACGGGGCCGGAAGCCGCGCTCTCCGACAGCAGCGCCGCGGGCTTGACCCCGAGCGCGTCGGCGATCTTCAGCAACGTCGCGATCGGCGGCGTGGTCCGGCCGTTCTCGATCTTCGAAAGCAGACTGCGCGTGAAGCCGCAGACCTTCGCAATCTCCGCGAGCGTGCGGCCCTGCCGCACGCGCAACTTCCTGATTCTCGGGCCGATCTCCATCCGGCCTTCCTTCCCGTGTGGTTCAACAGTGTTGAATAATATGCACACGGAGGGAATCTTGTCAAGGGGGGGGTGGGGGAGAAGTCGGAAGTCGGAAGGCAGAAGTCGGAAGTGAGAGTGGCCCGCATCGATTCCTGGTTCTTCGACTCGAATCGTTCGAATTGCTCGAATGAATCGAACGATGCGCGGGCGATGCCGCGCGTCCCGGAGTCTATTCGGGCGCGCCGGTTTCGGCTCTTACGCGGTAGTAGCGTTGTGTAGCGCTGCCGGCGGGATCGGAGAACGAGACCGCGTGTGTGGTTGCGGTGACGGGTGCGCCGGTGTCGGTCCACGCGGGGTTGCGCAGACCGCTGGTGTGCTGGAGCCGGTAGACGGTGCCGCTTCTGGCCTGCCACTCGGAGATGACAGAGGAGCCCGACGCGGAGACATTGGTTGCCAGCGCGACGAATTCGAACGCGCCGACATCGGGCGCGCTTCCGACGAAGGCATCGTTGATGCCGGGGATGGGCACGCCGCGATCGATGAGCGGGCTGTCGTGCGCGAGCTGGTAGTCGCCGTTGCCGGCGTCGGCGAACCCGGGCGGATAGGACATCCCGTGCTGTTCCTGTCCGGTCGCGGCATAGAACGCACTGACGGCCGCGTAGCTGCTTCCTGCCCAGCGGATGAATTTGGAGCCGTGCGTGGTGTAGAGGTTATCGTAATCGAAATCGACGGGGTTCACGGTGCTCCAGCTATCGAGCGCATGGTCGGTCCCGGCGAAGATGTTATTGCGCGAGACGACGTTTGACCAGCTACTGTACTGCTTGAACAGGAACCCGTCCTGCCCGCCGCTTTCGGTATAGCAGGTATTGTGATAGATGTGGACCCAGTCGATCGTGAGCGGGGAGGTCACATTGAACTTGAACGGGTAGCCTTCGTAGCTGCCGACCGAGTGCCAATCGCAGAAGACGTTGCGGAACACGTAGGTCGGTCCGCCGGCAGCGGGCGCCACGGACACGCCGGTCAGGAAACCTTTGAACGTATTGTTGTAGACCCGGTTGTTGTGGACGGCGCCGTCCATCGAGATGGCGTCGTCGGAACACACGTCGATCAGGTTGTCGTGATAGTCGAGGTTACGGGTCGGCCCGGCGAGGTTTTCGGAGCCGGTCCCGGACGCGTCGAAATGGTCGTCGAACCGGTTGTATCGGATCACGTTGCCTTCGTTCGGCTGGTCGCTGGAATAGACGGCGAACCCGCCGGCCTCGTAGCCGACCCCGCCGCTCTTGACCGCGTGCCAGTTCCAGGTGGAGACGGGCGATTCGTTGAACCTGCAATACTGTACGGTGTTGAAATCCGCCGCGCGCTTGATGGTGATGCCGATCCCGTTGTGATGGAAGGTGCAGTGGCTGACCAGGTTCGAATCGCCGCCGTCGATGTAGATCCCGCGGTGGTACGTGCCGTAGCCGTAATAGCAGAATTCGAGGCCGATGATGTGGATGTGTGCGCGGTTGTCGATCGTGATGCCCGTGGTATAGCGCGGGATCGTGAAAACGTTGGTGCCGGGCGCCGCGCCGCCCGCGAAGCGGGCGTAGATGTGCGCGCCGTCCGCATAGTAGCCGCCCGGCTGGTTCCACTGGTTCGTGCGCAGATCGTCGTAGTCAAGATAGTGGAAGAAGTGGCCGCCGTTCACAAATGCGATGCGCGGCGTCCTTGTCGTGGCCATCCGGTACACGTTGTCGTCCGCATCGTGGAGCGTCCAGCCGGCGACGAAATTCGTGTCGGTCCCGTCCAGGACCGGCTCGGCGCCGGGCGCGTTGCGGATCACGATCGGCTCGGCCGCCGTGCCGGACCGGGGCGCCGACAGGTCGCCCTCGTGGAAGCGCCCGTCGTGCAGCAGGATCTTGTCGCCGGCATAGGCTTGCGACAGCGCGTGGCCGAGCGTCTTGAACGGCGCGTTCGTGCTCAGACCGCTGTTCGCGTCGTCGCCCGTGGGCGAGACGTGATAGACCGTGTCCGTCGCGTCCGCAAATGCGTCGGCGCGGGTCGTGACGTTCATCTCGACATTCGTGCCCGCGCCGGACGGCTCGAGCCGGATCGTGTAGGTTGTGTCGTCGCTCAGTCCGAACGCGCTGCCCGCGAAGCGCGTCGCCGCGACGCGGGAGAGTGGGTGAATCCCGCGAAAACCGTTCGTCGTTCCGGCACGCTTGATGTACAGTGCCACTTGCGTGCCGGCCGGCGGTGGCGCAGCATACTCGAGCTCGACGCCGATGTTGTTGAACGTGGCCACCGCACGCGCAGTCTGGGCGTGCAGCGCGCGACCGCTGAGCAGAACCGCGGCGAGCGTCGCGAGCCGCAAACCATGTCGCGCCTTGGGCATGACGGTAGTCTGCAGGATCAGCGGCCGAAAAGCCAGCGGGGAACGCGAGCCCGCGCGCGGCGTGCGCGGCCCGTCTCCGCGGGTATGGGCAGATATCCAAAATCCGCGGGCAGATATCCATGCGGAGTGGCTGGACGGGCGAGGGG
>Ga0272441_10001456_pt1 | contig 50445 bp, 32 predicted proteins | sample SSMProp6N_FD_193582 | JGI IMG/M metagenome (GOLD analysis project Ga0272441, IMG submission 193582) | Marine sediment archaeal communities from Little Sippewissett salt marsh, Falmouth, MA, United States - SSM-Prop-6N | ecosystem: Environmental > Aquatic > Marine > Wetlands > Sediment ... | reverse complement strand
CACGGCACTGGCCAACGAGGAGCGAAGCCACAAACTGAAGCTCGAAGCCGAGTACGACGAACATATCCTGACCGAGAACTAGGAGCCGACGTGCCCGACCGATCGATGGATCAGGAGGGGCTGAAGCTTCTCGCGGAGTTGCTTGAGATCCCAAGCCCTTCGGGTCATGAGACGCAGATGGCCGCCCATCTGAAGGAGCAGTTGATTGGGATGGGCTATGCGCCGGAGATCGACGCCGCGGGCAACGTGCTCGTGCGCGTCGAGGGACGTGATCTCGATCGCCCCGTCCACTGTCTTGCGGCGCATATCGACGAACTCGGGATGACGGTCACCGAAGTCGGGGCCGATGGCCGACTGAAGGTCGACCGCCTCGGCGGACTCTTCCCATGGAAACTCGGCGAGACACCGGTGGAGATCCTCGGAGATCGAGAGCGGGCAATCGGGGCCGTCTCGATGGGCTCTGGACACTCGCAGCGTGAGTCCGGCTCGGCGCCGGAGTGGGATCGCGTGCGTGTACTCACCGGTCTCTCCGCCGAAACGCTACGCGGCCGCGGCGTGCGTCCCGGCTCTCCGATCGTTCCGGTGCGCACCGTTCGTGGACCATTCCTGTTCGGAGAGGACGCCGATCCGTGGGTCGCCGCGTGGACATTCGACAATCGCCTCGGTGTGGTGGCGCTCCTCCAAGCACTCCAGTCGCTGAAATCCCGTGACGTGCTTCCGCGGTCTCCGCTGATCGCGGCGTTCACGGTGGAGGAGGAGATCGGATGCCTTGGCGCGAAGGTGCTGGCGCAACGCGAGCGACCCGATGTGTTTGTCGCGATCGACGGTAGCCCGCTTGTGCCCGAGTGTCCGGTCGAGCTTGACGGTCGCCCGGCGATTCGAAGTCGAGACCGTGCCGCAACCTACGACCAGGAGCTCCTGGCCGAGATCTGTCGGATCTCCGACGAGGCGGGCGTCGCCCTTCAACCCGTCGTCTACGCTGGGGCTGCCAGCGACGCGAGCCTCGTGTACTCCGCTGGGGCGTGCGCTCGTGTCGCCTGCTTGGGGTATGTTCGTGCTAGCAGCCATGGATTGGAAGTCGCGCCCCTTGCGGCGTTCGATCACTTGGTGACGGTTGTCCGCGCGCTGCTCGACCATCTCTAGAAGCAAGGCAGAGCCCGACGGGAAACGAACCTGCTCATCGCGTGTACCTGTTCCATCGTGCATCTGGGGCACGTGTTCGCGCGATCATTGGAGGTGCGGGATGAAACGAGGGATTGCGGCCGGCCTCATGCTGGCCAGTCTGCTTGCCGTTGGCGCTTGGGCGCAGTGCGACTGTGGGGTGGAAGCGCAGCCGCTCTGCTACGAAAGCTTCTGGACAAACGAGGTTATCGGGATCTCGCTTGTCGTCCCTGGGGAGTTCGTCTGGGTCTACAACACGACAACCCCACCGCGGATTCTGGGATGGCGCGTGGAGACGTGGGAGGGGATGGTTGTCCGGGCCGAGTTCTTCGAAGACGGCCCCTACCCCCTTTGGCAGGATCTGGAGTGGGACCTGACCGACTGGCAAGGCATGATCGTCGCGCCGGGCTTCTATCGAGTCGTCGTCGAGACGACGAACGCGGGAGATGTATCGACACCGGTGCAGATCGTCGAGCGATGCCGCCCGTGCTGCGGATGCTACTGCTGGAGCGCCTTCCCTCGGAAGTGCTCCCGCGTCTGCCCTCGCGAATACGGACAGCCCTTCCTCGATCTTGAAGCGACGGAGACCAGAGCCTGCTCGGGATTGACGTTCTCTTTGCACATCACGATTGAGTGCGCCGAGCCGTAGGCGCCGGTTGCTGGGAGCAGCCGGCGAGGCATCTGTCCAGTCGGGATGGGTGTCGAGTGCGCCTGTGGAGCTTCCGCCGCAGATGCCGCTCGTAGGGAACCAACGTCCCTTCTGAAGCCGACTTGCGCCCAGGGGGAAGCGGTATCCGCTCGATACACTCAAGGCACGCTGTCGAATACCACGACGCCTCCTTGACTCCGGGAGGGAGAGAGACAACGAGAGCGGTTTCTCTCCCTCCCAACGCTTGTGCAGGCTGCCCTCCCCTGGCGATGCGTGTCCGGTTGGCTAGACTCTGCCCGGAGGAAATCGGGAGGCAGCATGCGAACGGTAGGGTCAGTAGCACTTCTGATCGGGATCCTCTGGCTGGGGCTTGGTCCGGCACTCAGCTCGAGGCGGGTAGATTTCACTGATCCCCGCCTCGAGGCCGCGGTGCGTGACGCGGTCGGTGCACGCACAGGGCACCTCCGGAGAGGCGATCTCCTCCGCGTGCAGGAACTCACGGCGGTTGGACTCAAGATTGCGCACCTCGATGGGCTGGAGTACTGTGCCAACCTCGTTCATCTCGACCTGGGCGAGAACCGAGTTGTCGACCTTACGCCGCTTGCTTCCCTCACGAAGCTCGAGGTGCTGATCCTTCGAAGCAATCTTGTTGAAGACGTCTCGCCGCTTGCCGCGCTGGTCCAGCTGCGGAAGCTCGATCTCGACTTCAACTTCGTCCGCGATGTCGAGCCGCTGGCAGGGCTCGTCCGGCTTCGCTGGCTCGGCCTCTGGAACAGCGGAATTCACGACATCCGTCCGCTCTCCGGCCTGAGCGAACTCGTTGAACTGGGACTGAGCGGCAACCCGATCGAAGATTTCGAACCGTTGGCAGGCTTGTCGAAGCTTGAATGGCTCGGGCTGCCGAACACGGGGATTCGAGATCTTGCGATGCTCTCGGGGCTGACGCACTTGATCAAGCTCAGTCTTGGAGGCAATCGGATCGTCGATCTCGAACCCCTGAGCGATCTGACGACACTCGAAGGATTGGGCCTCGACTCGAACGAGATCGTCGACATCACCCCGCTTCACGAGCTGGCGAAACTCAAGCGTCTAAGCCTGTGGGGAAACCGGATCGAGGACATTGCCCCGCTTCGCGATCTGCGGCAGCTCGAACAGCTCTGGCTGGATCGCAATCCGCTCTCCGACCTTGCCGTCCTCGCGGAGCTTCCTGAGCTTCGGACTCTTGGGCTGTCAGGAATCTCGGGCATCGATCTCGCGCCGCTGCTGGCGAATCCGGGTCTTGGCGAGGGGGACGAGATCGACCTCACGAACACGGATCTGAGTCCGGAGGCCGATCAGACGATCGCCGAGCTGCGAGAGCGTGGAGCGTCCGTACGAACCGGTCCGTAGCCCGCTTCTTCCGCTAGTCATCCATCGAGCCGGGAACGTAGGCGTTGTGGAAGATGAACAGCTGCTCCGAATCGAAGTCGGTGAAGATCAGTTTGTAACAGTTGGTGAGGATGTAGACCCAGACCATCACGTTCGGCATCGGATCGCTCAAGCTTGCGATGTCGTAGTGGAAGTCCTTGCTTGCCCACCACTCCTTGCGGAGGCGGCGCTCCTTCCTCCAATCCTTGAAGCTGCCGAGGTAGCTCTCCAGAAGCCACACGAAGTCGCCGAACTGCAGTTTGGTGCGAACGCCGACGTTCGCTTCCGGCAACGGCTCGACCAGCTTCCCATCGACGACGTGCGTCCATGCCTCGATCATGTCACAGCCGCCGTGGTAGGCCATCGTAATCGCCGGAGTGATCCGGCAGTTTCCGTCCACCAAATACGGATGGCCCGTTGCGCGATCCATCACGAAGTCGAATCCACACAGCCCGTGGAAATTGAGGTGCCGGATCAGCTTGGCCGACGCTTCGGAGCACGCGGGATCGGACATGCTCTCGCGGAACATCGTCGTGCCACCGTCTCGCGGCATGGTCCGAATTCCCTGATACATCACCTCGCCCAACACGGCCCCGTGGTTGCAAAGCTGAAGCGTGCACGTCGTCGGTCCGTCGATCAGCTGCTGGAGCATCGGAAGATTGTCCTCATCGAGGCTGTTGACGCGCGCGACCTCGAAGTACTTCTGCTCCAACGTCTTCCGGTCGTGGACGATCCGCAGGCCCGCCGCGCCCGATGTCTGCCGCATCTTGACGACGATCGGGAGATCGGTCTTGGCGATCATTTCGCGCGCCTCGTCGAGGGAGCCGGGTACCTGGATCGCCGGCGTATGGAGGCCGACTTCCTCGGCCAGTTTCGCGAGTTCGGCCTTGTCGTGAAGCCGCATCAACGTCGAGGTGTCGAGCATCGCCGTCTTGGTTGCCGCGAGGATCCGATCTCGGTTCGGACTCATCAGGATGATCTCTTCGTACGACGGGAAGTAGTACTCGTAGTTCCCGGTTTCGATCTCCTGCAGCAAACGTTTCGCGTACTGCTTCGGCTTGTGCCGCATGTTGGGAAGACGCACGCGCTTCGTCACGTACTTCGAGTAGGCGGCGTAGGCCAGGTAGTGACCTTCCGCCGCGTAGACTTCGTAGCCCAACTGCCCGAAACGGCGGATCGCGTGCAGTGCGGCCGGCTCAAAGAGCCCGGTGACAAGTACCTTCATTGGACACTCCTGTGTGGTTGAATGAATGAGCCCCGCATCGGCAATCCGTTGACAGGGATCCCCCCTCCGCCCCTTGATGCATCTCCGATGAGATGCTACAGGATACGCTTGCGGGCAGAACCGAACAAGCGCCCGGGCTTCTACGGAAGAGGGCAAGCACACAGAGATGGGTCAAAACGAAAGGGGATCGACATCCGTCGATCCCCTTCGGAGGTAGTCGGTCCCGACTACTGGTCAGCCGCCCGACTGAGGGAGAGCGCGAACTCGCTCTGAACCTCGTCGGTCTGGAACCCGTTCCGGAGGCTCTCTTCGATCGCGCGCTGGAGTGCGCTGCGCGCGCGCTCCCGTCGGACGATCACAGCCGCACTGCGAAGAGCTTCGGAGCGGTCGAGCTTCTGCTGGTACTCCCTGTCAAGGCTGTACTTCGGAATCAGTGTCATCATTCGCCACCTCGCTTTCCTCGTGTGAGGAAGTCACTCTTGCACTGCCCCTTCCTCCCTGTGCCATCCTCCTGGACGGCGGAGGACGTGCTCACCAGGTTTGTGTCCATTCCACCCTCCTATGGTTCACCCGCGGACGGTGCGCGCCGGACGACACGCGTCCCTCTCGGCATGGGACAGCACACTCGGTTGCCCGAGGACACATCTGCCCATGCGACATCGATCTGCAGCCCTACCGACTCGGCGTCGACACGCGGCGCCATGCGGCCCTGACCTACAGCTCTCAAGCTCGGTTCGTTGATTCCGCAGACGGCATGCGTGCCGTGGCGGCCCTGGGTGACGGTCGTTGCTCTTGGTTCACACTCGAGCGCTGGCTCGAGCGGGTGCCCGCTACGCGACCCTGGCGGGGGCGCAGTCGCAGTCACTCATCCGGCATGAAACAGTCGTCATCGGTGACACCCCCTTGGTTGGATTCTTCCCCTCAATCGGATAGCAGGTCGTCGGTCGACCTGCGGGAAGCAATAAGTATACCTGCGGCTCATAGCATTTCAAGGGCTTATCCGTGAGATCGGTGAACAGTGCGGGAAGCGCTTCTGGAACGGAGATTGAGCGTTCGCTCTTGTGCGGATCTCTCCGGCAGGCGAATGCGGTTTCCATGGTCGTGTGCACGGCGCAGACCCATCCGACAACGGGGTCTCTCGAAACCTAGTTGGATTCCGCCTCATCTTCGTCATGCCCTGTCGGCGGTCGCACCAGGTCGCGGAGAAGGGAGGGAAGGTTCTCCACAGGGTTCGCACTCGGTGTCTGTGACGGCGGTTGCAGGAGCGGCAGGTCAAGCTGCTCGAGAAGCCCCGCTCCGGCCTCTTCGATTCGCTGCCAGGCGGCTTCCTGAGCCTCGTCGTGCAGGTTCTCGAAGTCCGGATCGAGAAGCGTCCGGTCGACCCCGCCGAGCTCGTCGATTCGCAGGCCAAGGCTCTCGATTGTCGACGCCAGATGTCGCTCACCGGTCATCAGGAGACCCTCGCGCGCGATTTCGAGCAGCGGCGCTTCCCACTCAATGCTCGGCGATCTGGAGGGACCTCCAATGGCAGTGCCGAAGACGACGGGAACTTCCGCGGCATAGCGGTTGATGCCCTCGAGGACCTGCGCCGAGGTTCCCGGAGCAAGGCCGAACAGCGGCTTTCGCGCATCTCCGGCGAGCCGGAGATCCTCGAGAAGGATGCTCACCTCTCCGGAGGCATCGCCGGATTCGAGGTGAAGCGATCCTTCGACGGTAGCGAATCCTGACTGGACCCGAACAGGCAGCGTCGTCGCGTAGATCCGTGCGATCCGCGCTAGATCGATCCGCGTCATCGCGAACTCGAACCGGCTCTGCGTTGCATCGGCCTCCGTCTCGAAGGTTGCTGCCACGCGGACTGTCGATTGGGGATCGTCCCCGAGTTGGCCGCGCAGCTCCACGCGGATCGGCGCGGTGCGTTGCTGCGGCGGGAAGGCAAGTCCGGAGATTTCGACTTCCATCAGCGTCAGCGGAGGGAGCAGCGTGTCCGCGTCGTTGGCGAAGTCGTCTCGCAGCGAGATCAGCACACGGCCGATCTCCAGCCGTTCGATGGCAAACGGCGGTTGAAGCCCGAGGAACGATCGTCCGCCTCGATACTTCGCGTAGGGATCCTCTCGGTACGGTGGAAGGCGTAGTTGGCCGAGCTGCTCGGAGAACTGCCGCAGAAGCCCCAGCCAGTCGACGTCGCGCGCGTGGCGAGCGGCCCACTCAAGGTATCCACTCGTATCGAAGCCTCCCGCGTCGTCCGCCGTGATCGTATTGTCGATGTTCAGGGTCCCGTCGGCCTCACGCACGACGTGAAGGGAGGCTTCCGAGACAACGATACGGTTGAACACGACCCGCTTCGCGAAGAGCGGCACGATCCCGGCATCGAGGAGGACCGATGGAATCTCGATCAGATTCTCACCGGGAGTCTTCGGATCCTGGATGCTGAATTCGGTCAGCGCGAGGCCGCCGGTGAACAGGTTGAATGACGTATTCTCGACCGCGACCTCGCTTCCCACGACCCACGAGGCGGCCGACGTCGTCAGCGTCCCGGCAAGGAACGGGACGATGATCGCAGCGAGGAGATAGCACAGACCGTAGAGGACCGGAAGACCGATCAGCATCTCGCGGCGAATCAGGCGGAAGACACCTTTCGGGGGGGCGACGCTGTCATACTTGGCGTCCCCGCCGACGAGGAACCGCCGCGCGAGGCCGATCCCGCGGCGTGCGCTCAACCACGCGGAGAGCCGCCAGCCGGAAACCCAGCGGGCGAACGAAACACGGTAGCGTTTGACGAGCCACCGAACGAGCAGAAAGACGGGAATCGCCATCAGAAGAGCAAGCACAAGACTTCCGAGAAGCAGATATCGGTTGTAGCCCATCGGGGCGAACACCGGCAGGTGGAACAACCAGCGCCAGAGACCGTCCAGCCCGCGATTCGGGTCCAAGAGCCACCGCCCGATGGCAAAGGCGCCCGGTGCGACAGCGAGAGAGATCAACTCGAACAGCCCGACCGAGATCAGAAAGGAGCGGAAGGAGCATCGCAAGAGCAGCGCGAGCGAACAGGGGAGCACGATGTGAAGACCCATCGGCGGAAGTCCCGCGAAGATTCCGAGCGCGACCGCGACTGCAATCTGATTCGGTGAGAGGTTCGACTTCAAGACCCGGAGCAGCTTCTTCGTCCATGAAACCGGCGATGGAAGAATCATGGTCCGATCATCGTCAGGTGCCCCGAGAGGGGCAAGTTGGAAATCGGGACGGCGGCGCTCCAGCTGACGCGGGGCCGTTTGGCGAGGCGATCCGGTGAGCGTAGACTGTTTGCAGGGAACGTATTTCAGGAGGTGGAGAGATGAGAACGATGGGGGTTGTCACGGTTGTCGGCGCGGTTCTGATTGGACTAGCGCTTCCAGGGTGGGCGATTTCGTTGTGCGACTTCCACTCGCCGGTCACGTATCTGTCCAACATGCGGCTATCGTTCGGCTACCGCTACTACGACGATGCGGCCACTGCAGGCATTGATGTCAACTCGGGACGGATCACACTCGACTACGACCAGCTGTCTGACTCGCCCGATTTCGGCTTCACCATGCTCGGCTCGGCGGAACTCGCGATTGACAACTTCGTCCCGACTGGCTGGCTCGGAAATGGTGCAGGCACGTTCCGATATTACCTACTGGAGGCGACGCCGTTGTTTGCTTTCGGCGGTCTGGAGGCCTCCCTAGCGACGAGCCAACCGCAGCCAGGAGTCGACGTGGTTGTCGGAGCCGGATACGGCCGATTCACGGATGTCACGCCGCTCGCCAAGGCGATCAGGATCGGAGAGGAACTCATGGATCTCCGGACGTTCATCGATCCACTCAGCGATGAGACGCTGATGAACATTGCTAGCGTGATCGGGCGCGAGATCGAATACGACGCGTTGAAGGACCTGGTGGCCGATGTGGAGGCATTGATCGAGGCCGCAACGAGCGCTGAGCTCGATGCCCGTGCGCTGCTGACGATCGAAGAGGTGATCCTCGCCGTTGGTGACAACCGCAAGTGCGGTTGGGCTGTTCAGGGCGGCATCGGTTACGAGCTTGTCGATCCGTTCGGCGGATCTCGTACGATCGTCATGTCGATCAGCGCTGACGCGGCGTACGCCAGCGGGCCGAGGGATCAGTTGCTCTTCCATGCGAGCTTCACGGGCCCCTTCGAAATCCTTAGCGAGAACACGCTGACCGCGACCGCAACGTACGAGTATGTGTTGGGCGAGGATAGCACGTTCCACGGCGACTACACGCTTCAGCGTGTGCAGCCGCTCGGACTGGCGGCGAGTACAAGCCACGCCGCGGGGCTGTCGATCGGCTTCGACATTGGAGGCGCCGATGTGACGATTCAGGTATCGCTGGCTCGCGAGGCGGCAGACCTCGGTTGGTCGATCGACGTCTCCCTCGCAGCAGCGATGGATCTGTTGTAGGAACCGGCAGGGATCCGCGGAAGCCACGGCGCGGGCGACGATCGTCGCCTGCGTCCCCCTGTCGAGCCGGCGCCGAGAGGCCGGAGTGTACTTAGGACACAGCAGTTGTTGCGGCTTCGGCTTGCTCCGCCTCGTCGTAGTCCGGAAGGATCGTCTCGATCTCTCGGATCGGCCGGTAGGCAAAACCGACGAGCGCGCCGACGGCCCCGAGAAGCCCTACGAGCACGAACATCAGTCCCATTCCTGCGCCGGGACCCGTGCCCACAAGCGGGGCAAGCTCACGTGCGAGTCGGCTCGATCCGCTCATCAACGGCTCGAACAGACGGTCGGCGAGGATTCCTCCGAGGGGGATCGCGACGGCGCCGCCGATCTGCCCGATCAGGATTCGCGCCGAGAAGACACGCCCCTGCAGATGGGGCGGGATCTTCGTCTGCCAGATGGCGTGGCTTGCGCCGTTGCCCATCGGGAGCAGCAGCATCGTAAGGAACGCCCCGGCGCCCCACACAACAAGTCCGCGGCCGACGCCGAGCACGATGTTCCCCAAGACGCTCGTTACGAGGATCGCAGCGAGCAACGCGAGCATCTTGCGTTTCGGCCCACCCCAGATGCTGGCCAGTGCCCCGCCCACGACTCCGCTGATGCCAAACAGCATCTGAACCGTCCCCAGGATCAGCTTGTTGTCGCCGGTCCGTGCGAGAATCATCGGCGAGAGCACCGTCCCGCTTAGCGTCATCAGAAGGTTGAGCCCGAAGTACAACAGCAGCAACGCCTTGAGGCTCCTGTTGGCGAACACGTACCGAAACCCGAATGCACAGTCCGACAGGAGATTCCTCTTCTTCGCTTCCGCCACGTGATGAGCTGCCGGCTGCGGAATCGTGACAACGAGTAGCATCAGCACGGCGAAGGAAAACGTGGCGATGTCGATTGTCATCACGCCGCCGATCCCAATGAACGCAAGCAAGGCCGCTCCGGCCATGGGTGCGAACACCGATGAGATCGAGTGCGCGAGTCCGAGCATTGTGTTCGCGCGGGTGTACTGCTCTTTTGGCAGCATCAGCGAGATGGACGCCTGGTAGGCCGGGAACTGGAAGGACCCGAAGATGCCCGTGAAGGCGGCAGCGGCATAGAGGTGCCAGATTTCCAGGCTGCCCGTCTTGTAGAGAACGAAGATCGCGATCGTGGCTGCACCTGCCGCGAGATCGCTTGCGATCATCAGCGCCTTGCGATTCCAGCGGTCGGCGAGTGCTCCCGCAAGCGGCGTGAAGACAATCCGCGGGAAGTAGCCGAAGAACCCGACGAGCGCCAGCGCGGTCGCCTGCCCCGTCACCTGCCAGGCCCAGATCGTCAGCGCGAACTGGGTCATCCCCGTCCCCAACAGGGAGACGACCTGGCCAAGCCAGACAACACTGAAGCCAAGCATGCCTGACGGCCTGCGTGATCTCGTATTCACATCGACCTCCGGCGGAGGATTCTCACGCCATGAGTGGTGCTTGACAAGGCGTGCGGTTCAACAAGCTCCGGGCGGCCCGGCGTTTGGGCGGGGCTCGACTGGCCCGCGCGACGCGGGGCACTGTGTTGGGCATCACAGTCCGATGTCCCGCGGAAACGGATCACGTCGAATGCCTCTCGCCCCGGAAAGCCGATAGCCTGCTGATACCGGGTGCCGGCTAGCCGATCGTTGCTGGATGGGAAGAGTGGCGATGAGTGCAGCGGTAGAGCGAAGCTCGTTGATGAGGCATGGCGCCGGCGGTCCTCCGTCGATCCGTCTCCGATCCTCTCCTCCACTCCACGATTCATGCGTGCGGATCGACGGCTCGTTCCGGGCGCATTGGCAGCGACTCTCAAGACGAACGGAGGTAGAGCGATGAGGCATTCTCTCTTGTTGGGTGTGTTGGTGGCGATCACACTCTCACTGGCCGGATTCGGCGGATCGATGACCGGCTCGTGGAGCGTCGAATTCCGGTTGAATCCCCAGTCTGCAGCCTTCTCCGATGCGCTGGAGATCTGGACGGAGTTGCGGGTCGATTACACGATCGGTGAGTGGACATTCGGATCGATCACGGAACTCGACGACACCGGATGGGTCGATCAGGAGTTCTCCGCGATCGGGGTGCTCGGACTGCTGAGCATCTCTGCGGCGCTCGGGTTCGATCCGCCGACGGTTTCTTTCGAGAAATGGACGACGACGGTTTCCGGGACGTTCGCGGGGCTGTCGTTCAGCGCGACGTTCGAGCTCTACGATGAAGATGCTTTCCTCACGCTGACGGGGCGAGGCACGACCGACGACGTGAATATGAACGTTACGGTCAAGTTTGGGGACGACGACGATCCGATCGGCGAATGCGATCTCGATTTCACCGATGCATCAATCGGGATCGATTTCACGTTCTGCTGTGCCGAGGTCGATGCGAGGATCTACTTCGATTGCGACGGGTTCGAACGAATCGTCTTCAGTGCCGGGGGTATCGCGATTCCGACGCTTCCGTGGGTGACGATCGACGCGTCGCTTGAGTTCACCGTCCAGACGAAGACGCTGTCCCTGAGTCCGAACTTCGAGTTCGGGGCCGCCTGCTTGGACGTCTACGTTGGCGTCGAGAGCAGCGGGACGGGTCCGGTGATCATAGACGACATCTATATCGACGGGATCAAGGTCGAGTGCGATATCGGCGATGTTACGTTCACCGGCATCTCATTCTGGGGAACCCACGCGGGTAAGCCGGGCGGGCTTGGCGAGTACTGGGAGATGTACAAGATCGAGTCCGGCGCGGAGGGCTGCTGCGGGCCGCTGAGCTTCGAGGCCGCCGTCTTCTTCGACGAAGCGAGCAACAACCTGTTCGATGTTGCGATGATCTCAGGCGATGTCTCCGTTGCGGTCACATCGAACCTGACGTTCAGCCTCGAGTTGGATATCGATGTGGCGAGCGGCGTCGATCTGTGGACCTTCGGGCTTGATGTCGAGTGGTAGAGGATCGAAGCCGGTCGCGGCCTGCCTACATGTGACCTGACGTCTTGAGAGAGAGGAACGCGTCCTCGGTGACGATCACGTGATCGAGGACGCGAATTCCCAGCAGTTCCCCGGCCCTCGCCAACCGCCTGGTGAGGGCGATGTCTTCCGCGCTCGGCCTGAGCGTTCCTGAGGGATGGTTGTGGGCGACGAGGATCGCAGCCGCGCGATCGGCGATCGGGTCGGAGAAGACCTCGCGCGGATGAACCTGGTTTGTGTCGAGAAGCCCGACCGTGACCACCCTCGACTCGATCACCTCGTGGGCTCCATTCAGTGACAGACAGACGAAATGCTCCTGTCGCTTGGTGCGAATGCTTCGAAGGAAGGGCAGCACGTCCTCGGCCTCCCGGATGACCGATCGCCCCTTTCCAAGATGCCTGCGGGCCAACTCGAAGGCCGCGATCGTCTGGCACGCTCTTGCTTCGCCGATGCCGCGGATTGCGAGCAACCCTTCGATGGTTGCGCGCTCGAGATTCCCCTCGAACGTGCGCAGGATCGTCGACGACAAGTCGAGTACAGTCAGCCATCGCGTCCCGCTTCCAAGCACAATCGCAAGTAGCTCGACGTCGGACAGTGCGGCGGCCCCCTTGGAGAGGAGCTTCTCGCGCGGACGATCAAGCGGGGACAGGTCCCGGATTCGCGATCTGGATGGGGTCCAACGGTGAAGTGGCTCGGCTGTCCGATGGGTTTCGCTTCTGTCCGCAGCGTCCATAACGAGCATAGAATATCACACATCAACAGAAAGTTCGATGTCCGATCGACTGGCTCGCACGCGGCGGTTGTCTGCGTCTTCGCGGTGTCTTAGGATGGGTCGCTTGGGGGCGATGGCTTCCCTGAGCATCGCACTCGCGATTCAACACCACGGAGGTGATCGGCATGCGTCGGATCGTTCTGCTGGCTGTGGCACTTCTCATTCTCTCGGTCGGGGTTGCCGTGGCGGAAGAGCCGGTTGATTTCGGTCAGGTTCCTGTGGGCACGGCGGCCAACGCGACCTACACATTTACGAACTCGGGCGTGTTCAGCTGCACGGTGCAAGCGGTCGGATTTGGGGACTCCTACTTCGGAACCTCTGGTGCGTTCTCGGCCTTCCCGCCACCGATTCCGGCGGAGCTTCCGAGCGGAGGTACGGTCGAGATCGGTATCGCGTTTCTGCCGCAAACGGTCGGCTCGCAGAGCGAAACGTTGCTGATCCGCGTGCAATGCGGCTTCTTCACGCAGACGATCCAGATTCCACTGGTTGGACAGGGGGCGGGCGAAGGGACACCTTACGCGCCGATCGATCGTCCCGGCGATTTCGTGTACGTGCCTCCTACGAGCGATCCGGAACCAGGGTCGTGTCCGTGCACAACGGAGATCGCCGGGCTCCAGTCCGACATTGCGGGGATCAACCTCTACCTGTTGACGCAGTTGGGGCCAAGCGTACAGCAACTCCAATCGGACCTTGCGGAACTCGAATCGTGCTGCGACGGTGACGTCGCGGATGACATCGTCCCGACATGCCTCGGTCCATTCCCGAGCGAAGGCGGGGGAAAATTCCGCGAGCTGGTGGCCTCCTACCGAAAGGTGACAGAGACGTCAGCGGACATCCTGCCGATGATCGATCCGGAGCAACCAGGACTCCAAGCACTGCTGGATGACGGCGCGGACGTCGTACGGGCCCTCGTCGCGGATCTCGACCAGCTTGCGTCGATCACGGCCAGCCTGCCGAGTGATCAGCAAGCATGCCTCGATAGCTATGTCCCCGCTGCGTCGGTCGATTTCCTTGATACGACCTACTCCGTGGTCTCGGATGCGGGCAACCATCCGAAACTCAGAGGGCTTCTTGGAGGGACAGCGCAGGACACGGGTCGGACAATCCTCAACAAGGTTGGCATCTGGGCGCGGCAGCTCCCGGTGATCGGAGGCGTTATCGGCGGGATCATCGATGACATCAACGAACTCAGCGAATCGGCTGAAGGAGCGCTCGGCATCGCCGGACTGCTGTTCCAGTACGAGATTGAGCGGAAGCTCGACGGGATCATCTACGGTCTGTTCGGGATCACGATTCCGGCAAACGCGACCGAGAGCCAACTCGAGGAGCTGTTGCGACGGATCACCAACGATCCGATCAGCGAGCGCCTGCGCCGACTCGAGGAAGGCCTGGCCGGAGCTGAGGGGCAGTTACAGCGGATCGAAGAGGATATCGCAGAGGCCGAGGAGCAAGTCCGTGAGATCGAGCGAATTGTCCGAGACAACCAGAGCGAGCTTGCGACACTCGAGAGCAAGGTCTGCTGCTTCGTCCTGTCGATGAAGGACTACACCCAGCAGATGGGGGCCGCGCTCTACGGAGATCGTGGCGCGTTCGAGTTCCTTGTGCCCGATGTCTGCCGGGGAACGACGGCTGCGGACTGCTATGGCCGGACGACCGTCGTACCTGGCGAGGAGCCGACGTTCGACGCCATCAAGCCGGAGATTCGGGCACTCGAGGCGGACATGGCGTGGGTCAAGATCACGCTTGAGGAAATCCTCCGCCGACTGGGCGGTGGGGATGGCGATCTGATCCCCGACGACGGCTTTCCGCCCGTCCTGATTCCGCCGACGGTCAATCCCGAGTGGACGATCGAGGAGCAGGAGTATTACTGGCTGGCGCTCACCAAGAAGATCTACGTCTACGCGGAGGATACCTTCACTGCGGTCTCGGGGACCGACGAGAGAGAGGTTCGGATCGATACCGCGGCGTTCGATGTGTCGGGGTGGATCGATCTGGTGGAGCTTCGCCCGGGCGATACGGCAGAGATCGAGATTCGCGTCGATATCGCCGGCAACGATCGGCACTTCATGACGACGACGTTCGACGGCGCGACCGATGCACGGCTGATCCCCTTCGACGAGTTCACCGGCGGACGGATGCTCCTTGTCGGCGACCTGATGAGAATCCTCATCCGTCAGCCCACCTCCGCCGACAACTACGCAACGCCTACTCCTATTGGATATCAATTCATCGTGGAGTCTCAGGACTAGCTGGAACTCCGCGCAGCGCGCGGAGTTCCTTCGAGAAGGAGCAGCTTCGCTGTTCCTTCTCGGTGGGATGGCCTGGCGAAGTGAACACTTCAAGGAAGTTCATCGTCTGAGGAATGAGACTGGAGAAGCGCGGTGAGACCGCGCTTCTCCGAGCTGCTCGGCCGGAAGGCCGAGCAGCCAGGATATCAGTTCGTCGTGGAGTCTCAGGACTAGCTGAAACTCCGCGCAGCGCGCGGAGTTCCTTCTCGGTGGGATGGCCTGGCGAAGTGAACACTTCAAGGAAGTTCATCGTCTGAGGAATGAGACTGGAGAAGCGCGGTGAGACCGCGCTTCTCCGAGCTGCTCGGCCGGAAGGCCGAGCAGCCAGGATATCAGTTCATCGTGGAGTCTCAGAACTAGCTGGAACTCCGCATGTAGCGCGGAGTTCCTTCGAGAAGGAGCAGCCTGGCTGCTCAGCTGCGAGGCTGAGCAGCTGAACTCCTCACGAAGAAGGCATAGATCAGCAGCGAGGCGAGTCCGTAGCAGACGATCGTGATCGGGAAGAGGGCGGCGAATCCGCTTGCCTCTTGAATGTACCCGCTCCCAATTGCGCTTACCGCGCGGGTGCCTTGCCAGCTCATCTGCATGAGTGCGCTCGCGGTACCTCGCTGACTCTCGCGGACTCGCTCCATCGCGAAAGCCGTGTAGAGGGGATTGGCCATGTTCATCAGCGCGGCGCGGCACATGAATCCGACCGCCGAGAGTGCAAGGCTCGATGCGTAGCCAAGCAGGGCCAGGAAAGGGATCGAGGTCAGCTGTACCGAGACGACGGCGCGAACCCGACCCAGGCGCTGGGCGATGAGCGGTGCGGCCAGCATGGCAAACCCCATCAGGATCGATTGCGCGGCAAACAGACCGCCGAGCGTCGCATCGGAGACGCCGTACGTCGTCTTGAAGAACACGTTCAGAAAGGGGACCAGCGCACCTGCGCCAAGTCCGATGACTACTTGTGGTAGGAAGAGCTTCAGCAGCAGACCGGGAGGATGGATCATCTCACGAAGTCTCAGCCGCTCGGGAGGGCATTCCGAGGGAGCCGGCCTACGGGTACGAAGAAGCGGCAGCACCGACAGCACGTAGATGCCGGCGCCGACTAGCAGTGCGCCTCGATAGGCGGCAGGAGATTCGGCCCCGATGTCCAGGACGCGGGCGAGGATGCCGGGAAGGACACCCGCGAGCAGGAGGCCGCCGAAGTTCGCGAACATTCGCGATGCGAACTGAAGACTGAAGAGGTGCGTCCGCTCCTCTACGCCGCTGTTCTCCGCCATGAACGGCGCGCTGCTCACCTGCAGCATCGTCCGGCTCAGTCCGCGCAGCAAGGAGAACAGGATGAGGCCGACGAGGGCTGTCGACAGGGAGATGCCCGCCATCGACGACGCCATCAACAACACACCGGAGATCAGTGCGGCTCGAAAGCCAATCCTCTGGCCGAGCATCCCCATCGGGATGGCCGTCACAGTGATGACGATCGGAGGCAACGCGACGAGCAGTCCGAGTGTTCCGGAATCATGTCCGATCGAGAGGACGTAGAGATTGAACAGCAGCCGCATGAACCCGAGCGCGAAACCGCTCAGCATGCTGAACAGAAGATACCAGCGGGCATTCGGCCCAAACTGCCGCACGCATTCCAGATAGCTCCCCGATCGGGTCATGGCTCGGATCATACGAGAAGTGGGAATGCATCGCAGTCTCGGAGATTGCGGATTCGTCCGATACGGCGCCTCACACAGCGTCGTATCGCGCGGACAGCGCACGATCCTCCGCATTGCGCCGAGGAGCGAGAGCTGCGACGGCTGGCGATGAAACCCGCGAACCAGCATGAGATACAGGGGGATCGGTCCGCCTTCGCCTCGCCCTGATTCGCGCGTGGGCCGAAGACGCCCTTTGCTGGCCGGGAGCGAGTGGAGGCCCCAGGCTGGATGGCTCGCTGAGGTTCAGGTCCGGCCGGGCGATTCGATTGCCCGGCCGTCACCGAACCCGTAAGGTTTCGGTGCGAATGGCCAACGTGACGTACATCACACCGAGCAAGGAGCGGCACGTGCCGGCTTCGTTCGCGTTCGATCCGAGCGAGTATCCGGAATCGCCCGGATGCTATCTGATGTATGGTGCCGACGGCGGACTGCTCTATGTCGGGAAGGCCGTGAACTTGCGCCGTCGTCTCGCCTCCTATTTCCGAAAGAGTGCGACCGCTCATCGCAAGGCGGAGATGATCCGGCGGATCCGTGCCATCGCGATCTTCCTTGTTCGAAACGAGCGAGAAGCTCTCGTTCTCGAGAGCAATCTGATCCGGTGCCACGCCCCGTCCTACAACAGCCGATTTACCCGGCGGGGGGACAGCTACTACTACGTGGCGATGACCGACGAGGCCTTTCCACGGTTCGTCCCGTACCGGCGGGATCGGTCGAACTATGCGCTCGACGATGCCGACGGTGCCTACGACGAGCTCTTCGGCCCCTACGTCGGATGGAACCTCCGAAACGACCTGTTGCATGCCGTTCGATCCCTCTTCCCGATCCGGACGTGCCACCGGATGCCGGGTCGGATGTGCGAGCGCGGTCAGAGTGGACGCTGCCTTGCACCCTGCGAGGGGAGGGCTTCCAAACGTGAGTATCGCGGTGTTGCGCAGAGGGCCCGAGGCTTCCTCCTCCGCCCCCCGGCGGCGCAGGTGCGATCCTGGAAGCTGGAGATGGCGGAGCGCTCCGCGGAGCAGGCCTACGACGAGGCGAGACGTCTCCGCGACTGGATTCGCGCCGCGGAACACGCGCGCCTTCCGCAGATCACCGAACTTGATGAGGCATGGGATCTCGACGTCATCTGGTTGCAGGACGACTGGGCGACGGTGCTGCAAGTCCGCGATGGGGACACGGTGGGGCTCCGTCGACAATCGATCGTCGATGTTGATCTCGCGGCCCGTCCGATCGTGGCCAATCGCGCATTGGCAATAGCACACCCCCGCCACGCTGTCTGCGTTCCCGCCTCAGAGCAGTCGCCGCGTGGACAGCTGTTGCGTATTGCGAAAATCAACGCGGAGTGGCTCGTCGTTCCCTCGACCGCCCCGACTCCCGAAGATGATTCCATGGCCTAGCCGGTTCCCTCGGTTCCGCGTATGTCACATTTTGCGCAGTGCTGTGTATAGTCGTTGATGGTCATGCACGTGGGCGTATGGACTTCGGAGGTAAGGCAGGTGCCAAGACGGATCGTCATCCCAATCCAACGCGAGGAATCGAAGACGTTCTTGTCGCCCGTCGGCTCGGGCCCGCGCTAGAGCGGGCGCTGCCGTTGCTCCAACGCATCCCGGCTCGACCGCCAAGGAGGGTACCGTGAAGACCGCAAAACTCCTTCTGGCCGTTGGGCTCCTCGTTCTCGGTGTGATCGGCGCTACGGCGCAGACGCAAACAGAGACTGGAACCCTTGTCCTCTCAGATATCGTTGCCCTCGCTGAAGCCTCCGCGCAGGCTGCTGCTGCAGCGTCCGCGGAGGCCCAGGCGATTGCGACCGAAGCCCAGACCCTTCTGGGCCAACTTGATCTTGGGGCGCTGCTGCGTACCGCTGAGACGGCCAGCTCTGCAGCGCAAGATGCTGCCGATGCCGTAGCGACGGCGCAGTCCGCGGCGCAGGCGACGGCGTCCGCCTATGCCGCAACCTGCGCCAGTGCGTCTGCAGCGGCCTCGGCGAGTGCCGAAGCCATCGCAACCGCCGAAACCTGGGCAGCCGGACGCGCAGCGGCCTTTGCTTCGGCCTGCGCCGATGCAAGAGCCCGCGCCGATGCGAGCGTTGCAGCCTGTGTACAAGCGGCGGCAAGCGCTCAAGCGTCGGCCGACGCGTTTGCCCTGACGTGTGCGTCGGCCTCGGCGTACGCCTCGGCCTCCGCGGACGCATGCGCCCAGGCCGGCGTGATGGTTGCGGCTGAAGTTGCCGCAATCGAGCGTGCGATTGCTGTGGCCGCAGCGGAGGCCAATGCGAGTGCGACGGCTTGCGCGAGCGCGGCAGCCGGCGTTGCGGCGTACGCTGCATCCGTATCGGAAGCGATGGCGGAGGCGGTCTCGATCGCCGAAGCGCGCGCGACTGCCGCCGCCGCTGCCACGGCCAGCGCGGTTGCCGAGGCAGAAGCGGCTGCAGAAGTCGCTGCGAAGGCATCGGCACGAGCGCGTGCCGTGTCGCAGGCCGCCGCCGAGGCCTCATCCTACGCGTCGGCCACCGCGCAGGCCTACTCGCAGGCGCAGAGTGCGGTGGAACTCGTCTCGCAGAGCGTGGCGACCGAAGTCCCGTGTGGTGTCGTTATTGCTGAAGTGACCGGCGTTGTGGAAGCGATTGCGACAGCTGTCGCGCAGGCGGATGCAGCCGCGCGGGCGGCTGCACAAGCAGCTGCCCTGGCGGAGGCGGAGGCGTCCGCCCAGGCGGAAGCCGCGGCATCGGCCTACGCACGCGCCGAAGCCCAAGCGGAGGCGGCGGCCCTTGCGTATGCCGAAGCGATCGCGTCCGCTCAAGCGATCGCCCAGGCCCAGGCCCGGGCCGAAGCGGAAGCTCTCGCGGTTGCCGAAGCGATGGCCGCGGCTACCGCGACGGCGGAAGCCCAGGCCGAAGCGATTGCGCTCGCCGCAGCCGAAGCGCGTGCCGCAGCCGGCGCCGCTGCAACGGCGATTGCCTCCGCATCGAGTTCGGCCAAAGCAGAGGCCTCGGCCGCCGCGGAAGCCTGCGCCCTCGCTTCGGCCCACGCCGAGGCGATGGCTACAGCGATGGCCGGTGCGACGGCAACGGCGCGGGCGTCCGCCAGTGCCATTGCGTCCAGTTGCGCTGAAGCTGCCGCTGCTGCCGATGCAATGGCGACGGCGATGGCATCCGCTCGAGCCTCGGCCTCGGCAAGCGCGTCCGCCGCGGCAAGTGCTTGCTCTCAGGCGTCGGCCCAAGCGACGGCGATGGCATCGGCCTACGCGGGTGCCTACGCCGAAGCCAGTTCCGAGGCGAACGCTTCAGCGTCGGCCTACGCTGCGGCACAGGCGTCCTCGCTCTCCCTCTCCTCGGAGCTCGCGGAGGCGCTATCCGATGTAACCGCCCATGCCGCTGCGGCTGCTTCCGCGGCAGCGGATGCGCAGGCAGCCGCTGCGTCCTGTTCGTCTGCAGCTGCCAGCGCGGAGTCAAGCGCCGAGTCGAGCGCAACGTCAGCCGGCGAAGGCGAAGCCTATGCGGAGGCGTTTGCCGCTGCCGTCGCCAATGCATCCGCGGAGGCATTCGGGTATGCGAACGCCGCGGCGAGTGCGGCCGCGATTGCGCAAGCCGAAGCCCGTGCAGCGGCCGATGCCTATGCCGAGGCGCAGGCCTATGCATTGACCGAAGTGCAGAGCATCTGTACCTCGGTTGCGAGTGCCCAAGCGGCAGCGCAGGCAGCGGCGGCAGCCTATGCTGATGCCGAGGCAAGCGCCATCGCCAGCGTTGAAGCGATCGCCACCGCGGTTTCCGGGGCTGAAGCGGCCGCTCTCGCTGCGGCCCGGGCCGAAGTGAATGCACAGTCGAGCGCCCGCGTCGGAGTCGATGCGATCGCATCGGCGCAGGCCGATGCCGAGGCCGAGGCCCACGCTGCAGCCGTGGCGTACGCCTCAGCGCAGGCGGAAGCAATGGCGGGTGTCGAGGCTATTGCGCTTGCACTGGCCGATGCGCAGGCAGCAGCCCATGTTGCCGCGCTCGCCCAAGCGACGGCGGAGGCTGAAGTCGCGGTTGCCGTGAGTGCAGCCGCGGAAGCCTTTGCCGATGCCGCTGCCTATGCCTATGCCGCCGCAGCAGCGGAAGCTCAGGCTGAGGCGCGTGCGTTCGCTGCCGCTGCGACGTTCGCGAGCGCACAGGCGTCCGCCGCCGCGTCTGCGGAAGCCCTGGCCATTGCCATGGCCGATGCCGTTGCATGCGCCAGCGCCGCAGCATCTGCGACCGCGCGCGCCGAGGCTGCAGCCGATGCCACAGCGAACGCGTTGGCTCAGGCGTTCGCGATGGCCAACGCGGCCGCCAATGCGGAGGCGACGGCGACAACATCCGTCGACGTCGTGCCGAGCATCCAGACATCGATTCGATCGATCATCGACCCGGAGTGTTTGCAGCCGATTTGCGAGGAAGCGGAGGCCTGCCCGCCCTGTGACGGGCAGCGCGTGCCGGAGACGGCCGAGCCGCCTCGAGATACCGACTGCCCCGAGCCGATCCTGCTCGATTGGGATTTCGGTGAAGTGCCGAGCGGTGTCACCTTCCGTGGCAGTCGTTCGCTGCCTTCACACATCCAGTCGACGCTTGCGTCCTACCCGATCGCCGGCTCGTTCGTGCTGGATGAGAACCTTCCGCCCGGTGGGTCGATTCTCGTGCTCCCCGAAGAGAATCTCGGGGTTGTTCAGGGAACGTTCGAGCCGGGGATGTCGTACTACGTGACCTACGTCTACCTCGATCCGGGCCAGTGCCCGATCATCGAGCTCACGGTGACGGTGACAGGATCGGGCGAGCGCGAGCCCGGGCAGCCGGATGAGCCGGACACGCCCCGGGACACCCCGCCGTACACGCCGGAGCAGCCGCAGACGCGAGCTTGCATGACGATCTCGGCGGTCTACGAGGTACCGGGATTCCTGTTCTTCCCGAGCACGACGTCGGAGATCTCCACCATGATCCTCGTGGATGGAGAGTCGGAGAGACTGACCCCATTCCAGCTCTGCGCCATGGCGACGACGCAGTTCATGCTGCGGGCGGAGTCGTACGCAACCGGACCCGATCAGACGGAAGCGCCGTTTGATCGGTGGGAGAAGTACGACCCCATCGAACAGACGTGGGTGATCTACGCGGAGCAGCGGCAGACGTTCGTTCCGCTGGAATCCGGAGCGGCCTACCGTGCCGTGTTCCAAAAGGAACCGGCGATCAGCGTCACGCCGATGCCTGAGGCTCAGGTCTGCCTCGACGTGTCAGCCGTCTACATGTATCAGGTGATCAGCACGACGGCGTTGACGGCGCAACCGCGCTTCGCGACGGAGCCGATCTACCCGCAGATCCTTGTCGACGACGTTGCGCGGACGTCTCCCTTCCAGCTCTGCGGCCAAGCCGGTGCGCGCTACTTGCTTGTGGCCGAGAGCGAGCACTGGACGGTTCAGGAGCTTCGCTTGGAGTTCTGGAAGTGGCAGCGCTACGACGAGGAATCGGAGACGTGGGTTGACTTGTTCATCCTCCTGCTCGGGGACATTGAGCCGGGGCAACTGAACGTCACCCTGCAAAGCGGCGGCAGACTGCGGGCTGTCTATCGACAGGCAACCAAGGTCTACTAGCTGCAGTCTAGCACCAGATGATCGTAGCGGGGCTCCTTCGGGAGTCCCGCATTCCTTGGGCGGCCTACGGTAAGGCGCGGCACTCGGTCCTGCGCCGAACCGAGTAGAATCATCCGACCGGGGGGGTGAGAGCGATCGACCGCATCGACGAAATCCTGAAACGCCATTGGGGCTACGAATCCTTCCGTCCACTGCAGCGCGAGGCGATGGCGAGCGTGCTCGCCGGACGAGACTCGGTCGTCGTTCTCCCGACCGGCGGCGGGAAGTCCCTCTGTTTTCAGGCGCCGGCGGTTCGGATGGACGGGATGGCAATCGTCGTCAGCCCGCTGATCAGCTTGATGAAGGATCAGGTTGACGCACTCGTCGAGTGCGGCATCGCCGCCGAATGTCTGAACAGCAGCCAGCCCGCGTCCGTGCAGGATGATGTTGTCCAGCACATCCGGGCGGGTGCCGTCGATGCGCTCTATGTATCGCCGGAACGCTTGATGATGGACGGCTTCCTTCGCCTGGTGAAGGCGCGTCCGCTCGCGTTCATCGCGGTCGATGAAGCCCACTGCGTCAGCATGTGGGGGCACGACTTCCGGCCCGAGTACCGCCAGCTCGGGCGGCTGAAGAGCATCTTCCCCGGAATCGCGATTCACGCCTATACCGCCACCGCAACCGAGCAGGTGCGCAACGACATCGTCGAGCAGCTTCATCTCGAGAATCCCGAGATCCTCGTCGGATCGTTCGATCGGCCGAACCTCGTTTACAGTGTCGAGCGGCGGATCGATCTCGAGCGGCAGGTTCGAGACATCCTCGATCGGCATCGGGACGAATCATCGATCGCCTACTGCATTCGCCGGGCCGACGTCGATGCACTCACGACCAAGCTTCTCGCGGCCGGCTATCGGGTTGCCGGCTACCACGCCGGGCTGCCGGACGACGAGCGCAAGCGCGCGCAGGAGGCGTTCATCAACGAAGAGATCGACACGATCGTCGCGACGGTGGCCTTTGGGATGGGAATCGACAAATCGAACGTGCGTGCCGTGATCCACGCCGGCTTGCCGAAGTCGCTCGAGCACTACCAGCAGGAGAGCGGACGCGCGGGGCGTGACGGGCTCGACGCCGAGTGCGTGCTCCTCCATTCGGCGGGCGACTACGGCGTGTGGAAATACATCATCGAGCAGTCGGAGTCCGCGGAGGCGCGGCGAATCGGACTGGAGAAGCTCGGCGACATGTCCGCCTACGCGTCGGGTGTCACCTGCCGCCACAGGGCGATCCTGCGGTACTTCGGTCAGGAGCTGGACGCCGAGAGCTGCAAGGCGTGCGATGTCTGCTTCGGCGATCTGGAGCTGGCCGACGATGCGCTTGTGACGTCGCAGAAGATCCTCTCTTGTGTCTACCGGCTCGACGAGCGGTTCGGCGGCGACTACACCGCCGGGGTTCTGACAGGCTCGCGCGAGCAGCGGATCCTCGATGCCGGGCATGACGAACTCTCGACGTACGGTTTGCTCTCCGATCACACCAAGAAGCTCGTCCGCGATTGGATCGAGCAGCTGTTCGGCCAGGGCTATCTGGAGAAGCGGGGCGAGTACAGCGTGCTCGGTCTCACCCCCCGGGGCTGGGAGGCGATGCGTGGGAACGAAACGCCGCGGCTGCTCAAGCCGGCAGAGCGCCCGACACGACGGGCGGCGCACACCGACTCCTGGGAAGGCGTAGACCGCGGCCTGTTCGATGCGCTTCGCGTGCTGCGACGAGAGGTCGCGAGGGAACGGCATGTCCCCGCGTATATCGTCTTCGGTGACGCGGCACTTCGCGACATGGCGCGGCGGCGGCCGTCGAACGTAGATGGATTCCTCTCGGTCAGCGGCGTCGGACAGACCAAGGCGCGGCAGTATGGGGAGCGTTTCGTCGCGGCGATCGCCGAGCACTGCCGTGCGCACGGCCTGGATCTCGACGTCGATCCGAGCCTCCGGCCGGTGCCGAAACCAACCGGAGGGCGGCGCGGCCGGAAGACGCTCAATCTCAAGGCGGGCCTTGCCCGCGAGCGGTTCGAGCGAGGAGAGTCGTTGGCCGCCGTGGCCGAAGATGTCGGGCTGAGCGAAGCCGCGACGTTGAAATCGCTCCTCGATTTCATCGACGAAACCGGCCGCTCGGATCCCGAGCCATGGGTCTCGCGAGCCGCCTTCGACTGTATCGCCGATGTGGCCAAGAAGAGGGGAACGGCAAGACCGATGCACATCCTGAAGGAACTCAACGGCGCCGCCACCCACGACGAGGTGAGGATCAGTTTGGCTATCCTTCAGAACACGGAGTGACTCACAACCGGGGAATGGCGAAGCCACTCCCACACAACGAACTACGCATCGTGCTCGCCTGCCTGCAGAATATTCTCTAGCTCACCAGCCCGGAGAAGGCGCTCGCGTCTTCTCCGACGAACTCGCAGAGCTCGAAGCGTTCGTACGGAACACAAGCCGCAGCGCTCGTGCTTCAGACAAAGCACTGAGTAGCTCGCGAACGGGAATGGCGCGCGCGTGCCTCCAACACCCCCAAGCGAGGAATCGGCAGAGAATGCAACGCTGCACGACGGGAATACAGAGCAGCTCACCGACCGGGAATGGCTTCGCCATTCCCGAACGTAGCGAGCATCGAGATGCTCGCTACGAAAGAATCTGCGACAGGAAGAGCTTCGTCCGGTCGTGCTGTGGGTTGTTGAAGAACTCCTCCGGCGTGTTCTCCTCCACGAGTTCGCCGTAGTCGAAGAAGCTGATCCGATCGGCGACCTCGCGGGCGAAGCCCATCTCATGCGTGACGACGATCATCGTCATCCCCGACAGAGCAAGTTCCTTCATCACGTCGAGGACTTCCTTGATCATCTCCGGGTCGAGGGCCGAGGTCGGCTCGTCGAACAGCATGATCTTCGGGCTCATCGCCAACGCGCGCGCAATCGCGACGCGTTGCTGTTGGCCGCCGGAGAGCTGGCCGGGGAACTTGTCCGCCTGCTCCGGGATGCCGACACGATCGAGCAACTCATGGGCGATCTGCTGCGCCTTGCTCTTCTTCATCTTGAGTACCCAGATCGGGGCCAGCGTGATGTTCTGCTCGACGGTGAGATGCGGGAACAGGTTGAACTGCTGGAAGACCATTCCGACCTCGCGACGGATCGCCTCGATGTTCCGCAGATCGTTCGTCAGCTCGATGCCGTCGACGACAATCTGCCCGCGTTGGTGCTCCTCCAGGCGGTTGATCGTGCGGATACAGGTGGACTTCCCGGACCCCGACGGCCCGCAGATGACCAGCACCTCACTCTTCTGAAGTGTGAAGCTGATCCCTCTCAGCGCGTGGAAGTCACCGTACCACTTGTGCACGTCGCGGTAGACGATGATTCCTTCGTCATGGTTCGCAGACAATTGCTCTCCCTTCTACCGTTCGCCGACGCCCAGCGTCTTCTCGACCTTGCGGCTGACGTAGGACATCGAGAAGCACACAATCCAGAATACGACTCCGATGAACACGTACAACTCGAAAATTGTGCCGCGCCACTCGAGGTTGCCCATGATGCTCCGCGTGATGTTTAGCAGCTCCAGGATCGCGATGAACCCGAACAGCGTCGTATCCATGAACAGCGCGATGAACTGCCCGACGATGGCGGGGATGACGGTGCGTAGCGCCTGCGGAAGAATGATGAGCAGCGTCGCCAGCGTCTTGTTGAGCCCCACCGCGTAGGCGGCCTCGTACTGCCCTCGGGGAATCGCCTGCAAGCCGCCGCGGACATTCTCCGCCATGTACGCGGCGGTGAACGCGGTGATCGTCATCATCGCCCGGATGACCAGATCCGGCCGGACGTTCGCCGGGAGCAGGAGTTGGAGCATGATCGACGCCATGAACAGCAGGCTGATCAACGGCACACCTCGGATCAGCTCGATGTACGCGGTGCAGACCCAGCGAATGGCCGGAAGCTTGCTCCTTCGCCCAAGCGCCAGCAGCACCCCGATCGGGAACGACAGAGCGATTCCAATGACGGCCCCGATCATGTTGAGCATGAATCCCCACGTCGTCCTCCCCTCGACGACGGGGAGGAATCCGCCGATGCCGTTGATCAGCGCGAGGACGAGCGGGAAGGACAGAATCCACAGACCGATCTCCGCGCGCTTGTACCAGCGATTGCCCCTGCCCAAGAGCCCCAGCGCGAACCCTCCGGCCTCGGTGACCGCAATTCCGAGCAGCCAAAGCCGGGTCATCCACGGGAACGGGATGATGGCGAAGATGACGGAGACGAGCGCGACCGCCAGCGAGATCCGCCGCATCAGTCCGCCATGGGCGCCGCTGCTCCAGCCGACCATGAACGTCAGGACATAGACGGCGGTCCACACGCGCCAGATGGATTCTGTAGGATACGTGCCGACCATCAGCAGCTTCAGGTTGGCGGGGATCACCGCCCAGCGCGCGCCGAGCCCCCACTTCAGGAGCCCGAATGCGACGATGCCGATGAGCGCTGTCGCGGCCACCGTGAGGATCGCGTTGAACCAGCTGGAGAAAAGATTCTGATGCAGCCAGCGCAGGACCGGAATCCGCTCGCTCGGCGGCGGGAGCTGCTCGCTCATTTTACATCACCTCCCCGCGTGCCGGTCCGATCGACCTTCTGAGGTTTGGCTCTCATATCGCCTCCCCGTCCAACCGGATGAATCGATCCGACCGGTTTCTCCCGAACGTCGATTTCCCATCCCACCGGATGAATCGCAACGCACCGCCACTCCGCCTCCCTGTCCAACCGGACGAATCGCCGCGGAAGTGGCGATTCTCCGGCGTGCCGGTCCGTTCGCCCATCGGAGGACCGGCACGATTAGCGCTCCACCAGCTTCATCCGCCGGTTGTACCAATTCATCAGCAGCGACGTGAACAGGCTCATCGTCAGATAGCTCGCCATGATCAGGAGGATCATCTCTACCGCCCGCCCGGTCTGGTTGAAGATCGTCGTACCGACGTTCATCAAGTCGTAGTAGCCGATCAGGATCGCAAGGCTTGAGTTCTTCGTCAGATTGAGGTACTGGCTTGCCAGCGGCGGGATGATGACGCGCAGCGCCTGCGGGAGAATAACCAGGCGAAGAACTTGAACCCTCGACAGGCCGACCGCTCGGGCCGCCTCCGTCTGTCCTTTGCTGACTGCGAGAATCCCGGCCCGCACGATCTCCGCGATGAACGCCCCCGTGTAGACGGACAGGCCCATAACGAGCGCGGTGAACGGTGCGGAGAGCCGCAGTCCGCCGCTGAAGTTGAACTTGCCCAGTACCGGCAGAGAAAGCACCAGCGGGTTCCCCGGGCAAAGGAACCATCCGCCGATCCCGGCGGCCAAGAGCGTGGCGATCCCCCACACGATCGGGAATCCTGGGCGCTCGTCACGCTTGAGCCGTGCGCGGCGGAGCAGATAAACGACGATGGCCAGCGCCAGTCCGCCGAGGAGGAACAGCATCCACGTCCCAAACGACTCCGTCGGCGTCCCCCAGGGGATATAGACGCCCCGCCGGCTCAGGTGGAACGAGCCCGGAAGCCGGATTGCATGCTTCACCAACGGGAGGGCGGTCAACATCACCGCGAAGTACCAGAAGAAGAGCTGGACGAGGAGGGGGATGTTGCGGACGACCTCGACATACAGGCCGGCCAGCTTCTTCACGAGCCAGTTGCTCGACAGGCGTGCAACGCCGATGACCGTCCCGAGAACCGTTGCGAAGACGATGCCGATGACGGCGACTCGAATCGTGTTGACGATTCCCACCCAGAACGCATAGCCGTTGACGTCGGTCGGGTCGTAGCGCAACCCCTCGGAAATCGGGAATCCGGCCGTGTCGTTCAGGAACCCGAACCCGATCCGCAGCCCCGTCGCCTGCAGGTTTCTCTGAAGGTTGTTGAGCAGCCACCAGATGCCCGCGGCGATCAGAACCAGGAACAGCACCTGCCCGGCGATGCGCAAGAACCGGATGTCCCGCCATAGGGGGATCGTTCGATCGCCGTGCTTCAAGCCGCTCCTCCTTCTCGATCCGGGCAAACGGCACCGGCCGGGCGCACTACTGCGGTGCCTCCAAGACAGAATCTAGCACATCAACGGGGGAATGCCTGTCCGCGGACAGGCATTCCCCACGCGATGGCATAGCTCCGCAGCGAACTCCTCGCGAAGCGAGGAGTTCGCCTACCGCCACGCTGGGCAGTAGATCAGTCCTCCGTTTGTCCACAGATCGTTGAGCGACCCGGCCCGTGGGATGTCGAGCCCATTCGGCCCCAGGTGGCGATCGTAGATCTCGCCGTAGTTGCCGACGGCGAGGATGACGTTGACCGCCCAATCCTCGGCCAAGCCGAGTTTCGCGCCCATGCCGGCTTCGATACCGAGGAAGCGTTTGATCTCCGGATTCGTGCTTGTGAACGTCGACACATTCGCCTGGGTGATCCCCTTCTCCTCCGCGAAGAAGGTTGCGAAGATGGTCCACTTGACGATGTCGTACCACTCACTGTCACCGTGGCGGACGACGGGGCCAAGCGGTTCTTTCGAAATCGTGTCAGGCAGAATGACGTGATCTGACGGGATGTCGGCCGTGGTCCTCAGGGATGCCAACTGCGACTTGTCGCTCGTGTAGCAGTCGCAGGCACCGGCGTCGTACGCGCCGAAGGACGCTTCCGTGTCGGCGAACACCTGCATTGTCGAAGCCAGGCCGGCCTCTCGGAACGCATCGGCGACGTTTCCTTCGGTGGTTGTCCCCGATGTGACGCACACGGTAACCCCATCCATGTCTGCAATCGAGCCGATCCCGTCCGCCTTGCGGACGATGAACCCTTGGCCGTCGTAGAACGTCGTCGGACAGAAATCCAGTCCCAGATCCTTGGAATCGCGGGTCAGGGTCCAGGTGGTATTACGGATCAGGACATCGATCTGGCCCGTTTGCAGTGCCGTGAGCCGCTCCCCGGCGGTGAGCGGGATGAACTCGATATCGACGCCGACCGCGGCCGCAATCGCGCGGCCATAGTCCACGTCGAATCCGGTGTACTCGCCGGTGGCTGCATCCAGCGCGCCGAAGCCGGGTAGCACCGCATTGACTCCGACGATCAACTTCCCTCGTTGCAGGACGGTCTCGAGTGTCGTTTGCCCCAGTGCGCAAAGCGGCACCATCATTGCCAGCAGCAACCCGATGAGGAATACGCGTTTCAACATGGCCTCCTTACGTCTTGTGCTCCGAATCCCTTTACAGGGTCTACAATTCCACTTCTGCGCACTCCTCGCCTGACATCACCTCCGTTGATAGCTTCTGCGCGTCAACCTACGCCAAAAACGTTTCATCTGTCAAGCGCCTGACAGCTCTCCCATAGGCATGCTGTCGAGAAATCCAGTCTGCCCCTGTACTCCTTCGACTTCCCGGTCTGCTAGCTTCTTTTGGAGGGCTGAGTTCTTCATGCTACACTGCTCGAAAGTGTGTGGTATCGGCGAATCAAGAAGGGGGAAGGGGAAGCAATGCGAACTAGACTCTTGATCATCGGTCTTCTGATTGGTCTTGTGGCCCTGCTGAGCGGGTGCGATTTGCTGGATCAGATTCTTGCCGCGATCCCGGGCGGAGGTACTCCTGGCGGTGGTGCGACTCCACCCGGGGGCGGAACGACCACGCCAGGAGCAATCACCAGCGTGAGCATCAGCTACAGTCTGGCCGTGACGCTGTGGGAGCGGCTCATGCCTCAGTACGCGCCGACGAGCAGTGAAGACTCTGTTGTCATGGACTTTTTCCGACCCTACGGCGGAACCTACAATGCGGCGACCAGGACCTTCACCAATAATTGGGACAATCAAGTGGGTGACTTCTCGAACACGGACCTGGAAGTACGGCTCAATGTCGCCGAAGACGCGATCGAGTACTTCTACGCACGCCAGACACAGGAGAACGTCTGGGGCGCGTGGACGTTCGTGAATGAGATTCGCGGCTACAACATCCCCTACTCGCACACCGAGGGGAGCTCCCGCTACTTCGTCCTGACGGGGACAGCTGCACACGCGTCTCTCGATCGGATGACCTACAAAGGATGGACGCCTGCGCGTGAAGGGTTCAGCGCTTCGAATCCGAACCAGTGGGCGTATCTGGATACTGTCGCTAGCCCGATTGTCGATGACGTCATCCCGGCAAGCGGCAACACCATCACCATTCGACTGGATCCGTAACATCGCACGCAAGACACCGGGAGCTGGGCGAAGGCTAAGCTGCCATTGAGCATTCGCCGATCCACCGCCTTCGGACGGTGGTAGCTTGGGCTGCGTTCGACTGAGGGAGGAGTCGCGATGAGACGATCGATCCGAGGATTCACCCTGCTGGCGATTGGCCTGGCTGCCGTGCTCGGCCTCGCCGGGTGCGAGCTGTTCGACGGGATCTTGAATCCGAGGACGACGGGGACGGGAATTCCGTGGATATCAAGTGATCCGGTCGCGATTGCGACCCAGTCGATCGGCGCTGCCGGAGGAGTCGTCACGGTCAGCGATCCCGGTGGACCGCTCGACGGGATGACAATCGACGTGCCGGCAGGGGCCATGCCCGGTTCGACGCGGTTCGACATCGCCTCCACGCCGATCACGGGAACGATTGCGCCGAATGTCGATCCGCTGACGCCCTTGATCACGGTCGACAACGGCGGGGCATTCGCCGAGGATATCATGACGGTGACGATTCCAGTCACCATTCCCGCCGGATACTTCGCGATGGGCTTCTTCGTCGACGAGAACGGCAAGCTCGAAGGGATGCCTCTGGTGGCGGAGACGCCGACCTCGATCACCGTCGCCACCGCGCATTTCTCCAGCTTCTTCATCGCGACGATTGCCGATTCATTGCTCACAGGGACGATCGACACCGGCTTCCGGCCGATGACCGACGATTGGCAATTCGCGAACCGCGGCTCGTACATCGCACCGCGCGGGCACTGCGCAGGGCAGTCATTGACGGCGATGTGGTACTACATCGAGCGAGCGCAGCAGGGCGCGTCGACGCTGTGGAATCGGTTCGACAACAACGGCGACGCTCCGGCCACACCCGACTTCTGGCAGGACGACAGCCTCGGCTACCGCCTGGCCTCCGTGGTTCAGAAGGACATCGATTGGACGAACTGGGTGCGAACGGCGTTTAAGGCGCTTGGCGCAGCAGACGATCCTCTCAACTGGAACGCGTTCCTCTACGCGATGCTCGTCACCGGCGAGCCGCAATACGTGGCCATCTATAACAACACCGTGGGCGGCGGGCATGCGATGATCGTCTACAAGGCCGACGCCGATACCGGGACGCTGTACATCGCCGACCCGAACTACCCCGGCAACTCGTCTCGCAAGATCCAGTACGCGGGTGGCGCATTCTCCCCCTACCACTCCGGAGCAAACCGGGCGGAGATTGATGCTGGGAGGGGGAAGGCTTACGAAGAGATTCGCTACTTCGCCAAGACGGCGCTTGCGGACTGGTCGCAGATCGCAGCGCGGTGGGATGAATTCGACCTCGCGACCATCGGCGACGGAGTCTTCCCGCTGTATGCGCTTGCGCTGTTCGATGACTCCGGGGGGGTGGTTCGTCTCACGGACGGCATGGCGATCAGCGGCGACAAGCTGGACGTCGAGGCTGTCAGCTTGGATCCAGCGCTCTCCCTCGGGTGGTTCGTCTACCGCGATGGGGAGCGACTGACATTGGATACCGACGGGAAGGTCGACCTTCTGGAAGGGGACAACCGCTTGGGTTTCTACGTCCTCGGCGAAGTTGACGGCAAATGGAAGTACATCGACTTCCAGTGGGTGACGGTGCGGCGGGCCGCAGCCGGCTACATCGGGATCGGTGTCAGCGTTCACGGATACTGGGAGTACAACCAGCCGGACACATACAACCCAGACACCGAACTGCCCGGCGTGATCGACTACTACGAGGATCTGCTCTCGTACGCCAACTCTTTCACAGCCTACGCGAACCGCTCGTTCACAGGGAATACGTTCACGGCTCATTGGAGCGGATATCACGTGGGCGGGGACCCTCAGGCTGAGGGCCCGTACACCGGATCGATGACCGTGACCTTCAACGAAGACATGAGCGAGGTCATCTCGTTCTACGCCTCCGACAGGCAAGTCATCGGCGGTATCGACGGCTACGATCATGTTTGGACCGCCGGCGGAACGAACATCCCGCGAACCCAGATTGGGAATGGGTTCTACGAGTACAAGATCGAAGGAGCGGAAAGCTGTAGCCACATCAACGCGTTCTCCAGTTACGAGACGTACAACTCCTCCAACAACACGACAACGCTCACGCACTACACCTGCGACGTCTACTCGGGGATTGGGATTGTGTGGTACGAGGAAGTCCCCGAGTGGTTCAAGTAGGCCTCCTGGATGGCGGGCGGTTGGCTGCTCTGGCACCTGCAGTCTCCCATTGGGCGATCCAGCGTTTCTTGAAGCGGTGTCGCCATCGCGACAGAAGACAGAGTTCCGCGCAGCGCCGCCCCGCACAAGCCGTGCCGGGCCATTGCCTAACGCTACGCGGAATCGGGTCCGCGTTCAGTAGACGATCGCGTCGGTGATCGTGACCTCGACGTCCACCACCAGCTCAGCGGGACTGGACAACTCACAGAGGAAGAAGCCAAACGGGTAGTTGACTCCTGCGCCGATGTTCGTCGTCCCAGAGACCCACGCGGTGGACGTGCCGACCAGTACGCCGGCCGCGTCGTACGCCCTCGCCATCAATTCAACGTCGGCGCCGACCACATTGTTGTTCTGCACGGTGCCGTAGATCGAGAGGCAGCCTGCTTCCTCATCTTCATCCTCGATCTGCCAGAAGAGGGACGTCAGCTCGAAAGCCTCGTCAAGATCCACCTCCCCGCTCTGCGGGCCGACGGTGATCACTTGTGAGACCGTATCACTCATGCCGAGGACGTCCGTCAGCGTGAGCGTGACGGTATAGGTTCCGGCCTGCGCGTAGTCATGGACGATCTTCATGTCGTTTCGGCGTAACCAGCCGGTCCAGCTCGAAACGTGCTTCGTCTCCTGCGTTCCATCTCCGAAGTCCCATTGGAGCTGTCGTGGTGCGTATCTGGAGTTCCCCTGCGTTGTCGGATAGGAGCCGGTGGCATCGAACTCGATCGTCAGGCTGTCGGCGTAGTCGCCGTTCGGTTCTCCGCTGCTCGCAAAGAAGTTGAGGATCCACGAGAACGGGCCGGAGCGATTGGGACTGACCGGCTCATACGAGAAGACAGCGGTTGGATCGCCGGCCACCGTGATGATGATCTCGTCGGTGTCACGGCTCCCGTCCTGATAGATAACCTCGAGCGTGACCTCATACTCGCCGGGAACGGTGTACGTGTGCGAGATCGTATTCTCCGAGCCTACGGTTCCATCTCCCAGATCCCAACTGCAGACCTGCACGGGATCTTGCTGTCCTCTTGCGCGGAGACAGACACTGTACGGAGCGCGCCCGAGAAAGCGCTCCTCAATCTCGTCACAGTCGGTGATGGTGATCTTCCCGTAGAACCGGCACCCCGACTGGGATACGAGAATCGCCCCCGTCAACAAGATGACACCCGCCAACACTCACACCATGCGCCGCATATCGATCCCTCCTGTTCTTCCTCAGGGAAAGAACTGTATCCATCACGTCGTACTAAGCAATGACACGGCGTGTGTGTCCCCTCGGTGTTTCGACGAACCGCACCGGCGCCGCGTAGCGGAAACCCGAACGAACCCAGCGGACTCTGCGAGTTCGATAGATTCAACGTGCCACAGAAGTTGTATCCGTTGCACGTTGCCGGTATGTTGGCTGCAGTGGATCGACCGGCGCGCGGCGCCGCGCGATCCCAGTGGCAGCATTCATCTCTATCTTGTCCCAATCCTCCTCTACCTGGTGTTCTACCGGCGAATCCTGTGAATCCGGGAGTGCAGGGAGGAGGTGCCCATGCGAGCACTGCAACGGCGGGAGCGCCGCATTCGCGACGGGCGGATGTCGTCACTCGTTCGGGAACTCTCTAGGGTAGACGGTCAGTACGCGGCTCGTCTCCCTCGTACCCGAGGGGGAGGAGCCTTGTCCTATGACCTGCAACGGTGCTTGCACCCGCGTGTTCGTGTCAGCACCGCGAGCGGGGTCGGGAGGTGAATCCAATGGTTCGACGGTTTCTCTGTTTGGCAATCTTCGGTGGGTTGATCGTGGTGGTTCTGACTGCTGCTTTGTTGGCGCAAGTTCAGCCGATCCGGCCGATCGTAGCGCCTCAGCTGGTCCGGATCGGGGGCTACTACTTGTCTGGCAATTTCGACGCGCGCGAGGTCCTCTACGAGACGCGCGAAGGGCGGCGTGAGGCGCCGACGTTCGGCACGATCCGCTTCGAGGTCATCCCGGGAGAGAAGGGCGCGTTGCAGGTCGAACTGCGCACGCTCAACGTCGTGAGTGAAGGATTCAAGCTCGATCAAGGGCCGACAGGGACCATCGGGCTTTCCCTCGCCGGTGACCCGGTTGGATTGGAATACAACGCCAGGACGGGCGAGGTTTCCGGAGCCTTCGAGGGGCACCTGCACTACGGACTCATCGATCGGATCCGCGGGTACCGCGAGCAGGACTGCAAGGGCGAGTGCGACCGCTACGAGTCCTATGTGGAGACGGTCAGAGGAGAAATCAAGGGCCGCTTCAGCGATCTGCTTCAGCCCGCAACGGAGGGGAAGCTGGAGTTCGAGTGCGAGCTCACGTTTGAACTCGCCGAGGAAGTCCTCGGGTCGATCCGCCGCTTCACCGCGATCATCGTCGTCGTCATCGACTGGTCCAGTTTCGAATCGAGCGACGTGCTGCGCATCCAGCCGGTCTTCGTCGGAACTGGTCCCTCGGATGCCACTGCGTCCGGAACGGCGTTCAATACCCTGATGAACTACTCCCACGACATGTGGAATCGGTGCGGCTCGGAGCGATGCCTCAAGTTCGTTGTCAACGAGCCGATCTACGTGAACAACAACGCCTACAAGGTGCTCGACAGCGAGTCGGAGGCGATTGCATTCAAGGGGACCGTCGACGTGGCCAACGCGGTTGAGGTCTTTGTTGCGAAGGAGATGTCGACCGGCCTCGCCTGCAGCTGGGGCGGAGGCGCCTGCTTCTCCGGCGGCACCGCTTCCTCCAAGGTCGTCAGCTGCGATCAGCAGATGTCGGTCCCCTGCCCGTGCCCGTCGGCGTGCACAGGCTACTGTCCGTGCGGGTCCTGTCTGTGCGGCGCGATCAACCCCTATCACTTGGCGCACGAACTCGGGCATGCCCTCGACCTGCCGCATCCCTCCGGGTCCTGGTCGACGAGCACGGTGACCTCGATCATGGAGCCGAGCGGCTTCTGTTGCGACAATCCGAACCTTCAGAGTGCAAAGAACTGTCGGAACGCGGCGAATCCGCTGCTGTACTCCTCGATGTCCATCTGCTCGGGGAGTCCCGACATCAGCGACTGAGCGACGATGGGGTCTGAGAGCGCCAAGCGTTCCCAGGCCCCACTAGCTTCCGAAGATCGCGACGAGCAGTACACCGGCAACGACGAGTGCGCCGCCGATCATGATCCGGCGGGTGACCCGCTCCTTGAGCACGACTGCGCCAAGGATTGTCGCGAAGAGGAGCGAGAGGCTGATCAACGGAGAGAGTGCGCTGGCCGTCACCCGCTGCAGCGCTGTCAGCCAGAAGACCCAGCCGACGAATAGCCCGAAGAGCGACGAGCCGAAGGCGACCCACAGGTCCTTCTTCCCGAAGCGGAGTCGCCCGCGGCAGATCCGCGGCAGGGCCACCAGGGTCCATGTGGCAGCCGCACTGCACGTGAACAGCAACTGATACGTGATCGGACTCATCCCGCCGTCCATACAGATTTTCGACAGCACAGTGCTCGAGAAGCCCCACAGCATCCCGGCTCCGAGTGCGGCAAGAAGACCCGTCAAGTTGTGAGACCGGCCGGCACCGCGATCCCTGCGGACCAAGAAGTACGTTCCGCCGAGAACGAGCACGCCCGCTCCTATTGTGATGAGCTGCGCGGGCTCGCCGAGGACGACGATGGCGCTGACCACGCCCCAAAACGGGTTCGTGTTCGCAAGGATGTTCACCTCATGCATCGAGACGCGCGACAGCGCGTAGTAGTAGAGTGCCGTGCCGAACAGCGCATTCACCACGCCGCTCGCCAAGGCGAACGCCGTCAAACGCCCGGACACGAAGTCGAACCCGCCTGTCAGGACGGCGTAGACCAGGATGAACGGCAGCGCCATCCATGGACGCAGCATGCCGAAGCCGACCCAATCCATCCGGTCGACGCCGACCTTCATCAGGAGCAGCGTCAGCCCCCAGCTGAAGGTTGCGCAGATGGCGAAGATGATCGCTAGCCCATCCAACCTGTCCTCCTTCCGAGACGTGGAGGATACCTGGGAATGGCTCGCACGGACAGGGTATCCTTTGCCAGACGGGGCACCTGCCCACGATCGATGGACTGTCGAAAGGACGTGTGGTGACTGACTTGAGGATCGTTCGCATCCTGTTGATCGGGGCCGGGAACCTGGGGCGCCGCTTCGCGCGGGTCGTAGCGGACAAGCGGGCGGAGTTCATGCGCCGCTACGCGCTCGACCTTCGGCTTGTGGGCATCGCCGATTCGCGCGGCGCCGCCATCGATCCCGAGGGCCTTGACGGCCGTGCGATCGAGTCGATCAAGCTTGCGGGCGGAACCGTCGCCGACCTGCCCGAGGTCGGGCGTCCGGGGATGACGGGGCTCGAGCTGATCGAGTCCGTGGAAGCCGATCTGCTCTGTCAGGCCGGTCCGGTGAATCTCGACGACGCCGGCGAGCCGGGTCTTTCCCATGTTCGGCAGGCCCTGGAAAACGGCCTTCACGTCTCGACGCCGAATAAGGGACCGATTGTGCTCGCGTACCGGGAGTTGCAGGAGCTGGCCGTGAAGAATGGCGTCCAACTCCGCTTCGACGGCACGGTGGCCGGCGGGCTTCCCGCGATCGCGCTCGGGGCGCGCGACCTGCGCGGGGCGACGATCGAGCGGATCGATGCCGTGCCCAACCTAACGACCGGCTATGTGCTCGACCTGCTCGCCGCCGGAGCCGATTGGCCCGAGGCGATCCGCAAGGCGACCGAGGCTGGGGCGCTCGAAGGCGACGGCGCCTGGGATCTCGACGGCTGGGACGCCGTGGCCAAACTGGCGATTCTTGCCCAAGCCGTGCTCGGTGCGGACGTCGATGTCCGAAGCCTTCCGCGGAAGGGAATCCGCGATGTTGACCTCGAAGCGCTCCGCGCCTCCGATGGTCCGATGCGCCTTCTCGCCACCGCGATTCGCCAGCCCGACGCTAGCTATCGGCTGAACGTCGCGCCGGTCGAGCTTGCGCCCGACCATCCGCTTGCGGGCTTGGGCTCCCAGGAAATGGGGATCACCTACTACACCGATCTGTTCGGCACGATCACATCGATCATCGATGAACGCACACCGCTGCCCTCAGCATCCACCATGCTGCGAGACATCCTCGATATCTATCGAGCCGAGTGAACCGACCCTGAGTCCCGGCATGGCGCCGGAACTCGAAGCGTTCGACAGCGCCATGCAAACCAAGTGCGCTTAGTGAGCGATCTCGAACACGATGACGGTGGTCCCGTCGATCCGCGTTGCGAACAGATCTCCTTCATCCGCATTGGCCAGGATCGCCGCGAACACGTCGAGCCGCTCGCGCGGGACATCGACGGCGGTGAAGTCGGCATCACCGAGGATCGTTGCATCAACGGGGTGTGTCTGCCAGCCGCGCAGGCGCAGCGTCCCCACGCGGTCCATCACGCGTGGGGAGAGCTGGATCTCGACGTCGAGTGCGTGGATGCCGAACAGCCCGATCTCCTCCGACCACAGGCCAAGTTCGATTTCGAGGCGGTTGTTCGATTCGTCCAGCTCGTCGATGTCACCGTCGGGATCGACGTCGACCGTGAACACGAGCAAATCGGAGAACGGATCGCTCGTGCTCCACGCGTCGGCATTGACCATCCAGCTGTGCTCCAGGGTCACGGTCGACCGGCCGGAGACGCTGACCGCTTCCGTCGAACTGTCGGGGAAGAGCGGGTTCGCGGCGACCAGCGGCCCGGAAGGCTGGGTCCCCGGCGCGCGGATGACCCCCGGTCCCGAAGCCTGATCCTCTTCACGCTCCCAGTGCACGTCGACGTTCCCGTAGAACGGCTCCCGCGCCTGCCCGAGGTTCCGCAGCTCGACGTAGAGCGTGATCTTCTTCTGCGCCTCCGACACGGTGTCGACGTGGGTGCGGACGAAGACCGGCTGGAAATCCGGCTTGTCGTGCTCGTCGGCGATGCCGTCACCGTCGGCGTCGTTCGAGGACGGCGAAGACGTCTCCGCGGTTCGCCAGGCGGCGACGAAGCAGATCCCGTCCTGGAGATACCGCTCGTCGGTCTTTCCCCAGTCGTCGTGCTCGTGCCAGAGCCTCTCCAGGAAGACGTCGGACTGGTCGAGCTTCGGCTCGAACCAGGTCGTCGCGTCGCCGTCGTTGCCGTTGATGTGGTAGGCGACATTGTCGACGGCGGCGCTGTCGAGAAGAAGCGGATCGGCGCCGAGGCCGATCTCGGCCGCGCTGTTCGGGATCGGGCGGATCGCGTAGAGGTGGTACTTCACCGCCGCGCTCCCCTCCGTGTGATCACCGAGGCGCAGGTAGCGGTTCGAGCCGATGTAGACATTCTGATACCCGGTGACCGCCGAGTTCGTATCGGTCGACTGGTTCCCTTGGATCACCAGCCGGCGGCTTCCGTTCGTCTGGTCGTAGCCGACGACGATGCCGTAGTGATCGGCGACCTTGAACGTATCGTCGTTGTTCTCATCGCCGTCCCAGCGGAAGAGATAGACCATCGGGCGGCCGTTCCAGATCTCGTTGCGGACGATCTCGAACAGCTCCTCGTAGGTCCCGGTGTGTCCGGAATCGGGCATCTCGTAACCGGAGTCGGTGATCCGGTAGCGGAACACCTCGAACCGCGCGACGTCCGCGCGCGTGCCGAGGTGATCGTTCATGTAGTCCTCGAGTCCCTCTTGGAAGTTCCCCGGCAGAACCCACGACTTGGCGCAGCTCGTGTCGCGGTTCATGTAGTGCGCCGCGCCCAGGTCGACGATCGCCTGCTGTGGCAGGCCGTCGGACTCGCGCTCCGTGTCGTCGATCAGGTTCGGAAAGCCGCGCTTGTCCCACCAGGCGCAGATCGACGCGCCGGCCACCGGGCCACAGCCCGACGGGAACCAGCAGCTCCCGCCGACGCGCATATCGGCCTGGTAGTAGCGAGGAACGCCGGAGATCAGCGCCTTCATCGGCGTTTTGGCTGCGGAAGAGAACGCCATCGAAATCAGGATCACTCCCAGAAGACAGACCGTGAGAGCCCCAAGTAGATTGCGTGACATGTTCGACCTCCTTCGGATTGTGCCGCGCACTACCTACCGTGCCTCTGGAGATTTGGTTTCGCGAAGTGTTGGGCACTTCAAGCTCCAGTGTGGATCCCATTCAGCGCGAGGATATGGGGTCTCTGACCGCTCGCGTTGGGGCATAGCGACCGCCCGTCTCCCCGTAGCTCGTCAGGACGAGTCATTGGATTCGTCGCCAAATTGAACGGTAGATCAGCTGGGTTCGGCTCGTATCAGGGGAAGCGGAACCTGTCTTGATCGGTTGTCGAACCCGTGCACGGGACTGCCTGAAGTACACAGATGAGTCCGCCCGTGTCGTCGCTACCAATCGATGTGGAAGCCGAACGTGAGGTCGTCGACGCTGGCGGGGATTATCTCCATCGCCAGAGTGAACGCGAACGCCTCCGCTACAGGGAGACTGACCTCGATGCGTGTCATCGCCCAATCGAACAGGCTCGCTGACGCTTCGTCGAAGTAGACGTTGAGGAGAAACGAGAGGTTTCCTCCGCAGCAGCTGTTGTCGAAGTAGAGGATCGAGAAGAGCTCCCAGTAGTCGGGGTAGACGTCGTGACCGTCGGCAATCGCGTCGATCAGACGCTCGACGGCGGATCCGTACGCCTCGGTGGTGATCGCGTAGTGATCGAGGTCGACCACGGCAACGTCGCGCAACGTCACCGGGCCGAGTTGGCAGGACACCTCGAGCCCATAGAAGCGGATTCCATCGAGCGAGCGGGTGGCGACGTCCCAGTCGAGTTCAGCGTACAGGTTGGCGCATGCAACCTCGCCGAGCGATAGCCTCGGCGCCAGCGTCAGGTCTTTCTCCGCCAGTTCGAAGGTGAGATCGACGTCGAACGACAGCCATGGGAGCCGTTCGACCTCGATGCCGGTCATACCGAACGTGACAGACAGGAAGCCGTCGCAGGTAAGATACAGGGAGGCGTCGAGTTCGGCACAGCAGAACGGAATGCCGCGAAGCGATACCTTCTCGCCGGTGAACCCCTTCCCGGGAACGAGCGGATCGGTGGCGTAGCTACGTTCGAGTCCGGTGGCGGCGTGTACGATCGTTATCCCATCGAAGTCATCGTCCCGGATCCGTGCACCGAATTCGCTAATCGAAACGAGGTCGATCGATCCGATCTGACCTGCGATCCGAAGTGCCCAACCGTCGGCCGGCCCGCCGAGGACGGCGTTGCTTAGCTGTGCGGCGTGCCACGCGAGGTTGATGCCAGCGATCGACAGATCGACGATCGCCTCGGCGTACAGGTAGTCGGTCGTCGACGGGCCGAACAGGAGGTTCGTCGTCAGCGCGTAGGCGCCGACCCGCCCCACGGCGGAGAATCCCTGCCACACCCACGCTTTCGGAAGGGTAAGCAATCCGTCGGTCGACAGCGTCAGCGTGCCGAGTGTGTAGTCGACGTCGAAGCTGAGGTCGAGCGTGTCGAACCCGCCGCCGAGCGGGTCGAGGCCAATCCACAGGGATGTCTGACCGGACAGCGTCGCCGCAATGAGCCCGAACGCCGTGACCGCAACGACGAGGAGCATCACCCATGCCGTTCGCTGGATCATCGGGTTCTCACTTCCTTTGTGTAGTATGCGGCGGCGGTGTCGAGGCTCCATCCTGCGATCCACGCCGGGATGTCGTTGGTCAGCCAGATCCGCGCGTCGTTGAGCGTCACTGTTGGGAGCCCAGCTGCTTCGAACGTCAGCTTAACGATTGGGCCGGAGACGATCGGGGTGCCTCCGTACACGGCGATGAGGCGCCCCTCGATCGGGGGCCCGGGAGTATAGTCTTGGGCGGTGACCTCGAACCCGCTTTGTCCCTCGGCGACGATCGTGGCGGCATCGACGTTGGCGAACTTGATCGCCGGCAGGGCGGACGTGCCGAGCTGGAGGCCGGCGACGCCGCCGTCGGGCATGTTGGCGACCGAGATCAGCACCTCGTAGCGTGTACCGACGTGGATGGGGGGGCCGACGATCAACACCGCGAGCTGTGGCGGGGTGAACCAGTGGCCGAAGCAGGCGGTCAGGATCACCGACAAGGCAACGAGCAGGAGGCTCGAACCGAAACGCTTCGTCTTCGATGTCATCGAGTCGCCTCCTCCTACGGTAGGGTTGTGCGTACGCCGAGCACGTACTCCGACAGGACTAGTACGTCATCCATTTCGACATCCCCATCACCGTCCATGTCCGCGGCCCATCGCTGATCGTCTGTGCCGTGCAAAACCCCGCGCGCCATCTCCGCGCACAGCGTCACGTCGAGCAAGTCGACGAGGCCATCGCCGTTGATGTCGCCGCGAGAATACGCCAGCTGCATCTCGACCGCTCCGATGTCGGCCAGGCCGCCCGCGGGGTACGGGCGCGGGAATCCCCGCTGATCGGTCGTTGGGGCACCCGGCCACGGAATCGCGTCGAGCGCCGGGCTGCCGGATGACAGCGCGTGGGTTTGCGTTGGACCTCCGTTGTCGGCGAGCGGACCGAGCAGCGGGTCGGTGTTCTGCCAATCCGTCGGGTGAGTACAGCCGCAGCTCGTGCCGCTCTCGAGGTTGTAGCCACCCGACGCGAACGCGCTCGTAGTGGAGTTGTGGCAATTGTCCGGAGTGTTCCCAGCCAGAATCGTGTGCTTCACCGTCGGACTGCTGGCGGTGTTGTAGATCCCTCCACCCTGTGCGGCCTCGTTGCCGAAAAAGGTGCAGGCATTCACGGTCGCATCGCCACCGTAGCCGTTGTACATCCCGCCACCGTAGTGCTCCGACGAGTTCCCGGAGAACGTGCTAACGCTGACCGTCGGGGCGCTGTCATACCTGTTGCACATCCCGCCGCCGGCCGAGGAGACGCCGGACGCGCTGTTTCTAACGAAGGCACAACCGGCCACCGTCGGGCTGCTTGTACCGTTGTACATCCCGCCGCCGGCTGCCGCCTCGTTGCCCGAGAACGTGCAGTTTCTCACCGAAGGGTGGCTTTCGATGATGTTGCACGTCCCGCCCCCCCACTGCTCTGCCACGTTGTCCGAGAACGTGCAATCGATGATCGTGGGGCTGCTGAGGGTGTTGTACATCCCGCCGCCGGCGTAGGAGCGGTTGCCGTTGGAGAACGTGCAGCCGGTCACGAGCGGGTCGCTTTTGCGGTTTCGCATGCCGCCGCCGCTGCTGCCGGCGTGATTGCCCTCGAACGTGCAATTGTCCACCGTCGGACTGCCGTACTCGTTGTACATGCCGCCGCCGTGGTACTGCGCCTCGTTCCGTTCAAACGTGCAACCGCTGACCGCAGGGCTGCTCCCGTAGTTGTACATGCCGCCGCCGTACTGGTCCGCCGAGTTGTCGTCGAACGTGCAATTGGCCGTCGTCGGGTTGCTGTCCTTGTTGTACATGCCGCCGCCATGGTCGTAGGTGTCGTTTCCGACGAAGGTGCAGCCCGACACCGTCGGGTTGCTGTCCTTGTTGTACATGCCGCCGCCATGGCCGTAGGCGTCGTTTTCGATGAAGATGCAACCCGACACCGTCGGGCTGCTGTCGCGGTTGCACATTCCCCCACCGGAGATAACCGCGTTGTTGCTGGAGAAGAGGCAGTTTTCGACAGTCGGATGGCTTGCCGCTTCGTTCCACATCCCTCCGCCGTGCGACCCCACGTTGCCGGAGAATGTGCAGTCGGACACCGTCGGGCTGCTGTCCGTGTTGTACATCCCTCCGCCGAAGCTCAGTGAGAAGGCGCACCCCGTCACGGCCGGGCTGCTACGCTTGTTGTACATGCCGCCGCCGACCGCGCCTGCGATGTTGTCTTCGAACGTGCACTCCGTCACCGCCGGGCTGCTGTCCACGTTGTACATCCCGACACCGCTGGCGCCAGTACCGCCGACGAAACGGGAGTCGATCACCGTCGGGTCGCTGGATTCGTTGTACATCCCGGCGCCAAGGTTTGCATGGTTGTCGGAGAAGGTGCAGTGGGCGACCGTCGGGCTGCCGGCGACGTTGTACATCCCCGCACCACGGACGTTCCCGGTCCCCAATGACGACCGGTTCTCTCCCCCCCGAACCGTGAATCCATCGAGCACGGCGCTGGCGTTGACGCCACTACCCGTAATCACGTGGTAGACGTTGTCACCGCGGTTGATGAATTCGCCGTAAACGCTTGTGCCATCGTCTCCGTTGAGGTCGCCACTGAGGATCGTCTCGTGGGCCAACCGATCGCGATCGTCGGGCTGCTCTTCCGTCCCGGCGAATCCTCCATACAGCGCGACCGCGTCGATCAGCTGAAACGTTGCGTCACGACCTGCCGGTACGCTCGGCCTATACGTCCCTTCCGCGACCCAAATCTCGTAGCTACCGCCCCCCCCGCCGGCCTTCGTGAGCGCTGACTGCAGGTCGGTGTACGCGTTGGCCCACGAACTGCCATCGCTCGCTCCTGTCGCATCGATGTCGACGTAGAGAATCGTCTGCGCCGCGCCGGGCAGGGCAATTCCGGTGAGTAGCACACAGAGAGTGAGGAGAGTCATCCAGAACGTCCGTCCACCACACGCCATCCGCCAGCCTCCGCGATCCGCCGCTTCATTGGCCGACCATAGGTTTCACCAAGAAGAGGACGAGACTTGTCCCCCTATCCACAACCACACAATGCACCGTACAGTCTAGTTGCGTGCGTGTCAACAAGAGCCGATCGGAGAGGCAATGGCCTCAGTACTCCACGCGACACGGGGCCGGACAGCCTAGCGCGAGAGGCGGCGCGCCGGCCAAGTGCGAAGAGCGAACCAGGACCCGGATGGTCGGTCCGGGCCCTGGCGTGTAAGGAGGCACCTTAGCGAAGCGAGCAAGTGCACCCTATATGCCACGAGCGTAGCGGTCCGCTCGGTGAATCTCGTGACCCAGGGATGACGGTTTCGTGGGATCCCGTGCGTGGCCATCTTAAGCGCTCAAGGGGATCGATCCTCTGACCTGATCCTTATTCCGGGGCTGTCGATCCCGTCCAGCGGATTGTGAAGGGGAGTCCGGATTGTGAACCCCGCGTGTGCGCCCTGCGAAGTTTTATCCATCCAACCACGATCTTCTGACGAAGTCCATAACCCAGGTGTTTGTGCGCCGCGCACAAACCCAGACAAGCGCGTAGCGCTCGAACGCGTAGCGTTCGAAGATGTTGGAATCGCGTACGATTCCCGACAAAGCCGAAACTCGAAGGAACGCATGGACTTCGCTGGGTTCAGTGTGTTCCACAAGTGCGCAGCGTTCGCACGTCACCCACCCGATGTTCCGGCGTGTCGCCGGAACTCGGACGAACGCGCAGCGTTCGCACGTCACCTACGCAAGTTCTCGCGCTCCGCGAGAACTTGCCCGAACACAACCGAAGCCCAGCCCCGGGAGTTTGCGCGCTGTGCGCAAACTCCAAGGAACGCATTGGCTTCGCTGGGCTCAATGCGTTCCACGAATGCGCAGCGTTCGCAGGTCACCCACCCGATGTTCCGGCGTGTCGCCGGAACTCGGACGCGCGCGCAGCGCGCGAAGACGTTGGAGTCGCCTGCGATTCCCGACCAGCCCCGATGTTTCGACGAAGTCGAAACTCGGACGCGCGCGCAGCGCGCGAAGCCTAGCTCCCGCAGCCCATCGTCGAATGGACGATGCCTGCGGGGTCGATCAGCTCGGCCGTACCGCCGGAGGGTGGGAACGGCAACGCGTCCGGCCAGTAGAAGCTGTTCTCCTCCGAACTCCAGGGTTGGATCCCGTAGTAGACAGAGACCTCATCCTCGCACGGAAGCCCGCACTCCTCGAAGGTGTACGTGTCCGTCACCTCACCGTTCAAGTTCTTGCAGCGGATCTGCCATCCAGTCATGTCGATCGGTCTGTCACCCGTGTTCTGGACGACGATTGAGCCGCCCACGTCACCGCATGTGACGAAGATCAACCGAATCGGGATGTACGTCCCGATCTCGTAGCGCGCCTGGGTGAGCTGGGTGAAGAAGTCGGTGTAGTGCGGTCCATGCTCCTCGATCAGAAGGGGGCCGAAGATGTCGTCCGTCCGGTACCACGAGTTGGGAATCGAAGAGATTCCGACCACGGCGCCGTTCACATCTTGAACCGTGCTCTTCGGCTCGTAGAGCGGCGGCCAGGTGCCATCCGAGCGGGGAATTCTCTCGCTCCACGATGACGAGTAACCGTAGCTCTCGACCACATCGATCAGGTCGTCGCACTTGTACAGAGGTACCTCGTAGTCGTAGGGGAGAATGCCAGAGAACAAGAGCGGATACGTGCCCGCGCCAATCGCGCCGATCACGCTGTCTGCCGTGACGGCGTCCTTGTACCAATCGTAGTACGGCTCCCCAACCGTCGGGTCGGGCGCCCTGTAATCGAGCGGCTTGAAGAACGTGTCATACCAGCCGGCGCCCTGCGTGATGAAGAGGTCGTAGTCCATCACGGACACATTCGCCCCCTTGATGGCGATCACGTTCGTGTCCGGGAACTTCAAGGCGTCGAAGACCCTGTCGATCCGCGCCTGCAGCGCCGACACGCCCGCGGCATCGACGGCACCGAGCCCTGCCACGTGGATCTCGGCACCGGTGTAGGCGTGGGCCTCCAGCGTCTGCTTCAGCTCCTCATCGTGGAACCTCTCCGGCAGGAAGATGAGCACCCGGTAGCCACCGCCGCCCTCGTCCGCCAGGACAGCCGATGGAAGCATCGAGCCGATCATCAGGCCCGCAAGCACAAGGATCACAACCCGCTTCATAAGAACCTCCTGAGTCCGTCCATCTGTCTGATCACGATGCCCTCTCATCTACGGCTGAGCAGCCGGTGCCTGGAACTCGAACGTGAAGCTTCCCTGCCCGAACAGCCCGTGGCCATCGGAGACGACATAGTCTCCCGAGACTGTGATGGGCCGATAGGTGCCTGCCGGCGTCTGCACGAATCCGGCGATCTTGTCGATCGCGACGATAGCACTGCCGTCGCCGTTGATCATCACCGCTCCCGCGTACTCGTCGGGGATCGTGACATCGGAGACGACGAGGAGATCGTTGTCCGGATCTCGGTCGTTCGCCAGAACGCCGGGTCTCGGAATCGTGAGCGTTGGGCCATCAGCGCCCAGCGTCGGGACCTGGGTCCACGTACCACTCTGTGTGCTAATCGTCCAGGCCTCAACCTTCAGATCGGCGCCTGGCGCGAACCAGAAGACGTCGTCCTGCGCCAGTGGGGCATCGTTCGCCGGATTCACGAGGATTGTTGCCTCGCCGACGCTCGAGAGTCCGCCGGGATCGCTGGCCGAATACGTGAACCAGTCGACACCGTAGAAGTCGGTGCTCGGTGTGTACTCGAAGGTGCCGTCCGGATTCAGGACCACGTTGCCGTGGCCGGGCGGCGTGGCCAGCTCAACGCTCAGCGGATCTCCGTTCGGATCGGCATCGTTGCCCGTTAGCGGCCGATCGGTCGCGTTTAGCACCGTGTCCTCATCGGTCGTATAGAAGTCGTCGAACACGATCGGATCCAACGGTCCCGATCCGGCCATTCGCAGTGTGTGCAGTGCGCTGTACTGACCGCCGAACCACAGCTCGACGTTGTACACGCCTTCGGTTCCGAAGGCGGCCGGGTTGAGCGACGTCCAGCCCGAGCTCGCGTAGTTCGACAGGCAGTTCGTTCCCGCCATCTTCATTGGGTCGAGAGATGACTTGTCGACATAGGCCAGCGTCCCGCCCGGGCCGTAGTAGCGCCACTCGATGTCGACCGGAGAACAGAGGTTGTCGATCGAGTACCACGGGTGGATGACCTGCCCGGGCTGAAGCGGCTGCGCCGGATCGACGTACACCGTCGGCGTGCCGCGCGACGTCTCCAATGCCAGTGCCGAGTCCTTGAGCGCCGGATGGGATGATGTCACCGGCGCCGCCTTCCGAACCATTGCGGTCGCATCACCGAACGTGTAGGCCTCGCCAGACGCCGGATCCGCGATGTCGGCCTTCGGGTCCAGTTGGAATGTGGGTCCGGTCTGGAAGGTCGAACCGAGACAGGCCAGGACCTGCGTCGCAACCGGTCCTGCAGCGCCAGGGGTTGTCGGCGTGAAGCCGAGTGGCTCATCCCACGTGACCGCCACGCACTTGCCTGCGTCGATCAGCTCGCGAATCTTGCTCTTCAGTTCATAGCAGTCGAAGCCGGAATAGACGACGACGAGCGCCTTCCCGTTGGGGCACGCTAGCTGCTGCGTAGCCATGCCGCCGCCCATCGTCCACTCGAGCAGGTTCTTCGACGATAGCCCCTCGTCGAGCGTCGCGAGGTAGTTGTTGGGAATCGTGTTGCCCTCGCCGTGCATCACGCCCAGGCTGTTGAGCGCGAAAAGGACCTCGAACAGCCGCGCGAAGACATCGGCGAACGGGACGCCGTGGACCTCGGGCAGTCCGCCGATGACGGCCTCGAACGCATCGAATGCGCGATCGAGCTCTGCCCTGAACTCCGCTGGCGTCATCTCCCCGTTCGACACACCGTCCTGCATGCCTTCCAGCAGCTGGTTCAGCTCGCCAAGCGTCTGCAGCGTTTCCTCTGGGATCTGCTGCCCCGTTGTCTGCGTCCCCGCGTAGAGCGGAAGGCTGACAGCAATCAGAATCACAAGCCAACATCCGAGCCTCTTCACGACGCACCTCCCTGAAGCACTCTGGAACTGGCCCTGCAGCCAGTTCCCTTCGCGCGAACGTCACCAGCCACGAGTTCCCGTACACACGGAAACTCGGAAGCAACGCGCAGCGTTGCCATTCAACCGGAGAAGCCGTCAACGAGACAAGAACCGCCCGACTTCTCGCATGAACGTCATACCGATACTCCGACTTTGCCGGAACTCGAAGGAACGCATTGACTTCGGTGGGCTCAATGCGTTCCACGAATGCGAAGCGCTCGAAGCGTTTCAGGAACACACACGTACGCGTCGCCGCTCGTCCCCCAAAGCGAATCACCGTAGAGCGCTCAGGGAGTTCGCGCCATGGCAAGCCTCCTTGCGAACCCAGTCGGGTGGGCTGGACAGCGCTACTCGTCGACCACGATCGTGACGGTCCCCATCACCGGGTCGGTCTTCCCGTCGGTGACGTAGTACGAGAAGGAGTACTCGCCCGTGAAGTCGGCCGGAGGCGTGCAGATGAGGAACCCGTCCCACTGGCCCGCAAGCTCGCCCACCGGCGGGTCGCCCCACGCGCTGACTCTGAGCGGGTCTCCATTCGGGTCGAAGTCGTTGGCCAGAACGTTTCCCGTGACCGTCGATCCGTCAGCGGGCAGTATGTACGAATCCCCGTACACATACGGTGGCAGCTGCGGCGGCTGGACCATGAATGCCAGGCTGCCGCAAAAGCCGCCTCCCAGGTCCGGGTTCACCCATACCTCGACCCAATACGTGCCGGGAAGCCAATAGCAGGGATGGTGCAGATTGAAGTGGTCCATGCTGCTGCTCGAGCTATAGCAATCCACGCCGGCATCGGTCGGATCGGTCTGGAAGTCTAACGTCTCGACAATCGTACCCAACGGCGAATAGACCGGCATGGTCACCGTCGTTGGGCCGCAGACGTCCTGGAGTTGGACCCACGGACCGGCGAGTTCGTCGTAAGCAAGGACGGGGTTCTGTCCGAGGCGGACCGGCTCCCCCGCCTGGATTCCTGAAGCAATGGCCGCATCGCCGTAGCTCGGATGCGGCGAGGTCGGATGCTGGCGCGCGTGGGGACCGATTGCCGCGTCGCCGAGCCGGGCGACATCGTCGTAGCCCGTGCCCGTCTCATCCGCGTACGGGTCGATTGTGAACTCCCGGTTGCCTTTGAACGTCGTCCCCAGCGCCGTGTACACGAGCTGCTTCATCGCGGCGTTCGCATCCAGTCCGAGGCCGAGGCTGTACGCCTCGGGGACTCGCCAGGTAACCGTCACGCACTTCCCGTGTTGCAGCAGATCGCGAATCGTCGAGTTCAGCTCGTGTGCATCAAAACCGGGATACACCACCACCAGCGCGTGGCCGTTCTGGCACGGTGCGTTGGCCACATGGAGCAAGGATTCGAACAGCTCTTTCATGACAATCGCATCCCCAATGGCAAGGGCGATCGCTTCGAGATCCTCCAACGGAGTCTCCTCCGTAACCCCTGACATCATGTCGAGGACTTCGCCCAGCTGGCACAGCACGCTCGCCCACATCGCAAACGGAACCCCGTAGATGTCAGGCAATGCATCGGCAAACGCCTGATACTCCGCGTCGAAGGCATCCACATCACTGTCGAATGCGTACATCGAGTACGCGTCGTGAAGCGACCGCAGCGACAAATTCATCGTAGCCAACGACTGATACAGTACCTCGAGGTCGATCTCATCCTCCAACGTCTCCGCTGTTTCCGAGACGCTCGGAATCGCCCAAGCCAATACCAGAACGAAGATTACCCATCGCTTCATCGTGCACCTCCTGCGGCAGGGAATGTGCGAAGCGATGTGAGCGAGTTGAAGTCGTGCCGTCACGCCGTGCCGCACCATACAGAAATCCCGCGTGACTGGGCAAGAGGGGTTCGGAAGAAGACGAGAGCAGTGTCTGACATGGCGATCGCTTCGACGCATCCACCGGCCGCAGCGCAGCAAACTCATCCGGCTGGCGCTTCGCATTGACCTCGACGCGAAGAAGGGGTACTCTGGGCTCGAATAGGGGTATTGAGAGGCAAAACTACCCCTTCTCGATCCAGGGCTACCCCTACTTGAAAGGCGGCGATGCACTCTCTGAGTCCGAAGTACCTCGACGGTCTCCGCTTCTCGTCGACGGAGCTGAAGTCGATCCAAGCGCTTGCCGAATACCGGGGGAAGCAGGAGCTCTTCGCGCGGCAAACTCCCCAAGTGCTGGAGAGCTTGCGACAAGTCGCGTTGATCGAATCCGGGGAGT
>Ga0272441_10001455_pt1 | contig 50463 bp, 40 predicted proteins | sample SSMProp6N_FD_193582 | JGI IMG/M metagenome (GOLD analysis project Ga0272441, IMG submission 193582) | Marine sediment archaeal communities from Little Sippewissett salt marsh, Falmouth, MA, United States - SSM-Prop-6N | ecosystem: Environmental > Aquatic > Marine > Wetlands > Sediment ... | reverse complement strand
GTCCGTCGGCTTTTCCGCGGGCTTGGCGGGCGGCGTTTTGGGCTTCTCGGCCGGCTTGGCCGGGAGCTTCGTGTCCGTCGGCTTTTCCGCGGGCTTGGCGGGCGGCGTTTTGGGCTTCTCGGCCGGCTTGGCCGGGGGGTTCGTGTCCGTCGGCTTTTCCGCGGGCTTGGCGGGCGGCGTTTTGGGCTTCTCGGCCGGCTTGGCCGGGGGGTTCGTGTCCGTCGGCTTTTCCGCGGGCTTGGCGGGCGGCGTTTTGGGCTTCTCGGCCGGCTTGGCCGGGGGGTTCGTGTCCGTCGGCTTTTCCACGGGCTTGGCGGGCGGCGTCTTGGGCTTCTCGGCCGGCTTGGCCGGGGGCTTCGTGTCCGTCGGCTTTTCCGCGGGCTTGGCGGGCGGCGTTTTGGGCTTCTCGGCCGGCTTGGCCGGGGGCTTCGTGTCCGTCGGCTTTTCCGCGGGCTTGGCCGGGGGCGTTTTGGGCTTGGCTGAAAGCGGGGGCGTATCGGACTTCTTGTCCGCCGCAGCGAGGCGTTCTCCGAGCAGATTGCCCGCAGTCATGCCGGCCGAGCGTGCCTCGTTCTCCGGTGCCGCCGGAGCAGAGGCGAGGCAGGCGGACAGAACGATCGCCACCCCTATCGCGGCCCATGTCGACGTGCGTCGCATTGTCACCGTCTCCTTGGTACTGCTTGTCACATCCATGCAGCCTGCGGGCGGACACGGTCGGGCCGGCTGAGCGCATCGAGAACCGGCCTTGCTACCGCGGTGCGGCGCGTGCACGCGCTGTCGGGCGTCGCGCACGGAGCGCACAGCCCGCAGGACGACATAGAGATCATCGTTCGACGGGGTCGTTTTTCTTGACCATATCGCCTGGCGCGTCGTCAGAGGGCGTGCGGATCGACCCCGGGAGCTGATCGCTTTTCAGGCGTCGCTTTTCCGTGAGGGTCTGGCCGAGCTCGATGGCCCAGTAATCGGGCCCGACTTGGAGGATCACCCGGCTGGGTGAAAGGAGCTTGGGGTTCTTCGGCGAGGGCAGGGGGCGGTAGTCCACCATGGCGATCACCCCGCCCCCCAGCTCGGCCCCGCGCTCGTACTTGCGAAGCTGGCCCGTGGACTTATCGGAGACCAGCACCTCGCTGCGCTGGCCCACTTCCGGCAGGCCGACGATACGGAACCGCCCCGGATCGACCACCGGCTTCGGCGCCGGCGGCTTGGGCCCGGGGCGCGGCGGGGTCGGACGCGGCGGGGTTGGACGCGGAGGCGTAGGCGTCGGACGCGGGGGCGGGGTATACTGCCGCTGGATGTACGGCCGGAACAGGTCCCGGTTGGGGATCGCGGCGTACAGCGCCCGTTCCTCGCTCTCCAGGTCGGTCGGCCGGGTCGTGGGCAGCCGGTCGGTCTCCTTGGCCGCCGTATCCTCCAGGACGAGGGCCATGTAGCGCACCTGGACGTCCACCTCGTTGGTCTTGGGTTGCGGCGTGATGACCAGGCTGTCCAATCGGTGGAGATGAGGCTCTTTGCGAAGGAGATAGAGGAAATCCACGATTTGTTCCATCTTGCCACGAACGCGGACGGTCCGCCCGATCTCCCGGTACGCCCCTCGCGCCCGCTTGCCGCGGACGGGCTGCATGGAGAAATTGCTCTCCAGGCCCGCGCGGGCCACCAGCCCGCGGAGCGTTGCACCGATCTTCGTGCTGGCGCGCAGCTCGTCGGTGTCGTAGGTCAGCGCGGCCCAGCCCTCGATGCTCTTCGCCGTCCCGGCGAGCTTCCGGTTCTCTTCCTTCAGGTCATCGAGCTTGCCGGAGAAACCGATCCGGTCCCGTTCGTACCGCGCCTTTCGCTCCAGGAACATCTTCTGGACCCCGAGGTAGATCGCCGCGCCGGCGAACGCCACGCCCAGGACCGAGCCCAACACTCTTTCACGTCTTGTCATGCGACACCACCTGTCGGCGACTCAGCGGATTTGGCGGATGAAATCGCTGACGCCCTTGTACTCATCGCGGTCCAGCCGGCCGTTACCGTCTCGGTCGAACACCTTGACCCACTTGCGGCCGACTTCGTAGTAGACGCTCGAGCGGACCTCTCTTTTGTCCAGTTGGCCGTTCTTGTCCCGGTCGTAGCGGCTGAAGAGGTAATTACGGATCTCCGTGGCCGTCCGCGGGTCGACTCTCGGGCCGCCGGAGCCCCTGTCACTCGGCCGAGGGCTGGGCGTCGGCCTCGGCGGACCGGAGGCCGATCGGCCCTCGCCGCCGGACCCCGAGGGATTCGTCCGCGAGGCGACCGCCTCGGCGCCACGGGCCTTCTTCATCAACTGGTTGATCGAATCGTCGTCCTTTGGGCGCTCGGGCGGCTCGACGCTGGTCAGGTCGATCGCCTGGTCGTCGGCCACGTACACCCGGACGTCGGCGCTGTAGGGGTAGCCGAACTCGTCGTTCGTCGTCACGACCCGTCCGGGCTGGAAGCGGTACCCCGCCTCCGTCAACGCCATGCCAATGTCGGTGATGACCTTGTTCTCTCGCGCCTTGATCGTGAACGTCATCGAGCCGTCCGAGGAGGTCTTCAGGGCGCTGATGTAGGCGTCGGTGCACGGGGGAAACACCGACGAGAGATACGCCCAATGCGTCAGCCAGTCCCGGCCGACCTCGCGCCATTCGGTGATCGTGTCCACCCGCTTCTTCACCCGCAGCAGGTTGCGCTTCGTCTTGTTCTTCTGGTTGTATTCGTTCTGAACCTCCTGGAGAGCGGCGCGCTTCTCGCCGAGGTGGAGCGTCCCGGCCGTGACGGCCGCCACCACGCCCAGGATGACCGCCGCGGCAACACCGACCTTCGTAATCTTCGGCCAGTCCCGCTCGACGCGCGGGCGTTTCGGGGCGAGAAAGTCAAACGGCAACTGCTCCCGGCTGCAATGCCCAATCGCCAGCCCCAGCGCCGAGATGAACGCCGAGGGGTTCTCCACCGCGCCCAGGCCCAGCGCCGCAGTGGGGTTGAACAGTTCGCTCGGCGCACCGAGCCGCTCGGCCAACTCCTCGGCCCCGATCGTCTCGACGCCTGTCCCGCCGGCGACGAGAATCATGTCGATCCCGCCGACCTCGACGGACTCGAAGCTCTGCACGCTGCGGACGACCTCCATCGCCACCTGGCGGACGCTGTCGGCCAGCTCGTGCGGATCGGCGTCGCGGGCCGGGATCTTCACCGCCGCCGACCGGCTGAACGACAGCGAGGTGCCCACCAGCATGTCGATCTCGGTCTCTTCGGCGCCGAAATGCACGATCAGCACCGTCTCCTTCGCGCTTCGCCGGGTGCAGGCCTCCACGCAGCGGACGTTCGCGTACGGACGCAGGCCCAGCCGCAATAGACTGACGCCCGCGGCTTCGGCGATCCGACGGTAGTGGTCCACGACCGGCAGGCGGACGGCGGCCACGAGAACCTCGGTGCTTTCCTCCTCGGGTTTCTCGCCGGCCTGCCCGCCGACCGCCGCGCCGACGTCGGTGTGGCGTTCCACGGTGAAGTCGATCACCGCCTCCTCCAGGCGGAAGGGCAACTCCTTCTCCATCTGGAAGTGGATCATGCTCGCCAGGTCGCTCTGCGGCGTGCCCGGTGGCAGCGAGACGGGCTTGAGGACCGCCTCGGTCCGGGGGACGTTCATCAGCACGCCGACGTTCCGGAGCCGCATGTCCTTCAACGCCGAGCCCAGCAGCACGCCGACTTCCTCGGGCTTCTCAATGTCCAGCCCTTCGGGGATCGCCACCGCGGCCAGCTTCAGCACCCGCGCGCGCGTGCCGACCCTTTCGGCATACACGATGCGGAGTTGCCGACCGTCCACGTCCACGGCCGCGAACCGCTTCGGGCCGGAGGAGATACGTTTGAGGTTATCCAGAACGGATGCCATGGTTCTTCCCGGTTGATGGGGACTGCGCTACTGCCCAGGGGGGCATAAGCCCGTTCCTGACAAAGGAAAGAGGCCCACGATGCCGCGGGGGTCTCTTGGGTCTGTTTCGTGTCTCGACACTCGGGTTCTCTTCGCGTTTCGGATTCGGGCCCGCAGGCCCACCGCTACTGCGCCCGTTGTTCCTGCTCGGCGTCGATGGCGAAGGGCATTCCCAGGCGGGTTAAGTCCCGCTGGTAAACGATTCGCGGTGAGCCGAGCGCCAGGTCGATCACCGCCTCCATCACCCGAAACTGCCCGCACGGCCAGCCGTACGCCACGCAACGTACGCGGAACTGGAAGCTCCGGGCCGATAGGTGCGGCGCGATCTCCTTGAACCTATCGGCCCCAACGAGGCTTTCTGTGTAGAGCCATGCCACGGTTTCCCGAGCGGCCGTGTCCAGGTTGGTCCGCGCACCGACGATCCGGTCGGCCAGATCCTCGTCGGAACCGGGCAGCGCCGCCAACACCTCTGCCGAGGCCGTGTTGACGTTCACCTTGCCGAACAACACCGGGCCCTCGGTCGTTAGGCGGTCCAGAACGTCGGCAAGGTTCTGGGCCGTCACGCCGGAGGAGATCACTGTCCCGGCCCTGAGCTGGCCGTGATCCTGTCTCAGCTCGTATTCCATCTCCAGCAACTCGGCTGGGTGGCTGAACTGGTTGTCCTCCGCCCGATACAACTCCACGAACTCCTCGGTCGTCTCCCCCAGCCCCACGGCCTGGACCACCCGGCCGCCGAGGTTGAGGTTTCCTCTGGCCTCGCCGTCGTTGGAGAGGTTCCGCTCGTAGCTCCAGACGGTCGCGAGGCCGAGCAGCCCCCGGTCGAGCAGTCCGTCGCCGTTGTCGGGCGGGAAGGACTCCTCGGCGTCGTCTTCGTTCTGCTCCAGAAGCCCGTTCATATTGTAGTCTTCGCCGTAGACCAGCGGCCCCGTGAAGTCCTTGACCATCAACAGCTCTTCCAGCGTGCCCAGCGCTCCGTTGCGGATCAGGTACGGATGGGGAAGCTGGTTGTAGTAGTCCTGCTCGGCACCGAGCGGCCGGGTGTCCTCGTCCCGATCTCGATAGTCGATCAGGCAATCGACGAGTTCCGTTTCCATCCCCGGCAACCGCAGTAGCGTGTCGGCGGGTGCAACGTTCACGTTGATCTTGCCGGCCTCGTCGGTCAGACCGTTGCGCAGGAGGTCCGGATCCGAGGGGTTGTATGCATAGATCGTGAAATACCAGGAGTTTACGCCATCCTCGCTGACGAGCTGGCCCTGGAACAGCTCCGGGTTGTCGTACCAGACTTCCTGGTCCTCCCGGGCGATGTTCAGGATCGACATCGCCCGGCGCAGCCCGCTCATCGCCGCCGACCGTGCCCGGTGCGACCGCGAGCTCGCCACGGCGGCGGTGATCTCCGCCTGGGCACGGTACATCAGCGCCGCGGCCGCAAAGGCCGACAAAGCCACGATGATCAGCACCGAAACGAGGATTGTGCCCCGCCGCCTCATCGCCGCCCCCCTCCACCGCCCAAGCCGCGGATGATCGTGTTCCCGCCGAACGCCCGGATGCCTCCAGGAACGTAAACCACTCTGCGATAAGTGGGATACGGGTAATCGACGGGCTCCATGTCCTCCGGAAGCGGCTCGGTTCCCAGGCGGATCTCAACGGCAAGGGGCAGGTCACCACCCTCCCAGGTGTCGAGCCATTCGCCGGCCTCGTTGTCCCAGTAGGCAAGGCCGACAAACAAGAACTCGGGGCCGATCAGTGCGCCGCGGATTTCCTCCCCTTCTTCGGCCACTTGGGCGGTGATAATCCTCTGCTCGGTTCGCTCGAGCCCCTCGATGATCTCCTCGCCGTCCTCGTTCTCGCCGTACCGCAGGCGATAGCCCACGATCCGCAGGTCCTGCTCGGGGGCAACCGGCTCGTCGGTGATGTTCCGCGTCGACCACACGCTCGTGCTGGGCAGGACCGTCGTAATAAGCCGGAGCTCCGTGGCCTGCCCGGACAGACCCATCTGAAGGAACGGGTTGGTCACGGCGTTACGGAGCTCGTCCGTCATGCGATCCATCACCCGCCGACGAGCGTTGGTGATCTGCACCGTGCCCAGTTGGCTGCTGAAGTCCTCCCGAACATCAACCACGTACTGGTAGAACGCCAGTGCCACCCCCATCAGTCCAACCGTAAGCGAAACCGCCAGCGTGACTTCCAGTAGAGTCAGGCCACGGGCGTTGCGCGTTCTACGGGGCCAGAGAACCGGGTTTGGTTGCCTGCCATGCATAGTACTCTCAGTGCTCTTCGACACGGGCCCGGCGCGAATCCCAGGGCCCGTCCAAGAGGCTCACCGTCCTCCCCCACCGCGCATGCCGCCGCCCCCCGGGTCTTCGGGGGGTTGCTCCATCATGTCCATGTCCTCGCCGAGATCCTCTTCCTCCGGCGGGGCGCTGAGCAGCTCCTCGGTCATCAGTTCCGTCAGGCGATAGGAATAACCCGTCGCGTCGTTTCGGATGATGATGTCCACCTTCTGGAATTCGGGCAGGGCAATCTCCAGTGTGTTTTCCTCGTATGTCTCCACGACGATCTCCCACGACCAGTCCGCGAGATCCTCTTCCTCATAAGGATTTGGCCCATCGCTGGTTAGGGAGACCATTCCCATCTGGACCTCGCTGAGCAGCGTGACGGCAAGATCGGCGGCCTGGGCCTCCAACTGCACCCGCTGGGCCGTCCGAAGGGCGGAGTTGAGCCCCGCCATCACGATCAGGGCCGCGGAAAAGAACAACGTCAGCGCGAAAACCACCTCCAGGAGCACAATGCCGCGGGGGACTCCCCACGGACGGGCCGCGGTCCGGCGGCGCGCATGGCCACCCCTACCGACAGGCATCGAGCGATGGCTCATAAGCCCTACAGGCCCTCCTGGGCCTCGGCATCGAGCTCGTATTGCTCCTCTAGCTCCACCGACGTCATGATTCGTAGCGTGATCGACCCGGTGACGCCGTCCAGATCGATCCGGCCGATGCGCAGCTCCGAATCGTCCCGGCCGGCAACCTCGATAATGGCCGACTCGAACGACCCATCAGGATAGAACGTCACGGGCTGGAGGGGATTGCCCTCTTCGGTGGTCAATTCCTCGTCGTCGTTGTACGTGAGGGTCTGGACGGCGTCGGCCCCGCGCCGCTCGCAGCGCGTCACGCGGAGCAGCGCCACCGGCAGATCGAAGGCCCACTCGGCGGGATGCTGGACGTAGACCCCAGGCTCCTGGAGGGGCTGGGGCTCCCAGACCATGCCGGGCGCGAGGCTTTCGGGGTCGAACTGGAGCCGCACGCGGCGCCCCCGAGCGCACGCATCCGCCCGCGCGAGCCGGAGAATGGACTCCAGCCGCCGCGCGCCCTCGGGCAGCCGGCTGCTGTCGTACCACCGTCCGAGGGCCAGCACCCCCAGCGACAGCAGCACCGCCACCAGCGACAGCGCAAGGACGACCTCGATGAGCGTGAACCCGCCGGCTCGTGCCGGGCAGCGCAGGCATCCACCGGCCGGGCGCGGCGCGCCGCGCCGAGGCTCAGTCCATTTCCTCGCTATCCGCCCAGGCCTTGTTGCGGATGTCGTCGTCGGCGCCATTGTCGTCCTGCCCGTTGGGCCCGTACGACCAGACCTTGTACGGCACGGTCTTGGCCTCGTCGGTGCCCGCTTCGGTCACCTCGTAGCCCAAGGCGTTGTTCCAGGCATCCTTCGGCTCGGAGGTCAGGTAGGGCCCGGCCCACTTGTCCTGGAGGGCATCATCATCAAACGTGGGCTGAACGCGCAAGGCATCCAGGCCGCCGTCTTCCTCGGTGGGGTAGCGGCCGATGGCCAGCTTGTAGCGGTCCAGCGCCCCGCAGACCTGCTTGACCAGCAGCGCGGTCGTGTCCTTCTGGGCCTTCTCCTGCTCGCCGCCGATCGCGAAGATGAACACCCCTGCCAACAGGCCGATGATCGCGATGACCAGCAGCACTTCGATCAGCGTAAAGCCCTGCCGCCTGGCTGCGCGTCTCTTCATGCTCGATGCTCCTTCCCGCACGTTCCTACGGCTCCTGCCGAACGTGTCGTCTCTTCATTATGCCAAAAACTGAGTGCGGGCCCAAGCGGCCCGGCGGGAACACCCCGCCGCCGGCCACCGTATTCCAGAGCCACAACGCTTCGATACTCGCTTCCCTTGTAACCGTCAATCACGTCCGAAGGGACTGCGCCATTGTCAGAATTGGGTACAGCAGTCCCACGGCCAGCATGCCGATCATCGCCGCCATCAAGACCAGGATCAACGGTTCGATGAGGTGAACGGCCTGGTCCACCTGCCGGTCGGTGCGGCGCTCGACGGTCTCGGCAATCTCCACCAGCACGCGGTCTAACTGGTTGGACTCCTCGGCGATGGCGATCATCTCCAGGATCTGCGGCGGGATCATCCCGCTGGCCCGCAGCGGCTCGGCCAGCGTCTCGCCGCCGCGAACGCTCTCGGCGGCCTCCTCGATGTGCCCGGCCAGCACCGGCAGGCCCGTGGCGTCCTTGCTGATGTGCAGCGCCTGGAGAATCGGCACGCCGTTGGCCAGCATCGTGCCCAGCACCCGGCAGAACCGCGTGATGGCAATCGTGCGTACCACCCGGCCCAGGATGGGCAGCCGGAGCTTCACCCGCGCCCAGAGCAACGCCCCGGCCTCGCTCCGCAACATCAGCACAACGGCCAGGACCACGCCGACAACGGCGCCGAAGACCAGCGGCCAGTTGTTCACCAGCGTGTCGCTGATGCCGAACATCAACTCCGTGACGAACGGCAGGTCGCGACCGACGAAGATCGTCTTGAACCTCGGCACGAACCACATCAGCATGAAGACCGTCACGCTCATGCCCAGGACGGTCAGGACGACCGGGTAGATCATCGCCCCGCGGATCTTCCCCTGGAGCTCGTCGACCCGCTCGATGAAGTTCGACAGGTTGCTCAGCACGTCCTCCAGGAAGCCCGCCTTCTCGCCCGCGCGAACCATCGCCACGTGCAACGGGCTGAAGGCCTCCGGGAATTCGCCCATCGCCTCGGCAAGATCCTTGCCGCCCGAGACTCCCTCGCCGACGCGCCGCAATACGCCCGCCAGACGCTCGTTGATCCCCGCCTTGGCGATGGTCTCCAGGGCCCGAAGCAGCGGCACGCCCGCCCGAAGCAGGTCGGCCAATTGCCCGTACGTGATGCCCACGTCGCGAAGCCGCAACCGCCGCTGTTGCGTCCGGGCCGCCTGCTGCTCCGTCACGCGGATGGGGAAGAGGCTCCGCTCGTCCAGCGTGCGCACGGCGGTCGTCTCGTTGTCCGCCTGGATCAGGCCGGTAATGACCCGCCCGTCCGCCGTTCTCGCCTGGTATTGGAACGTCGCCATGGTGAATCGATCAGCCAGTCAACCAGTGACCCAAACCAAAACCCGGTGCCTCCTTCAAGGGGACGCATCGGGCTTGGGACCGTTGCCGTGTTCGTGTTGTCCTCAGCACCTCTGAGGCCTCGCGCCTCCGTGGTGATGCCTTCGGGCTAGATGTGCGAGCAGCGGATCACTTCCTCGACGGTGGTGACCCCGTCACGGACCTTCATCCATCCGTCCTCGCGGATCAGCCGCATATTGCTCGTCGATCGGGCGGCCTTCAGTACGTCGCTCGACTGGGAGCGGGCCATGATCTTCTCTCGGACAGCGTCCGTCGTGACCATGAGCTCAAACAGGCCGCTGCGGCCCCGGTAGCCGGTGCCCCGGCACTTGCGGCAGCCCGCGCCTCGATATAACTTCTCCCCAGACTGATAGTTAAAGTCGGGCGGCAGATCGTTCGGGTCCGGGTCGTACTCCTCGCGGCAACCGGGGCAGATCCGCCGGACCAGGCGCTGGGCCATCGCCGCCGCCAACGTGCTGGTCACGAGGAACGGCTCGACGCCCATGTCCAGCAGGCGCGTCGCGGCCGAGGAGGCGTTGTTCGTGTGCAGCGTGGAGAACACCAGGTGGCCGGTCAGAGCGGCCTGAATGGCCGCCTCGGCCGTCTCGAGGTCGCGAATCTCGCCGATCATCACCACGTCGGGATCGTGCCGCAAGATCGCCCGCAACCCGCGGGCGAAGGTCATGCCGATCTTCGGGTAAACCTGGATCTGATTGACGCCGTCGAGGTGGTACTCGACCGGGTCCTCGACCGTCAGGACCTTGATCTTCGGCGAGACGATCGCCTGGAGCGCGGCGTACAGCGTCGTCGTCTTCCCGCAGCCGGTCGGGCCCGTCTCCAGGATGATCCCGTGCGGGCGCTTGATCAGGTCCTCGAAGACCGAGAAGGTGTCCTCCGCCATGCCCAGTTCCGGCAGCGTGAAGAGGACCTTGGACTTGTCCAGCAGCCGCATCACGATGCCCTCCCCGAAGAGCATCGGGATCACGCTGACGCGGACGTCGATCTGGCGACCGCCGGCCTGGAGCTTGATCCGCCCGTCCTGGGGGAGGCGCTTCTCGGCGATATTCATGGAGGCCATGATCTTGATGCGGCTGATGATCGCGGCCTGGAAGCGGCTGACCGTCGAGGGCACGGACGCGTCGTGCAGCACGCCGTCGATGCGGTAGCGGATGGAGAGGCCCTTCTCGTACGGCTCGATGTGGATGTCGCTTGCCCGCTCGTTGATCGCCTCGAGGAACACCTCGTTGACCAGCTTGATCACCGAGGCCTCTTGGGCCATCTCCAGCAGATCGTCGTTCTCGTTCGAGCCGTCCTCGATGACCTCCAGGTCGTCGGTGCTCATCATCTCGTCCAGCGTCTCCCCACCGACGCCGAACTGGGCCTTGATGACCTTCTGGATGTCCTCCTCGGGCGCCAGGGCGGGCTCGATCTCCAGGCCGGTCAGCAGGCGGATCTCGTCGAAGGCGTAGAGGTCGAACGGGTCGCTGGTCGCGACGGTGAGCTTGCCGTTGGTCCGCTTCAGCGGGATGATCCCCTTGCGATGGACGAGCTTGGGCGGGAGGCTCTTGAGGGTCTCGATGTCGATCTCGACCTGCGTGAGGTCGACCATCGGCACGGACAACTGCTCGCTCATGACCTTCAGCAGGGCGTCCTCGCCGATGCAGCCGAGGCGGACCAGCGCGCGGTCCAGCCGCACGCCCTCCTGCCGCCGCAGGTCCATGGCGGCGCTCAGGTGGTCTGAGGTGATCATGCCCTTGTCGAGAAGTACTTCCGCAATGCCCATAGCGTCACGTATTGCCCGTCCGTGCCGGGCAGCCCTTCTGTCGTCCGGGCCCGCCTGTTATCTCACAGATCCCAGGCCGAATCCGGGATCAGACCCACCCCGGTCCCTACCGACCCGGCGCGCCGGGACATGCCGCCCGGCTCCTACCTACAACCCGACCCCGCGAGGCAGGTTCCGAGATGTCCCGGCCCTGCGCGAGGGTCCTTGCTCTTGCTTAACGGCCCGGAGGAACGCCTATTGTCCACTTGAGCTTTTTGCCGGCGCGCCACTTGGGCCGCCGAGAATTCCCGCAACCTCCTGCAACCATCGGACGACATCCATTATACTTGAGTAACGAACGCCCCGCCCCATTGTCCTTTGCGCTCGTCCAAGCCGCAAAGCCCTAGGAAACGACGTTCCGGCCGCGGCCTGGCGGCCGGACCATGAAGGAGATGGCCATGCGCGCGATCGCCCTGTCCTGCCTGCTGCTGCTCTCGGCAGCCGCTTCCGCCGCCTCCAAGCCGACCACGGCCCCGGCCACAACGAAGCCCTCGGTACGCCCGAAGGCCGTCAAGCCGCCCGACTTGCTGAAAGGTGCCGTGGACCCCTATGAGCCGGCCGCGGAACGCGGGCGGTTCTTTCGCGCCGCGGGCGTCGATAACGAATTGGACGCAAAGGAGTTTACGGCCACGCGCGGCCAGGAGGACTCCTTCGTCCGCCGGTTCGACAACCTGGAGATGATGCGGGGCTTCGACAAGGACAGGAACCGGCAACTCGACTGGTTCGAGGCCGACGCCTACCGCCAGGAGGTCCGCCGGCGCGTCCTGAAGGCCTTCGACGCGAACGGGGACGGCCGTTTGACCGGCAAGGAGCGAGACAAGGCCAACGCCCAGCTTGCCACGGGACGGATTCCGGGGGACGGATCGGCCCGGCCCGCATCCCCGCGCGGCGCATCGGGCGAAGTGCCCGACTGGATGCGCCAGCGGATGCTGCGGCAGCGTCAGGACCTTCAGCGCCGATTCGACGCCGACCGCGACGGCAAGCTCGAGGGCGACGAGCGAAAGGCCATGCTCGCCGCCGTCCGCAAGGAGGCAGAGGAGGAGATGGAGAGCTTCCGCGAGCGCCGCTTCGACACCGACGGCGACGGAGAACTCTCCGAAGAGGAGCGCCGCTTCATGGAGGAGGTCCTCGCCACCCAGAAACGCCAGGCCGAGCAATGGCAGCGCGACCGGGACATGCGGCTGTACGACGTCGACGGAGACGGCGAACTCAGCGAGGAGGAGGTCGCCCGCATGGCGCAGGACAAGGCCCGCCGCGAGACACAGGGCAGGGATTGGGAAAGCCAGTGGGAGGCGCGCCAGTACGACGTGAACCGCGACGGCGAGATCGACGAGGAAGAGCGAATGCTCGTCGAGGCCGCCCGGGCCCGACGGGACGTCTACCAGAAGGAGCGGTTTCGCGGCCCCAACCCACGCGAGCGCGAGCAATGGGAGGCGAGGGTGCGCGAGTGGCGGATGCGGCACTTCGACGAGAACGACGACGGCCAGATGAGCGAGGCCGAGCAGGCCGAGGCCCGGGCGTTCGAGCGGGAGCTTCAAGGCATCGGCCGGCAGATGCGAGTCCGCATGGCCGACGCCGACGGCGACGGCGAGGTCAGCCGCGAGGAGCGCGAGGCCATGCAGGCCCAGTGGCGCCAGGCCGGGTGGAAGGTCTTCACGCGGACGTTCCGCTACATGGACGCCGACGGGAACGGGCAGATCTCCTACGGTGAGCGGCAGGAGTTCCAGCGGCGGATCCGCGCGGGGATGGTGGGCTACATCGAGCGGTGGACCGAGCGTCACGACGCCGACCGCAACGGCCGGCTGAACCCCAGGGAACGCCGGGTCCTCCTCGAGGCTGCTCACAGGGACTTCGCCGACCGCGTCGCGCGTCACGACACCAATCGAGACGGGCGCATCAGCGTGGACGAGGCGATCGAGTTGATGGAGGGCTTCGCGCAGGAGATCGGCATTCGCCCCGTCGCCCCCCGCGATGCAGCCCCGCCGGACCGGCCGGACCAGCGGCCGGAGTAGGCGCGCAGAAGCGCGGGCCGACCCAGCCGCTTCTGGTCGACCAAGCGACACCACTGAAAGGGAAGCAGCGCCCTTCGTAGGGGAAGCCCGTGCAGGACGCCCGAGCGGACAGCAAGACCGGCGTGTCCAGGCGAGCGGCCGCCATCGAGGTGGCCGTTCTCCTTGCGCTGGCGGCGGCGTACGCGGCGGCTGAGGCTCTCGACGTGCCCAAACGGTGGTCCATCGCCTGCATCGCCAGCGGGCTGTTGACATTCGGCGTCAGCGTGGCGCTGCGGCGCAAAGAGACCTGGCGCGATTTCGGGCTGCGGGCGGACAACTTCCTCGCAGCCGCTCTGCCCGTGGGCGCCTGGACGGCCGCAGCCGCCGGGGCGATCGTCTTCTGGACCGTCGTCGCGGGCCGGGCGATCTGGCGCCCGGAACTGGCCGTCCTGCTGCCGCTGTATCCGCTGTACGGCGTCGTCCAGCAGCTTGTCTTCCAGGGCCTGCTGCATCGGCGCCTTCTGCTGCTGACCAACCGCCGCTTCGTCGCGGCCGGGCTGACGACGCTTGCGTTCGCCCTCGTTCACGTCTTCGACCTCCGCCTTGTCGGCCTGACGTTCGTCGCCGGGGCGGTCTGGGCGTGGCTGTACCAGCGACACCCCAACGTCTGGGCCCTCGGCCTGTCCCACGGCATCCTCGCGAGCCTGACCTACCCCATGCTCCTGTCGACGAATCCGCTGCTGCGGGTGTAACAGCCGCCTCACGCCCTTGCTGCGACGGCGAGGAACTTCCGCCGCCAAGGCTCTCCGTGCAGCAGCCTTCCGCCAACCCGGGCGAGGTCGGCCCGGATGTCGGCAAGCTCCTGCCAGCACTCGACGGCGAAGCCGTTCTCGGCAAGGAGGCGCTCGGTGTCCTTGCGGCGGAATACGTTGTGCGTCTCGGCCATCTCGATCGGTTCCATGGCCGTGCCGAGGGACCACGCCTTGGTCAGGAAGTCCTGGAGGCAGCGGCGGGGTATGCGAACCGTGCCGTCCTGCAGGCTCTCGTGGGCGGCGGGGGCGTAGCGGAACGTCCGCTCGAACTCCGCGAGCTGGTCCTTGGCGGGCGCGGGAAGGAAGACCGTGACCTCGCCCTCGCCGGCGTCGAGGTGGTCCAGCAGCAGCCATTGCCCGCCGGGGGCAAGGATGCGGCGGATCTCGCCCACGACGGCGACCAGTTCGCCGCCGCGGCCGAAGAGCCGGACCTCGTGAAGCACCTGGCTGGTGACGGCCATGTCGAAGTGGGCGTCGGGCAGGTCGAGGGCGTCGGCGCGGCAGAGGACGACCTTCGCGGCCGGGCAGGAGGCGGCTACTTCGCGGGCACGGTCGGGACTTTCGTCCACGCCCCACAGCTCGACGTCCGGGAGGGCTGCGGCGACCTCTGCCAGCAGTTGCCCCCACCCGCAGCCGATGTCCACGAGGCGGCGGAACTCCCTGCGGCGCATGGCGTCCAACAGCAGACGGAACTTCTCGCCGTCGGCCTCGAGCCGGCATGCCTCGCGACGCCGGAGCGCCGCGGCGGCGTCCCGGCCGTACAGTGGCAGATCGGGTTGGCGGGTCATGGGCTTTGCTTCCCCGGCATCGGCTCGTGTCCACTGTCCGGGCACGCGCGTTGGCGGGTTTGGCGACGGCGACCGGACGGGAGTATAGTGGGTGCGGTGTATCAGGAGAACAGACGATGAAGCGAGAGCGGATGATGCGGCACGGCCGCGTGTTGAGCTCCGTCCTGGTTGTGCTGATCGGCGCGGCGGGCGGATCGGCGGAGGAGACGGGGCTGAAGATCGCCAACGCCGGCTTCGAGGCGAGCGAGGGCAAGGAGCCGGCCGGGTGGCACTGGTGGTCGCGGACGAACCACGGCTCGGCAACGCGGACGGAGGCCGTCAAGCAGGGCGGCGATCGCAGCGTCTGCATCCGCCACGACGGCCCGCGGGACTGGGCGTTCTCCAGCGACACGAAGCTGCCCGTCAAGCCGGGCCAGGCTTTCCGCGTCTTGGCGTGGGCGAAGGCGGACAAAGGCGGCGTGCAGCTCGCTGTCGTCGCGACGGCCAAGGGCAAGACGCTGTCGTGGGACATCGGCTCGGCCGCCGCGCCGGCGAGCGGCGAGTGGGTGCACCTGGACGCGCCCGTGCACGTGCCCGCCGGCTGCGACGGGATCTACGTCCGCTTCGTCGGCCAGCGCGACACGCTCGCGTGGGTGGACGACGTCGCCCTGCGTCCCTGGACGCCCCCGGCCCCCAAGCCGCGGAAGAAGGTCCGCGGGTACGCCTTCGACGCCCAGCGCGTCACCGAGAAGCTCCGCCGCGGCCTCGTGGCCGTGCCGGCGGGAGAGGGGAAGGTCCACGTCAGTTGGCGACTGCGGGGGCGCGACCCGAACTTCATCGCCTTCCGCCTCTATCGGCGTGAGGGCGGCGGCGAGCCCGTCTGCCTGACGCCTCGGGCGCTCCGCAAGACGACCGACTTCCTGGACACCACCGCCCCGGCCGGCAAGAAGTGCACGTACTCGCTGACCCTCGTCGCGTACGACAAGATCGCCCCCACCGGCGAGGAGACCGAGGCCGTCGCCGCCGAGAAGCCCCGGCCGTACGTGTCAATCAAGCTCGACGGCAAGCACACGTTTCAGAAGGCGGGCATCGGCGACCTCGACGGCGACCGGCGGTACGACTTCGTCCTCAAGCAGCCGGGGGACAACATCGATCCGTACGTGAAGTACTGGAAGCGCAGCCTGGACACGTACAAGCTGGAGGCCTACCGGCACGACGGCAAGCTGCTGTGGCGGCACGACCTCGGCTGGGCGATCGAGCGCGGCATCTGGTACAGCCCGTACCTGGTGTGGGACTTCGACGGCGACGGCAAGGCCGAGGTGGCCGTCAAGACCGGCGAGGGCGACCCGCGCGACGCGGAGGGCAAGGTCCAGTCCGGACCCGAGTACGTCACGATCCTCGACGGGCGAACGGGCAAGCCCAAGGCGCAGGCCCCCTGGCCGGACCGCGGCATGTTCCCCAGCTACAACTACGCCTCGCGGAACCAACTGGGCGTGGCGTACCTCGACGGCAAGACGCCGTGCCTGATCGTCGAGCGCGGCACGTACAACGTGATCGTCGTCGACGCCTACGAGCTCGCCGGCGGGACACTCCGCAAACTGTGGCGATGGGACAACCGCCGCCTGCCCCGCTCCTACTGGGGACAGGGCGCCCACTGGATGCACTGTGCCGACGTCGACGGCGACGGGCGCGACGAAGTGCTCCTCGGCTCGGCCGTGCTCGACGACGACGGGCGAGAGCTGTGGACCACCGGCCTGGGCCACCCGGACCACTGCTACCTCGGCGACCTGATCCCCTCCCGCCCGGGGCTGGAGATCTACTACGGCATGGAGAGCCGGCAGAAGGCCAACGGCATGTGCATGGTCTGCGCAAAGACGGGGAAGCTGCTTTGGGGCTTCGCCCAGCCGACGCGGCACGTGCACGGCTCGGGCCTGTGCAGCGACCTGACGGCCGAGACCCCCGGCAGCGAGTGCTACAGCGCCGACACGGACTCGCAGAAGAAGCTCGCCTACGCCCGCATGCACACGTGCGGCGGCAAGGAGATCGGGCGGGAGAACCTCGGCGGCTTCAGCCCCCGGGCCGCGTACTGGAACGCCGATCCGCAGCGCGAGATCCTCGTCGGCAATCGCCTCTCCACGCTGGGCGAGGTCGGCAAGAAGCCGCTGCTGCGCCTGGAGGGCCGCTGGGTCCTCACCGCCGACATTCTCGGCGATTGGCGCGAGGAGATCGTCACCTCCCTGCCCGGCGAGATGCGAATCTACACCACGCCGATCCCCGCCACCGACCGCCGCCCCTGCCTGATGGAAGACCCCGTCTACCGCATCGACACCGCCCACACCGCCATGGGCTACACCCAACCCCCCACACTCAGCTACGACCTGGCCACGAGCGGGACACGCTGAGGGCGGACGGCTCCCCGTCTACGTACTCGTTCTCGTAGTCGTGATCGGTGTCCGGGGGGCGCGTGCGTTACCGGCCGTCCCGCAGGGCAATTGCACTGTTGGGCAACCAGACGAAGTGACGATGCACGATCTAGGCGGGGTCCTCCGCACAGGTGTGTTTCGCCGGAATTGCCTTGCGTCGGCAATCGAGTTTCGTTAGGTTTGTGTTTGGATCATTGAAGGGAGCGGTCCGATGTCTGTCCTGCGTGTTGAAGTGGCCGAGGCCTATGAGCGAACGGCCGCCGCAATGCGAGCGATCTACGTGGACGCCCGAGAGACAGACGGCACGTGGCGTAAGGAACTGGTCCCCGCCCACATCACCGGCCTGCCGCGAGACACCTTCGTGTACCGTGCGCCGCGCAAGTCGAACCCGCTGACATTCTCCTGGCACGGGGACAAGGAGACGGTTTGTCCGCCCCTCTGGTGGGACTTGGCCATCGGTAGCGGGCCCTGCGGCTTCGGATGCCGGGCGTGCTTCCTGATGCTGACGTTTCGCTCCATGCGCGATCCGTTCCGGCCGGTCGTATACGACAACATCGACGACATCCACCGCCGCGTGGCCAACTGGCTTACCTCGCCGAAGCGCAGAGCGAAGCATTCCCTCGGCCTGGGCATCGACCGCAGCGACAGCCTGCTCTACGAGGGCATCACCGGCCACGCGAGGGAGTTGATCCCCCGTTTCGCCGACCCGCAATCCAATCCCAAGGGCCGCTATCTCATTTTGCTGTCGAAGTCCACCAACGTGCATTTTCTCGACGGCCTGCCCGCCGCGGGCGCCCCCGTGGCCGTGACGTTCTCCGTCAATCCCGAAGCGATCGCCGACCTGTGGGAAGGCAAGTACCCCGACACGCTGGAGCGGATCACGCCCCCGATGGCCGAGCGCCTTCGCGCCTGCCGGGAAGCTCAGCGCATGGGCTTCGAGACGCGCCTCCGCATCGACCCGATCCTCACCCCCGAGGGCTGGGAGGAAATGTACGCCGACTTCATCGCCGAGATCGCCTCCCTCGGCCTGACCCCCACACGCATCACGCTCGGCACCTACCGCGAGAAGAACCCCCAACTCGACGCCTGGCGAGCCAAATGGGGCCTGCCGCCCATGGAATGGGAGCCGCCGGCGCTGGCGCGGGAAGGGACGCATCGGCACGTGCCCAGAATGGAACGTGTGGTTGCTTACAGAAAGATAGCGGCGTGTCTTCGGACCGCGCTCCCCCATTCAGCAATCGCTCTCTGCAAAGAGACGAACGCCACTCGACAGGAGACAGGCCTTCGTGGGTCGTGCTGCAACTGCCTCGGTTAGCAGTCCACTGCGCCAAGGGGAGAACTCAATGACAGACGGCAATAGCGACGCCAACGGCTTCGACCAACGAGACCTTGTGCCCGGCAGCGATCGGCTACCGGTGCGAACCGTCGGCGCATGGTCCAAGGACAAGCATCATTTCCTCGCACGCTACATAGACGCCTTTACCAAGGCGATGAAAGGCAAGCCAGCGTGGACAGGTATTGGATACGTTGACCTGTTCGCGGGCCCCGGTATGTGCGTCGTCCGGGACACGGGCGAGGAAATCGACGCCTCGCCGCTCCTGGCCCTTCAGACCGACAAGCCGTTTGACGTGTTTGCCTACGCAGACAAGTCCGAGGACTCGCTGCATGCCATTCTGTCGAGGTTTGGCGCCAGGAAGGCGTCGACCGAACCCCTCACGTTCCAAGGAGACTGCAACCAACGGATCGACGACATTGCCAAGGTGCTGCCGCGCGGCCATCTCTACCTGGCTTTCCTCGACCCCACGGGACTCGACATCCATTTCGAGACCATCCGGGCGCTTACCGCCAACCACCGAGTCGACCTGATTGTTGTCTTTATGGACCGACTCGACCTCAACAGAAATATCGCGAAGACGTACTATGACACCCAGGAATCCAAACTCGACGCGTTCTTCGGCGCGGGTTCGAACTGGCGAAGCAAGTTTGCGGACCTGGCGAACTGGACCGCTGACAAGGTCACTGAACTGAGTTTAGACATCTATAGGAAGCAACTCAGGACGATCGGCTACGAATGCTTTGGTAAAACGGTGAGAATCATCGGCAAGGCAGGCGCTGCCCGAACCCCTTTCTACCTCCTCTTCTTCGCGAGCAAGCACCCGCTTGGGGCGAAGATATGGAACAGCACTTCCTCCGTTGACCGGGGCGGACAACGAGGGTTGTATCGTCTCTGAGGGGTTCCCTTCCGGCGTCTGTAGCGGCTCGCGGACCGCCGATATATAGCCCGTGGCATAGGCGTCGCGTCGGAAGCACGCAAAGAACAACTCCGGCGAAGGTCCGGAGACCAGATCGGCCGGGCGGATCGCATTGGATCCGGCCCGGCCGGTGGGGTCGCTTCGCGTTGTGTCCGATAGCCTCTCGCGGGGCTACTTCTTCTTGCCCTTGCCTTTGCCCTTGGCCTTGGGGTGGTTGATGGCGGCTTGGGCGGCGGCGAGTCTTGCGACGGGGACGCGGTAGGGCGAGCAGCTCACGTAGTTCAGGCCGACGATGTGGCAGAACTCGACGCTGCTGGGGTCGCCGCCGTGCTCGCCGCAGATGCCGAGCTTCAGGTCGGGCTTGACGGCGCGGCCTTTCTCGACGGCGATCTGCACGAGCTGGCCGACGCCAGCGCGGTCCAGCACCTGGAACGGGTCGTACTCGTAGATGCCCAGCTCGACGTACTGCTTGAGGAACCGCCCGGCGTCGTCGCGGCTGAACCCGCAGCCCATCTGCGTCAGGTCGTTCGTGCCGAAGCTGAAGAACTCGGCCTCTTCGGCGACCTCGTCGGCGGTCAGGGCCCCGCGGGGCACCTCGATCATCGTGCCGATCTTGAGGTACGGCAGCTTCTTGCCCTTCTTCTTGGCGATCTCTGCGTAGACGTCCTCGACGATCTGCTTCTGGTTGGCCAGCTCTTTGACGTTGCCGACCAGCGGGATCATGATCTCCGGCTTGGCGCCCTTTACCGCATAGGCCGCCTCGATCACCGCGCGGGCCTGCATAGCCGTGATCTCGGGATAGTAGATGCCCAGCCGGCACCCGCGGTGCCCCAGCATGGGGTTGAACTCGTGCAGGGCCTCGACGCGCTCCTTGACGGCCTTGGGCGAGATGCCCATCGCCTTGGCCATCTCCTTCTGCCCGGCCGCGTCGTGCGGAACGAACTCGTGCAGCGGCGGGTCCAGGAAACGGATCGTCGCCGGGCGGCCCTTGAGGGCCTTGAAGATCCCCACGAAGTCCTTCCGCTGAAGCGGCAGGAGCCCCTTGAGGGCCTTGCGGCGCCCGTCGGCGTCCTCGGCGAGGATCATCTTTCGCATCGAGACGATCCGGTCGCCCTCGAAGAACATGTGCTCGGTCCGCGTCAGGCCGATGCCCTCGGCGCCGAACTTGACCGCCACGGCCGTGTCGTGCGGCGTGTCCGCGTTGGTCCGCACGCCCAGCGTACGGTACTTGTCGGCCAGCTTCATGATCGTGCCGAACGGCCCGGTGAGTTTGGGGTCGACGGTGGCGACCTTTTCGGCGTACAGCGTGCCGGTCGAGCCGTTCAGGCTGATCCAGTCGCCCTGCTTGAGCGTCTTGCCGCCGGCGGTGAGAGTCTTCTTCTTGTAGTCGATCACCGCGTCCTCGCAGCCGGCGACGCAGCACTTGCCCATCCCGCGGGCCACGACGGCGGCGTGGCTGGTCATGCCGCCGCGGCTGGTGAGGATGCCCTTGGCGGCGTCCATCCCGCCGATGTCCTCGGGCGAGGTCTCGACGCGGCAGAGGATGACGGCCTCGCCCATTTCGGCCATTTCCTCGGCCTCGTGCGCGGTGAAGACGATCTTCCCCGTCGCCGCGCCCGGGCTGGCGGGCAGGCCCTTGCCGATCTGCAGCGCGGCGGCCTCGGCCTTCGAGTCGAACGTCGGGTGCAGCAACTGGTCCAGCGCCTTGGGATCGACGCGGCAGACGGCCTCCTCCTCGGTGATGAGGCCTTCCTTCATCATGTCGACCGCGACCTTCACCGCGGAAGCGGCCGTGCGCTTGCCCGTCCGCGTCTGGAGCATGAACAGCTCGCCCTGCTCGATGGTGAACTCGACGTCCTGCATGTCGCGGTAGTGCTCTTCGAGCTGGTGGCGGATGGCGACGAGCTGCTGGTAGCACTTGCGATCGACCTTGGCGAGCGTCTTGATCGGCTGCGGCGTGCGAATGCCCGCGACCACGTCCTCGCCCTGGGCGTTCATCAGATACTCGCCGTAGAAGACGTTCTTGCCCGTCGCCGGGTCGCGCGTGAACGCCACGCCCGTCCCCGACGTGTCGCCCATGTTGCCGAACACCATCGTCTGGACGTTGACGGCCGTGCCCAAAAGCCCCCGGATGTCGTTCAACTCCCGGTACTTGATGGCGCGGGGGTTATTCCACGAGCCGAAGACCGCATCGATGGCGGCCTGGAGCTGCTTGCGCGGGTCCTGTGGGAAGGACTTCTTCGCCTTCTTGTAGACCTTCTTGTACTCCGCGACGACCTGCTTGAGCCCGTCGACGTCCAGCTCCGTGTCCAGCGAGACGCCCTTGGCCTTCTTGACCTTGTCGAGGGCGTGCTCGAAGTCGTGGTGCTCCATGCCCAGCACGACGTCGCCGAACATCTGCATGAATCGCCGGTAGGCGTCCCAGACGAACCGCTCGTTGCCCGTCAGGTCGATCATCGCCTGGAGCGTCTCGTCGTTGAGCCCGAGGTTCAATACCGTGTCCATCATGCCCGGCATGGACACCGCCGCGCCGGAACGCACGCTGACCAGCAGCGGGTTGGTCCCACGGCCGAACGTCTTGCCCGTGACCTTCTCCAGCTTCTTGATGTTCGCGTCGATCTGCCCGGCGAGCTCCGCGGGGTACTTTCGCCCGAGCTTGTAGAACGCGTCGCACGTCTCGGTGGTAATGGTGAAGCCCGGGGGCACGGGGATGCCCAGCGAGCTCATCTCGGCGAGGTTGGCGCCCTTGCCGCCGAGCAGTTGCTTCATCTGGGCCTTGCCCTCGGCCTTGCCGCCGCCAAAGAAATATACGTACTTGGTCTTCTTGGCCATCAAGCTGCTCCGTTCATTCGGTGTACACGGGGTTATTCTGGCTACAAAACGAGCCAAGAAGTCTAGACGCGCAGAGGCCGTCGTGTCAACGGCTTTTGGCCGGGAAAGCCGCCGGCAAGGCCGTCCCGGCGCGCTGTCCGTCGGCGTGCGGTGCACGTCGGGATGAACCGCAGGACCCGCCGCAAGCGACCCCAGGAAAAGGTCGGGGCTCGAATCGTGACGGGCATGCGGCGTATGGGTCTCCCCGTGCCACGGATCACGCACCCGGACCCGATCTCGTGCGTGCCTGCCCATGCCTACCGCGCGATGGTCAGCAGGCGGGGGTAGTCGACGACGGGAAGCTCCACTTCGCACGCGCCGCTTCGAAGGCTGCGGGTCGTCACGGGAATCGCGCTGCCCGTGACGGGGTCGTAGAGGCGGCACCGACTCAACGTGGCGCGGGGGGCGCGGAGGGTAAGGCGGAAGCGGCGCGGGGGCATGTCGGCGGTGGCGTCGTAGGTCATCACGTAGACGGCCGCAACGTAGGTGTCGTCTGTGACGGCGAAGGGCAGGAAGGCCAGCAGCTCGCGCTGCCACAGCGGCGGGTGGTTCGGGCCGAGGGCCAGGACCTTCACGGGCTTGCCCAGCGCGACGACGTCGACCGTAACCGGCCGGGGCCTGCCCAGCGGGCGGGCGCCGGCGAACGCGTGGGTGAGGTTGCGGACCGCCCGCATCGGCGGGGTGGCGACCTCGTCGAACCGCGCGTCGTCGGGCAGGTCGCGCAGGGTCGGCGGCAGCAGGCCCATGCCCTCGGGGCCCTTGGACCACGCGCAGAAGTAGTGCATCACGTCGATGCCCTTGTGCAGCCAGAGGCAGAAGCTCCGCAGGGCGCACTTGGTCTTGTATCGCCACGCGGCGTCCTCGCCGACGACGCCGGCCTCGGTCGGCACGGTGCCGTGCTCGGTGATGTAGTGGTGGAACCGCCGCGTGCCCGGCGGGGCCGTTCCGCGAACGCCGGGGTGGATCAGCCGCATGAGGCTCTCGGTCTGCACGAACGTCTGGGCCCAACCCTCGGGCATGCGGATGTCGACGGTGGGCACGAAGCGTTCGAGGCACAGTTCCGGGCGATCGGCATGCTGCTCCCGGCTCGGCAGAGAGCGCGTGCCCGTCCCGTAGGGATGGTAGCTCTGGCCGTCCGTGCCCGGCGGGAGCTTGGAGACGGGGCAGTGGAAGAACGTGGTGTTCGAGAAGCCCCAGATGCAGCGGACCTTCGGGTGTGCGGCTTTGACGGCCCGGATCGTCCGGCGCGCGAGCTCCCAGCACGTTCCGCCCTTGCGCAGGAAGTCCGGCGCGCGCCGGCCCGCCGGCGGGGCGACGGGCGGCCGGTGGTAGTTGTTGATCCGCAGGAACTTCGTCCCGAACGTCAACTCGTTCCAGATCTCGACGTCCCACTCGTCCAGGCCGGCCCGGGCCGCCAACTCGCAGGCTTTCAGCGCGTAGCGGCACCAGCCGTCGGCGGTCCGGTCGAACTCCGCATGCCCCACGGGGTACAGGGGCGAATACTTCAGTGTGGCCATCGGCACGCGGCTGCCCTTGCCGAGGGCCTTTGGCAGGGGTTTGCTCAGCTCGCACCGACCGGTGTTCGGGTCGATCCGGGTGATGAGGGCCTCGGCCGCCCAATAGGTGGTCAGGTTGCTCAGCCCGCTCCGGCCGGCGACAAGGCCGGCGGTGTCAGTCAGCATCACGGACCGGCCGCCCTGCGGCGCGTCGGCAGCGAGGGTTTTGTGGAAGAACCGGCAGGGGCAGGGCACGCCCTGGTGGGCGTTCAGCAGGAGAGTCGGCCGGATGCCGTACTGCTTGCAGGCCGACAGGACGGTGTGGAGGCGTTTGGGGCCCCCGAAGCCGGTCTCGTCCCAGTTCAGGTGTCCCCAGCCAATCTCCAGGCGGAGGGCGCGGAAGCCCGTCTCCGCCAGCAGGCGCAGGGCCAACTCGTCCTTGCCGGAGGCGTTGTAGGCCACGCCGACGCCCCGCAGAAAGCCCCGGGCGCTGCGGGTCTGGAGAAACGCCCGCCACGGCTGCTTGTAGTGGCTGTGCTTGGGCCAGGGGACATCGAGCAGGTTCGGGTCAGCATAGGGCCGAACGGGCAATTCCTGGCCCCCCGCAGCAGCGGCGGATGCCAAAACCGCAACCAGAATCGCACATGGGCCTCGCCATCGCATGGCCGCACCTTTCACAATTGGCAGGTTCCGTGTCGATGCTGAAACCGGCGTCGGCCGGAAAAGGACCGATCACAGTGCATCCGGCCCTGGGGGCAGCCGCAGCTGGAAGGGACAACGCCCGCGGCCAGCCGCCCTGCACCGCCCACGAAAACCCCCTAACTTCCCTCTTGTGGCGTGCCGAAGGATGGGATAGGATCAAGGTGGTAGGGTCGTTGTCTGCAGTTGTGTGATGGTGGGATGACGGCCGGGGCGATCATGGATTCATGACGGGAGGGGGCGGGAGTGGACTATGATGTGCGCGCCACATCTGGGTGTGAGCCGTCGGTGGGGTGATTGGGCATGTCGAAGCCGCCGGGCCTTTACGCTGGTGGAATTGCTCGCGGTTCTCTTCATCATCACGCTGCTGCTGCTAATCCTCGCGCCGGTGATGGGCAGCGCGAGGGAGACCGCGCTGAACGCCCTCTGCCAGAATAACCTCGAGAAGCTGAGCACGGCCCTGCGAACCGTCTCGTCCTCCACGGGGAAGGACTACGCCACGATGCCGGAGGCGGGCGACTGGATCGCCGCAGCCAGCGGCGGCGGGGGCAAGACGGTCCTGAAGTGCCCCAAGGGGTACTACAAGGGCGGGGCGGGCATGTTCCCCGTGCCGAACTGTGTGAAGATCGACCCGCCGATGTCGGTGGTCTATGACGACCTGGAGCACAACAAGGACATCCACGCCTTCGTGGAGCGAGTCGGCTACAAGCTGCCCCGGGCCGTCACCTGCGACATTGGCGTAGCGGGGTTCTATGACAAGAAGTTCGGGGACAACCCCAAGACGATCCCCGCCGGCACGGTCGTTAACATCTACTTCGTGCACTACGACCGCGTCGGCCGAAGCGGCACGATCGAGTCCAGCGGATCGGTGAGCTTCAACGGCGAGATCCTGGGCATTATCGTCACCGACGAGCGGCTGAACGGGAGCGACGACCTGGGCTACCCGGGGACAACGTACGCCACGGGGCAGCGCAGCCGGGGCTATGAGAACAACGCCGAGCGCATCGAGTTGACGGACGACATGCGTTCCGTGATCATTCATCGATACAGAATCTCCCATCCCGGCGAGGACCTGCGCGTAATCACCAAGTCCACGGTCGAGGCCAGCTACGGCATGAACAACCGGGTGGACCGGAAGGTCCCCAAGCCCTCGCAGCTTCTCCTGCTGGAGTACAACAAGGAAGAGGCCGACTACGACCGCGAGGGCCGGGGAGACGACGACTACGAGGTCGAGATCGCCCCGCGGCACTTCGGTCGCGTCAACACGCTGCTGGTCAACGGCGCGGTCAAGCTCCGTTGGCCCGACGACCTCGATCCGACCAAGGACGAGAACAAGACCCTCTGGGAACCGTAATGCGGAGACCCCCCCTTGCGTAATTGGCTTCCCGCTCTCCTCGCCCTTGTCGGCCTGTGCTTCTGGACGTGCGGCTGCGGGGAGGATCACCCGGAAACCCCGCAGATGAAGAAGCGGCTGGGGGCGAAATCCGCCGAGACGCGAGCGGAGGGGGCCCGTAAGATCGCGCATCGTGGAGCCGTGGACGCCAGTGTCCTTGAGGACCTGATCGACATCGCCCGCAACGACCAAAGCGAAACCGCGCGTGCGGAGGCCATCGTCGCGCTCGGCGAGGCAGCGAAGGAGTCCGCCCCCGCACGCGAGACGGTTGTCGCCGCCCTGGACGACCCCAATCAGATCGTCCGAGACCGCGCCCGACAGGCCATCGGGAAGATGGGCGGGCAGGCGGCAGCGGCCATGCCCAGGTTGTTAGACAGCCTCAACCGAGGAAACGACCAGGAACAGTGGTGGTCGATGACCGCGCTGGGCGCGTTCGGCGCCGACAGCGCCGCGGCGGTCGGGCAGCTTGCCCGCCTTCTGGCCAGCCCCAACCCCCGCCTGCGCCGCCGGGCGGCATGGTGCCTGGGCAAGATCGGGCCCGCCGCCGGCGAGGCCGTCCCCCGGCTGATCGCAAACCTGCGGGACACCGACCCGTCGGCGCAGTACCAGGCGCTGTGGGCGCTGGGCGAGATCGGTCCGGCCGCTCGAGAAGCCGTCCCGGAGATCGAGCGGTTGCTGGATGCCGGCCTGTCCTCACTGAGCGGGGAGGCCAAGGCCGCACTGAAGAAGATTCGCGGTCAGCCATAGCGACGTGCCCGGCGGGGCGACGGTATCGGCTTGTCGGTTCACGCCCGCTTCCGCAGGCGGCCTTTCAGCAGCGCGCTTTGCACGCTTGTGCCTCGCTCGGCCAGCGCGACGCGGACCTTGCGGAGGGCTTGGTGCTGGATCTGCCGAACCCGTTCCGTGCTGAAGCCGACCGACCGGCCGACCTCCGCCAGCGTCCGCTTGGCATTGGGCTCGGCGTCGAAGAACCGTTCCCACAAGACCCGCTGCTCCAAGTCCGTCAACTGGCCGAGATTGCCGGCGAGGACCTCCCGAAGGTCTTCCAGCGCGTCGGACCAGTCGGCCTCCCGCCGGTGGGAGAGATGGTCGCCCTGCTCGTAGTCCGGATCGAACTCCACGGGAAACCGCTGACGATACCGCCCGAGGCGACGAGCCAATCGGCTGAAGCTCTTGAGGATCGCCCGGCAGGCGTAGGTGGAGAACTTGAACCCCCGCGAGACATCGAATCGCTCGATGCTCCGCAGCAGGGCGAGGTTGCCCTCCGAGATCAGGTCCCCAAACTCCGCATGCGGCACATGGGCCCGCTGGGCCATCGCCGTCACAAGCGCCAGGTTTGCTTGCGTCAGTTCCGCCCGGGCCCGCAACTGCATGCGGCGCCAGTATACCGCGGCCCGCGCCTTCGTCTCCGAGCGTGGCGTGGGGCGTCTCTCGACCAGTCGCGACAGACGGTATTTGGCGTAGTTGTACCGCAGAAACAGCACTTCTTCCTCGGCCCGGCTGAGGCGCGCGCCGGACAGCGCAGCCTTGCCGACCCGCTCTCCCTCGGCCCCCCGGCCAAACAGCCGGGCCTCCGTTCCCTTCGCGGCGAACGACAGGTGCGGGACGTACTCCACCGCGGGGGGGATGCCGACAAGAAGCTCCTGCTCCCGGGCCGTCAGGGCTGTGTCGGCGCGCCCTGACCCGGCCTCTCGTCTTCGGGGCGCGTCTAGCACCAGATCAACCATCGGCCCGTCTCCTGCTCGTTACGGCGCGCCAGGATGGACGCTGCGGTGCCGCCGCCAGGGCGAGGGGCTCTCGGCCCGGTTCGCTGCCGGCTACGTCGATAACGCTGAACCAGCCCGTTCGCCGGTCACGGTCGCCCACCTCGTCGGGATCGATGTGCCACCGGCGGTCGGCGCGGTACCGAAACCAGAACGTCCCCCGAGGCAGCCGCAACTGACTCAGCCAGAAGCCCTCGGCCGTGGGGACCATGTCCCAATGCCTCAGCGCCGACCGGGGCGGCCCGCCCACCAACCGCACCCGCCGCGCGCCGGGGCAGAAGAAACTGAAATGCACGACGTTCCCATGAATCGTTACCATCTGCGTTCGTCCTCGGGTGTTCCGGTCCCCGGCCCGTGCGAGACATGCTGCCGCCCCAGCGCTGCCGCTCTGTGCGCTTTGGATCGGCCGCGGTCGAGTGGCCCTCTCGACTCCTTCCTAGTATTCCCCTGTCTGCATGAGGAATTCAATTGGGGCCGGCCCCGTTTTTCGAATCAGGGATCCCCCTATGCACCCTAGGGACGCATCGGCCGCTTGCCCTTCAGCCGTCGCGGTCCAATTCGGTCCATTGCATGGCGTATCGCAGCAGTTCCGGAGCGTTGTCGATCTGGAGCTTCTTCTTGATGTGCTCGCGATGGGCCTCGATGGTCTTCACGCTCACGTGCAAGCGCTTGGCGATCTGGCGGTTCTGGAGGCCCTGCCCGATCAACTCGAAGACCTGAAACTCGCGATCGCTCAGCCGATTCAAGGGCGAGCTGCCTCCAGCCTCGGGGGCGCCGATGAAGCTCCCCAGCATTCGCGAGGCCAGGTCCTGGCTGACGAAAACGCCCCCGGCAAGGACCGCGCGAATCCCCTCGATGATCCGCATCGGCGGCTCGGATTTCGTGACGTAACCCCGCGCGCCCGCGCGCAGGGCCCGCTCGGCGTAGAACTGCTCGTCGTGCATGCTGACTACCAGGACGGGCAGGTGCGCGTATTGGGCACGGAGCGCCTGGATCAGGTCGAGCCCGCTGCTGTCCCGCAGCGAGAGGTCCACGAGAACCACGGCGGGATCGGACTGCGCCACGCCCCCCAAGGCCTCGTCGCCATCAGACGCCTCGCCGCAGACGGTCATGTCCGGCTCCTGCCGGATCAACTGCGCCAGGCCTGCCCGCATGATGGGGTGGTCGTCCACGACCAACACGCGGATCTCCGTGGACCGGTCAGCGTTCTCAGCCATCGTCAGCTCCTCGCCTCCACAGGCCCGGCCAGCCGGCAGATGACGGCGGTTCCCTGTCCGGGGGCGGACTCCACGCGGAACTCCGCCCCGATCGCGTGGGCCCGGTGGCGCATGATCCGCAGACCCATTCCGTCTCCGGAAGACGCCTCGCGCCCCATGCCGATTCCGTTGTCGGTCACCTCCAGCACCGTGCCGCCGTCCCCGCCGGCCAGACGGATCGTCACGCGCGACGCCTTGCCGTGCCGAAAGGCGTTGCCGGCCGCTTCCTGGGCGATGCGGTACAGGTGCTTGGCCACAATGGCGTCCTCTATGGACGTGGGCGGATCGCACCGGAACTCGCACCGCCCTCCGTAGACCTCCTCCATCCCCTTTGCCAGGTCCCCCAACGCCGCCTCGATCCCACCGGCCCTCAGGCCCACCGGGTTCAGGCCCCGCGCCAGAGTCCGCGTCAAGTCCACGGACTCGGCCAGCAGCAATTGGATCTTCTCGGCCGACTCCGCCTCGGGGGCCGCGCGGTTCGTCAACTGGCGGTGCAGCACGGCGCTGAGGCAGGAGATGCCCGAGAGCGTCTGGCCCAGGCTGTCGTGCAGGTCCTGGCCAATCCGCTCCTTCTCCATCTCGCTGACCCGGAGGAGCTCGGTTTCCAGGCGGCGGCGCTCGGTGACATCGATCCCCAACTCCAGCGTCAGCGGCGTACCGTCCACGTCGGTGAACGGATGCGCCCAGGCGTGAAAGGCCCGGTCCAGTGCGGGGTCCTCCCACTCCCACTCCACGCCTTGGCCGGCAGGCAATACGTGCTTGCCCGGGCACAGGGAACACACCGTGCTTCGGCCCCGCAGCGTCTCGTAGCATCGCCGGTCGTCCGGGGGCCCGAACAGCTCGCGGAACCGGTCGTTGACGTAACGGAAACGGAAGTCCGGGCCCGACAGGGCGACGTAGCCCGGGAGCATCTGGAGCACCGAGTAGAGGCGCCGCCGCTGGACCGATAGCTCGCGTTGGGCGGCGGTCCGTTCCCGGACCTCCTCGGTGAGGCGGCGATTCGCTTCGGCAAGCTCAGCCGTGCGCTCGCGAACGCGGTCCTCCAACTGATCTCGGGAGTCGCGAAGCGCATCCCGCGCTTGTTTCAGGTCGCGAAACAGCAGGTCATACGGCCGGGTGAGCCCTGTCTCAATCACCGCCTTGTAGATCAGGTAGAACGAGATCAGCTTCAGGACGTGCCCGATCAGGTTCATCTCGTCGTACACGCGAACGTAGAGCGTGAAGGCCAACTCCGAGCCGATGCTTACGGCCAGCGAAAGGACGATCAGGCGGAGCACCTCCGGCGCGAACCGGCGGCGGTGCCGAACCAGCAGGCCAATCGACCCCGCGAACAGGACGCAGATCACGTACTCGCTGACCACCTTGAAGACCGTCAGCCCACCCTTCCCGTAGCACGTAGGGAACCAGCCGGCGAAAACCACCGCCAGTAGCCCCGACCCCACGGCGGCCAACCCCGCCACGCCCACGGACGACGGCAGCCGGCGAAGCAGAAACGCCGGCGCCAGCAGCAGCGTGCCGGCTTCCACGTATCTCGCGGCCACCCACAACTGCGTGGACAGGTTCGCTTCCGGGTACCCGTAGAACACTCCCATGTCCTTGTACGCGAGCGTGTGCGCCAAGTCCACGACCGCCACGCACAGGTAGCCCACGCCCAGCAATAAGAAGTAGCCGTTCTCGTGGTACCGCTGGGAATTCCACGCAATCATGAAGATCCCGCACGCCACGATGATGCTGAACATCTCCACCACGCTATGAAACAGCAGGTAGCTGTGCTGACGCAGGCCGTACAGTCCCCCCGCAACCAGCATAGCCGTCACCACGGTGGCGACGATGCGGTTCCGCCGCGACCCACCAGCCGCTGTTTCCTGGTTTTTGCGCGCCATCTGACGTCCGATCCGAGAGCCGGGCTGCCCGAGCCCGGCTTCCGCACTCCGCGCCTGTACGCGGCAAGCTTCGGCCGGTACGACCAGCCCTACAGCGGAGGCGCTATGCCCGCCCGTGTCGACATGGGGTAGCGCCTTGAGTGTACCAGCCTTTCGCCGATTCTCAATAGCGGAATTGCCGCAAACTTGGGGGGGCGATCGGGGCAACGCACAGGCGTTCGCTGCCCGCAATTGCGCTGCCGACCGCCGATCTGCCCTTCTCGGTGAGGACGCCGGCCTGTTTTCTGTCCCGAACGGCCGGCAAGAGTCGTATTGGCAACGTCTGCTGTGTGGCGGATGTTGTTTGCGCAGGCCGGCTGCGCAAGGCCCGAGGAACGCAAGACCCGAAGAGAAGCGATGACCAAACGAACAGGACCGCAATGGTGGCCGTGGCTGGAGAGCCTTGTTCTTGTCGCAGTGTCTGTGCCGCTGCCGGCGGCATGGGCAGCCGGGCCCACACCGCCGGCCACCCAGCCCAGCGCCACAACCCAGCCCAGCGCGACCACCCAGCCGGCGGCCGCGGCGCCCGGTGGCGAGGCGGCGCCCGCGGAGCACGAACTGCCCGACATCACCATCACGGGCAAGAAACCCCCGGTCGAGCAGGGGGAGCGATCGAATTTCACCGCCCTGCCGCCTCGCGACCTCCTCAAACGCCCACTGACCGAGTCGCCGGGGTTGGACACGGCCACGACCGTCGTCGGCAAGGAGGAGATCCGCTGGCTGGACGCCTACTCCCTCGTCGACGCGCTGAAGTACACGCCCGGCGCGTGGACGGAGACCCGGGGCCGGAAGGTCAAACAGTTCTTCTCCGTGCGCGGGCAGCGGTATCCGTACCCGACGTACGTCATCGACGGGGCGTGGCAGCGCGAGTTTCACGAGACCAACTACTTCTTCAACGCGGCGACGGTCGAGCGGATCGAGCTGGTCCGCTCCAGCAGCGCCCTGCTGCTGGGGCCGGGCGGTATGACGGGCCTGATCCACGTGATCCCGCGGACCTACACCGAGCCGGAGACACGCATCGACGCCGAGTACGGGCGGTTCAACACGTGGCTGACGAATCTCACCCACGGCGCGCCCGTGGACGACAAACTCTCCTACGGCGTGGGCATCGGATTCCGTCACACCGACGGGCCGGACGATTACAACGCCAAGGAGAACATCGGGAACCTGTACGGGCGGGTCGTCTACAAACCCACTCGCCCCCTGACCTTGAGCCTGACGGGCTACGGGTACCAGGGGCAGCGTTTCCTCGAGCAAGCCCGGCCGCCCGCCAGCGCGGCCACGCTGTCGCGGCGGGACTCCTACGACCCGATGAGCATGTACATGCTGATCGGCAAGGCGCGGATTGAGCCCTCCGACCGCGCCTCGACGGAGATCACCGGCAGCTACGCCCACCGCCGGCTCATTGGGGACCGCGTCGGGGCCGACGACTGGACCGAGCGCGACTACGAATACGGCACGCGGATCATCCAGAGCCTCAAGATCGGCGACGACAATACATTGCGGTTCGGCGGGATGTTCAACCGGTGGGTCTCGCCGACGGGCAAGCGGTTCTACGTCGGCCGGCGGGGCGACCTGAGCACCTATTCCGGGGTCATCGTGGACGAGCACGATTTCGGCAAGCTCGACGTCAACGTCGGGTACCGCCTGACGCACACCCGGGTGGACAAGTTCGGCGGCCTGAACGTGGAGGGCTCGGCGGGGCAGCTCCGCACCGTGTTGATCGAGAACGAGTGGGAGGACCCGCTTCAGACCCTCACCGCCGGGGCGGCGTACGCGCTGACCGAGGAGTGGTCGGTGCTGGGCAACTTCGCGACCGGGCAGATCGCCGCCAAGCCGGGCATGCTCGACGTGGACCTCGACCGCCCGGGCGTCGAGAGGCGAACGAAGGTCGACCTGGGCGTCCGCAGGCGTTGGGAGGACTTCGGCGAGGCCTCCGTGACCGGCTTCTACGTCTACCAGAAGGACGCCGCCCTGCTGACGGGGGCGAGAATCGTCGTCAACGGCGAGGACGTCGGGCTCTACGAGAACGCCGACCGAGACAGCTACGGCGTGGAGTTCGACCTCCGCACCAAGCGGTTCGACAGCGGCTTCCAGTTCTTCTTCAACGCCGTGGGCATGCAGAGCCGGCGCGAGCGAGCCGACGGCGAGCGGATCCGCGACAAGGAGGTCCCCGAGTTCGTCTTCGGTGGCGGCATCTCCTGGCTGTGGAAGAACCTGGAACTGTCCGTCCTCAGCAAACACGTCTCGGCCTACGAGAACGACCGGTTCCTGGCCAACAACGCCGACCCGGAAAACCTCGGCGCGTTCACGACGGTGGACGCCAAGGCGACGTACTACTTCGGCGACGAGCGGCAGCATTACATCTTTTTCGGCGTCGAGAACATCTGCGACCGGACGTTCTCCACGGTCAACGGATACCCCGACGAAGGCCGGCGGTTCAAGACCGGGCTGGGCCTGAAGTTCTGACCGACGGGCCTGCCGGATCGACACGCCGAACCGAGGAGTCTCTATGTTGCGAAAGACGGTACGGGCCGCGGCAGTCGCGGCCGGGCTCTGCCTGGCCCTCAGCGTTCTCGCCGGGGAAAGAACCAAAGCCCCCGGCGCTTCGGACCGGCAGCAGGGCGCCGAACGGATGGTTCGCGCCAGCCGCGGCACGCTCGCGCCGGTCTACGCACCCCTGGCCGAGCAGATCGCCCGGGACTTCAACCTGGCGGACAAGCAGGGAATCGGCATCGACGTCGGCAGCGGGCCCGGCACGTTGGTCGTCGAGTTGTGCAAACGGACGAAACTCCATTGGATCAACGCCGACATCAACCCGCACTTCTTCCCGCACTTTCTCCGCCTGGCGGAGGTTCACGGCCTCGGCGGGCGGGTCAGCGCGATTCAAGCCGACGCCAAGGCCCTGCCCTTTCGGGACGACTACGCCGACGTGATCGTCTCGCGCGGCTCGTCCCACTTCTGGGGGGATCGCAAGAAGGGATTCAGCGAGATCTACCGCGTGCTCAAGCCCGGCGGCGTGGCGTACATCGGCCGGGGCTTCCCCAGGGACCTCCCGCTGGAGACCGCCCGGCGCATTCGCGGCAAACAGGGCCGGGGCCTGAAGTACGACCGGGACAAGGAGGCCGGGGCGCTGCGGGGCATCATGGACCAATTGGGCGTGCGAGAGTACCGCATCGAGATCCCCAAGCCCGCCGGCGGCGCGGACGTGAACTACGGCGTATGGGTCGAGTTCCGCAAGCCCGCCGGCAAGGGGAACTGACGTGACCGGCCGGGACAAACGCGGTGCGAAGGCGGCGCGGCGGTGGGCGGTCGTGTCCGCCGGCGTGCTGGGACTGACCGTCGCCTGCGCGGGGGCCCAGGACGCCAACGGCACGGACGGCGGCCCGGCCCTTTCGGACCGGGTGATGTCCGCCTTGCGCGCCGCGGGGGAGGCCCGCGCCCAGCTCCTGAAGGAACGCCAGGAGTGGGACCTCCAGAAGCAGCAGTTGGAGTTGCTGAAGTCCACCGTGCTTCGCGAGGCCGAGAGGCACAAGCGGATCGCGGCCACGGCGCGCCAGGCGCAGGCCGAGCTGGAGAAGCAGCGGGCCACGCAGACGGCCACGCGGCGGAGGCTGGAGTCCGTCGAGGCCATGGTCGACGCGCTCTGCGAGCGTTTGGAGAAGGCCCTGGCCGGCGTGGCGAAGGGCTCGCTGCCGGGAATCGTCCCGCCGGACCGGGCGGCGGGGATCACGCAGCCGGGGCGGCGACTGGCCGCCGCGGTCGAACGCCTCGAAGAGGCCCGGCGGCGGACCAGACGGGCGGGCGTGGAGGTGGTCGGGGGCACGTTGAACGGCCGGAGCGTGGCGGTGCGGCTGCTTCGGGCGGGCGGCGCGGCCGCGTGGTGGCTGAGCCTCGACGGCAAGCAGGCCGGCACGGCCGAGCTGCGCGGCGGCGATCTTATCCTCCGCCCCGCCCCCGACCCTCAGGACGTGCAGGCCATACGGAAGGCGTTCGCCATCGCCGAGGGCCGAGGAACGCCCGACTGGGCGCTGCTGCCGGTCCCCCCGTCGGCGTCGAAGGATTAGCCCGCGATGCGACCGCAAGGCCCTGCAATTCGTTCTGCCTTGGCGGCGTGGGTGCTGCTGGGCCTCGCCTCCACGGTCCTCCGGGCCCAGGCCGTCTCCGGCGACCAACTGCTGCGGCGCGCCCGGGCCGCCCAACAGGCCGCGCAGACAGACCTGGCCGCGGCCCGCGCAGAGCACCTGGCCGAGCGGAAGGCCCTGGCCGCCGACCTCCAACGCGCATACGACGCGCTGGCCACGGCAAAGGCCGAGGCAAGCGCGGCCCGGGAGAAGCTCGAACGCCTTCGAGCCGGGGCCGCGGCGGCGGATCGCTCTGCCGCGCTGGCCGAGTACAACATCGCGACACTGCTCGTCCAGGCGGCGAAATCAGCCGGCGTCGAAGTGGATCCGAATGCTGAGACAGCCGCGATGGAGGAAACGCTCTGGCAAGGGCTGGCCGATCGCATCGATCGCCTGTCGGCGGCCAAGCAGATCCGCGTCGCAACACAGCACGTGGTCGCACGCAGCGGCGAGGAAGCCGACCTCCCCGTGCTGCGGCTCGGGGACTACGCAGCCTATGCGTGCGGGGGCCGCGCCGAAACCTGCGGCCTGCTTCGGGCGACGGCGGACGGGCGGGAGGTGATCGTCGGGCCCCATCTTCCCGGGCCGCACGCCGAGGCCCTTCGCGCCGCGGCGGCGGGCCAGGTGACCCGCATTCCCGTGGACGTGGACGGCACGCTGATTGACCGCGCCCCGGCCGAGCCCAAGGGCGCGGCGGCGTGGCTGGAGACCGGCGGGCTGTTCGTCTATCCCATCCTGGCCGTCGGGGCGTTAGGCCTGCTGCTGATCGCGGACCGGTTGGTCTACCTGGCCCGCGCCAAGGCCCCCGCCCGGGCGTCGGACGTCCTCGCGTGCCTTCACCGCGGCGACCCCACGGCGGCGCGGGAACTGCTGCCGCCCCCGCACACGCCCATGGCGCGGGTCCTGCGGGCGGCGGTGGAGGCGGCGGGCAAGGACGGCGAACAGCGTGAGGCCGCGATGGAGTCGGCCCTGCTCGCCGAGGCGCCGAAGCTCGAGCGGTCGTTGTCGCTTCTGGGCGCCTTGGCGGGCGTGGCGCCGCTGCTGGGGCTGCTGGGGACCGTCTCGGGCATGATCGCCACGTTTGAGACGATCGCCGAGGCGGGCACGGGCAACCCCCGCCTGTTGTCCGGCGGCATCTCCGAGGCCCTCATCACCACCCAACTCGGGCTGATGGTGGCCATTCCGCTGTTGCTGGCCCACGCCTGGCTGAGCCGCTGGGTCCAGCGCCGCGAGGCGATGCTCGAGTATAATGCCGTGCAGGCCTTCGGCACGGCGCACGAGGGGGGGCAGGAGAACGGCGAGCCGTGAGCGACCTTTGGGCATGGTTTGTGGGGGGGGGATACACCATGGTCGCGCTGGGCGCGGTCTCGATCGTGCTCTGTTTCCTGATCGCCGAACGCCTGCTGGCGGCCGGGACGATGATGCGCGCCCTGAACCGTGGCCGACTGCCCGACCCCGGCGGCGCGCCAGAAGCGACGGAATGGTCGGGCCTGCGCCGCATCGGGCTGATCCGCGCGTGCATCGTGGTCGCGCCGCTTCTGGGCCTTCTGGGCACGGTGGTCGGCATCGTCGATACGTTCCAGAGCATCCTCGCCGGCGGCTTCGTCGCGGAGATGAGCCACGGCATCCACAAGGCCTTGCGGACCACGCAGTACTGGCTGGCCATCGCGGCCTGCGGCCTGCTCGGCGAGCAGGTGCTCCTGCGGCGCCTCGACCGGCTGGCGCTGATGCGGCGGGAGGCCCGCTTGCGGACGGAGGGGGAATCATGATCCGCCGCGGCGTCCTGACCGGCCGGCGGGGCAGCACGCCCGGCGCGACCATCGAGATGGCCCCGCTGATCGACATGGTCTTCATCCTCTTGATCTTCTACATCGTCTCCACCAGCTTCGTGCAGGACGCCGGCGTGGCGATCAACCGCCCGGAAAGCCGCTCCGCCCAGCCCGTCGCCACGCGCTACCTCCCGGTCGCCATCACCAAGCTGGGCACGGTGCACGTCGCGGGGCGGGCCATCGGGCCCGACGAGCAGGGACCGATCGCCGAGGCGCTGCGAGGGCTGGGGGCCCGGCGCGTCGTCCTCCAGGCGGACCGGGAAGTCACCACGGCCCTGCTGCTTCGCGTGCTGGACACCTGCAAGGCCGCCGGGGCCGAGAACGTGGACGTCGCCGCCATCGCCCGGTAACCCGGGCGCGCGGATATGCCATGATCGTGCAGCGCAACAACCCGAAAGCCAGGCGCCCCGGCAGGGCGCCCCTACGGCACGCGGCGAGCGTGGCGGTGGCCCTGCTGCTCAACGGCACGCTGGCGCTGCTGCTGGCCTCATCGACCGGCCGGGGGCGAGCGCAGGAAGCGCCCCTCCGCGCCGTCCCGATCACGGTCACCCCGCCGCAGCCCGAGCCGGCCGAGCCCGCCCCGCTTCAGCCGCCGGTCGACGCCGCCCCCGTCGAGCCAACGCCCCCCGTGCTTCCGCCCTTGCCCCAACCCGCGCTGCCCCGGCCGGCCCCCGCGCTGGACGCGCCCGCGCCGATCGACATCGCCGTCCATCCGCGCCTGGACGTGCCCGCCTACGCCGCCGAGGCGGCCTCGCCCGTCCTGGCTCCGCCGGCGCCGGTTCGCTCTCCGCCCGCGGCCCGGCCGGCCCCGGCGCGGCTCGGCACGCCGTCCAACACGCACGGCCCCGTCCTGCTGGGCCTGCCCGACCTGTCGAGCTACTACCCGCGACGGGCCCTGCTGCAAGGCGTCACGGGGCAGACGCGGCTCCGGTTGACGGTGGACGCGCTCGGCCGGGTGACCGACGCCCACGTCGTGAGCAGCCAACCCGCGGGCGTGTTCGACCACGCCGCCGGACGGGTAGGCCGAGTACTCCGGTTCCGCCCGGCCCGCCGGGCCGGCCGCCCCGTGCCTGCCGTCGTCTCCCTCAACCTGTCATGGAAGGTGGAGTAGCCCATGCCCGCGCGACAGGTACTGCGATCCGCCTGGGTGCTTGTCTTCTGCCTCGCGCCGTGCGCTTCGGCCCCGGGCCAGCACGCGCCCCGCAAGGTGCCGCCCGACCTGGCCGGACTGCTGGCCGCGGCGCAGAGCGACCTCCAGGCCAACCGCCCGGCCAACGCGCTGCGACGCCTGGCGGGCTACACGGGCGAGGACCACGCCCTGCGTCACCTGCTGCTGGGGCACGCCTACTCCCGCCAGAATGCCGCCGAGGCCGCGGGCAACGCGTACCAAACCGCCCTGCGCATGGACGCCACGCTGTGGGAGGCGGGGCTGGGGCTCGCCCAGGTCCGCGCCCGGCAGGGGCAGTGGGCCGAGGCGGCCCGGCTGCTAGGGCAGTTTGTCCGCACTGACACCTGCGACGCCGACACGCTGCTGCTCTACGCCCAAGTCGCCCGGCGAATGAACGATGCCCGCCTCGCCGAGCTGCTGCTGACGCGGGGCATCTGCCGCTTCCCCGCGGACCTGCGCTTCCGCCGGCTGGACCTTGCCGCCTGCCTCGATGGCGGCGACCCTCGGCGGGCCGCCCGTGCCGTCGACACGCTGCTGAAGGCCAGCCCCACCGACCCGGACCTATGGCAGCAGCGCGCCTTCGCCTGCGACCAGGCGGATCGCCAGGCGGACACGATCGCGGCGCTGGAGGCAGCCCTCCTGTGCGACCCGAACGACCTGGATCGCCACCGGCGGTTCGTCGGCGCGATCCTGGCCACCGGCGATTGGTGTACCGTGGTTCGGCAGGGCCGGTCTCTCCTTGCCGGACCCCTGGCGAAGGCCGCCGTCCAAGATATTCCGATGATGGAACTCCTGATCTCGGCCGCCGACATGGGTCGTCAGGAACAGACGCTCGCCGCGTGGCTTGCTCGCGTGCCGGAGGCGTCTCGCACGCGAGGGATGCGGATCGTGGCCGCCCGACGGGCACTGCGGCTCGGGGAGGTCGCCGAAGCCCGCGCGGCCCTGCGGAGGCTGACCGAGCAGGGCGAGGCCGACGCCAACGTTTTGCTCTGGGCGGGCCACCTCGCCGAGCGGGCAAAGGACTGGCCTGAGGCAGAGTCCCTCTACGCGCACGCCCGCAAACTGAAGGGGGCCGCCGCCCGGCTGGCAACGCTGTATCTGGCCAGGCTTTACTTCCAGCGAGAACGGGCAAAGCAGGCCGCCCGCCTGCTCCACGCCTACCTGGACGCCCACCCCGAGGACGCACCCGCACGGGCGTTGCTGGCCGTCGTCGAAGCCGGCGGGGTGTAGGGCACGGCCTCGATCGCCTGCCCCCCGCCGTATGCGACGGAGATTCTTGTCCCCTGGGCCTCAGGCCTCGCGTATTGTCCCCGCACGTGCCTATGATTACCAAAAGGAGTACCTCAATGTCTGCTATGAGACGATGGGCCGTCTGGGCGATGGCGATGGCTGTCGTGGGCGCGGGTTGTGGCGGGAGCGGGTCGGCGGACCCCAACCGGGCCGCCGGCACCCAGCCGGGAGGCGGCCCGACGGACGAGCCGCTGCTGTGCCTCGTCGGCGGGACGATGCGCCCGGCAATGGAGAAGCTCGCGAACGACTACGAGAAGGCCACGGGGCAGAAGGTGGCGATCGACTACGCTGGCAGCGGCGAACTGCTGACGCGGATCGTCACGCAGAAGCGCGGCGACCTTTACGTCTGCCACGATCCCTTCCAGGACCGCCTGAACATGCGCGGCATGAGTGCCGGCGGGTGGACCATCGCGGTGGTCACGCCCGCTATCGCCGTCAAGAAGGGCAATCCCAAGGGCATCCGATCGGTCAGAGACCTGGCCAAGCCGGGACTGAAGCTGGCGATGACGCACCCGCAGAAATCCACGACGGGCTGGATCATCCCGCGGATCTTCGAGAAGGCCGGCCTGAAGCCCCAGATCGAGGCGAACATCGTCAAGCGGACGCGCGGCGGGGGATCGGCGGCGAACATGGTGAAGATCGGCGACGTGGACGCGGCGATCGTCTGGAACGCGGTCATCCGCGCCCCGGCGCGGCGGGCGGACCTCGATCTCGTCGAGATCGACCCGCCGTTCAAGCCCACCCCCGGCATCGACACGGTCACCAGCCCCACGAAGCGGACGTACGATATCGCCACGATCAAGGTGACGATGGACCTGCTGGCCTGCGCCAAGCAGCCCGCCGCGGCCAGGAAGTTCGCCGAGTACGTGCTGCGGAACCAGAAGGTCTTCGTCGAGGAGTTCGGCTTCAGCCCCGCCCCGCCGGCACCGAAGGGCGGATCGCTGTTCATCCATTGCGGCGCGGGCATTCGCGTGGCCATGGAGGACGCGGCCGCGGCCTTAGAGAGGAAGTCCGGCGCCAAGCTCCAGGTCAGCTACGCGGGCAGCGGCACGCTGATCACGACGATCAAGCTGAAGCAGCAGGGCGACCTGTACATGCCGGGCGACGAGTGGTACCTCGACCAGTTGGCCAAAGGCGGCGAGGGCCTTGTCGAGCAGCGCAAGCTCATCGCGTATTTCGTGCCGGTGATCATCGTGCAGAAGGGCAATCCCAAGGGGATCCAGTCGCTGGCGGACCTGGCCAAGCCCGGCGTGAAGCTGGGGATCGGCAATCCCGAGGCCTGCCAGATCGGCCGGATGACGCAGCAGATCTTCACAAAGAACAACATCGACGCGGCCGCGATCAAAGGGAATACGACCTTCTCCTCCGTGACGGTCAACGAGTTGGGCGTGAAGGTGCAGACCCGTTCGGCGGACGCGTCGATCGTGTGGGACGCCGTAGCGGCGAGCTTCGCCAAGGACGTCGAGGTCATCAGGATTCCCCCGGTCGAGAACCTGCTCTCTCGCGTGGCGATCGGCCTGTTGACCTGTTCGAAGAACAAGCCGCTGGCGAAGCGTTTCATGGACTTCCTCGCCTCGGGCGAAGGCAAGGCGATCTTCGCCAAGCACCACTACGCCGTCGAGGAGCCGAAGTAGACTGGCCATGCGATTGACCACGGAGACGCAGAGAGCGAAGAGGCCGGCACCAACGGCCGGCAGGCAACGGCACGCGGCCCGGGCGTCAGCCTTCGCACTTGGGTGCTCGATGCAGGCCGTGCGATGTTGGCGGGTGCTTCTTGTCTCCCTCGCGTTCTCTGGGCTCCAGCATGCGCGGCCGTTGCCGGGCGGGCAGGCAGGTCTGTGGTGGTTCGCCTGGACCCCTCTTCCATGAGCACCCAGATTACGCCACGTCGCGCTGTCGAACCGGCGGGCTGCTTCCCCCCCCCGCAGGTTCCTGTTGTGCTGCGCCTGGTGCGATGGGCCCGCCGCAACGCCCTGGCGGCGGTGACGATCGCGTGCCTGGCCGGCTTCGTCCTGGCCGTGCTGGCCATCATCGCCGCCGACCTGACCAGCGAGTTCTTCGAGTGGTCCCGGCTGACCGGCCTGTTCGCCCAGAAGCACGTCGTCACGGCAATCCAACTCAGCGCGGTGACGTCCGGGACGACGCTGGGGCTGGTCGTGCTGATCTGCGTGCCGGCCGGCTACGCGCTGAGCCGCTACCGCTTCCCCGGGCACGCCGTCGTCGACACGATCATCGACCTGCCCATTGTCATGCCGCCGCTGGCGATCGGGGTGTCGCTGCTGGTCCTGTTCGCCAGCCCGCCGGGGCGCTGGCTGGACGACCGCATGCTGGCGGTCGGCTGGGACCGCAACGCCGCGGCGGGCATCGTGATCTGCCAGTTTCTCCTGTCGGCCCCGTTTGCGATCCGGGCGGCCAAGAGCGCGTTCGACGCCGTCGACCCCTCGCTGGAGGACCTTGCCCGCACGCTGGGCTGCACGCGGGGCGCGGCGTTCCGGAGGGTCGCCTTGCCGCTGGCGAAGGGCGGGATCTTCGCCGGGTGCATCATGGCGTGGGCCCGCGCGGTGGGCCTCTACGGGCCGCTGATGGTCTTCGTCGGCTGCGTGCGGGGCAAGAGCGAGGTCCTGCCCAACACGATCTACCTCGAGATCTCCACCGGCGGGATCGAGGTCGCCCTGGCGGCTACCATGCTCATGATCGCCGCGGCGGGCGTCGCACTGGTTGCGATTCACGGGCTGTCCGGCGGGAGAAGGTGGTGGGGCGCATGATTCGCCTGGGCGACGTCGGCCTCCGCGCGGGCGCATTCGTCGTCCGCGACGTGACCCTCGAGGTGGCCGAGGGCGAATACTTCGTCCTGATGGGGCAGACGGGCTCGGGCAAGAGCCTGCTGATCAAGTGCATCTGCGGGCTGATCCGTCCGTCGACGGGCTGTGTCTGCATCGACGGCCGGGACGTATCCCGGCTCGAGCCGCGGCTCCGTGACGTGGGCTACATGCCGCAGGACTGCGGGCTGTTCCCCCATCTCAACGTCCTGAGGAACATCACGTTCTCTTTGCGGGCGCGGGGCATGCGCCGCCGCCCCGCCGAGCGCCGGACGCGCCCGCTGATCGACATGCTGGGGCTGGACTACCTGCTGCGGCGGCGCGTGGCGGGCCTCAGCGGCGGCGAGCGTCAGAAGGTCGCCCTGGCCCGCGCGCTGGCCGGGAAGCCCAAGGTGTTGCTGCTCGACGAGCCCGTCAGCGCCCTCGACGAGCCCACCCGCCGTGAGGTCTGCGCCGACCTCCGCCGCGTGCAGACGCAATTGGGCATCTCCACGGTCCACGTCTGCCACAGTCTCGCCGAAGCGCAAAGCGTTGCCGACCGCGTCGGCGTCATGCACCAGGGCACGATCCACCAGGCGGGGACGGTCGAGGAGCTGACGCAAAACCCCGCAAGCGATGCGGTGGCGAGGCTCATGGGAATCGCGGATTGCGGGTCTGCCGGAAGCCAGCTTGGCTAAGATCATCGCCCCCCGGCGAGGCCGTGGCCCCCGGTCACGTGTTCCCGTTGACGAGCTTGCCGGCTTCCATGTGGACGGTTCGGTGGGCGTAGCCGGCGGCGCGGTCGTCGTGGGTCACCAGCAAGACCGCGCCCCCGTTGGCTGCGAACTCCGACAGATGGCGCAGAACGGCATGAGCGCTGTCGCTGTCGAGATTGCCCGTCGGCTCGTCGGCCAACAGCAGGTTAGGATGGTGCAGCAGCGCGCGGGCCAGCGCGGTGCGCTGACGCTCGCCGGTGCTCAACTCGGCCGGCACGTGGTGCTTCCGGTCCCCGAGACCGAGGTACTCGATCAACTCCTCCGCACGCTGGGCCGCGTCGGGCAGCGGGTGGGCAAGCGTGGGCGTCAGGATGTTGTCCCACACGGTCAGGTACGGTACGAGGTGGAACTGCTGGAAGACGTACCCCACGTGCTTGGCGCGGAAGGCCGCCCGCTCGTTGGGCCCCAGCGCATAGGGGTCCTGGCCCTCGATCTCGATCTGCCCCGCATCGCAGCCCAGCAGCCCGCCGCATGCCAGCAGTAACGTGCTCTTGCCGCATCCGCTGGGGCCTTGCACGCTCACGAATTCGCCCGCACCGGCCGAGACCGACACGCCGTCCAGCGCGCGAACCGAACCCGCCGAGCCCTGATACACCTTGCTGACGCCCTTGGCTTGAAGCACGCCTGTCCTACTCCTTCGAAAGCACCGCCGCCGGGTCCTGCCGGGCGGCGATCGTGGCGGGGGCCCAACTGGCCAGCATCGACAGCAACGGGGCGGCCAGCAGCGCCGCGGCCGGCAGCCAGAGCATCACCAGCTTGCCCGAGTCCTCTACCATCAGCGAAGGCATCGACCGTGCCGCCAGCACGCTGACGACCAGCCCGGCCGCGTACCCCAACGCCGCGCCCAGCAGTCCGATCACCAGCGCCTTAACCAGGAACACGCTGAAGATGCTCCGCGACCGCACGCCGATCGCCCGCAGGATGCCGATCTCCGCGCTGCGCTCCCGGACGTTGCTCAAGGCCAGGAAGCCGATCCACGCCGCCGCCCCGATCAGAACAAGGGGCACGACCACGGAGGCGAACTCCTCCCGCGTCTGGCGCAGCGCCGCCCGGCCGCGGGCCTCGGCGAGCAGGGCCTGCTGGTGTTCGGCCTTGACGCGCTTGCGGGCCTTCGCGCGAAGCGTGACCTTGTTCTCCCGAACGATGACCTTCACCTCGTTGTCGAGGTAGCCGGCCACCTCCGCCCGAAGCTGGTCCAACGTCACGTCCTTGCACATGCACTTGAGGGCCTCGATGCCGTTGATCCGGCCCTCCATGCCCAGCAGCGACTGGGCCTCGCGGAGGTCCACCCAGATCGTCGCGTCCTCGTCGGAGCCCCGAAGCGGCTGGACCTTCGATACCGTGAACTCCCTGCCCCGCAGCGTCAGGGGGCTGCCCGGCTTGAGCCCCAGGTCCTGGGCCAGCTCGTAGCCGACGACGGCCTTGCGTTCCGGCACGGCCAGGAGCATGGGTTCCTTCGGTCTGCGGTGCGCCAGGGGCACCTCGCCGCGCGTGCCGATCAGGATCACGCGGCGTTTCTGCTCGGGCCAGAGGATCCGCTGCTGGACGATCGGCAGGAGGTGGCGAACCAGCATCGTGCCCGAGTTGCTCACCCGCTGGACGTACTGCTCCGGCATGGTGTGTGAGGCGTATCCCTGCTCCCAGAACTCCGCGAGGTCCTGCTCTTTCGGCAGGATCAGCAGGTTGAAGCCCAGCTCTTTCATGTACTTGCGGTAGTCGTCCTCCAGGACGGCCAGCCGCTTGTGGGCCTCGGCCTGCTTGCGGGCAAGGAGTTCTTCCGTGCAGACGTCGTGGGCCTCCAGCAGTGTGACGTTCGCCACAAGCACGCCCACGGCCACAAACACGCTCAGCACCCCCAGCGCGAAGTTCAGCTTGCGATGAAGGAGCTCTCGGAGAATCAGCCGCCAGACACTCATGTTATGCTCGTACCGTTTTCCGCCGCCCGGCCCAAACCACCAACGCCGCCGCAAGCAAGCCCACGCCCCCAAGCGCGATCAACACGTTGCGAAGCAACGAGCTGCCTCCCGTCGGCCCCACGAACGGCCCGGCCGCCAGGGGCTCGTCGGCCGGCTGGGTCGCCTGCGTCGTCGGCTGCGTGTCCGGCGCGATGACTACGCCGGGCAGCACCGCCGTCATCGCCCCGCCTTCCTCGAAGGCTGCGTACCAGTCCACCGCAAACGGCATATCCACGCCGGGATTCTGCGCCTTGACCTGGCAACTGCATCGCCCGACGAGAAACGCGCACACGTCGATGATGTTCTCCTCGTTGATGCCTTTGCCCACCAGCGCCCACATGGCCCGGCCCTGGCCGAAGAACGCGAACGCCATCGGCTCTCCGGCGTATTCCTTCCGGAGGTCTTCCTCAGTGTTGAGCAGCATGTCCAGGACAATACGCTCGGCGGGGGCCTTGCGGGACACGCGGACCAGCGGAAACGCGATCTTCAGCGGCGGGCCGACCTGCTCCTCCTCGCCGAACGGGCTGGGCGGCTGGGGAGGGAGTTGCATCTCGCTCTCCATCGTCTTGAGGTGCGTGGTCAGCACCTTGGCGGCGGCAGCGTCCTTGGCCGCGTCGCCGGTCTCCAGCAGCACCCAGACCGCCGTCGCGCCGGAGATGATCTGCCGGTAGATCTGCGTGCGCAGAGGAGACTCAACCAGGGCCTTGGCGTTCCCGGACGTCAGGGGCCCGGACCAAGCACAGACGATCGGACCGTACCGCCGGGGGAAACAAGCGACGATCTTCGGCAAGTCCTCGCCCTTGTGCTCTTTCCAAACCTCCTGGACGTACTTGGGGATCTCGCCCGACACGTCCACGGGCAGGACCTCCATGTTGCAGGGCTTGTCCTGGTTGGCGGCCGCGTCGGTCAGCACGGTGAGGGCCTTCTTCTGCTCGGCCGTCAGCGGGCCGTCGTGGAAGACCAGCACGCCGTAGATGTCCGGCTCCCAACGCTCAAGGGCGTATCGGAATACCGGCGTGGTACACGCGCCGGCGGGAGCGGCGAAAAGGGCGGCCGTACAGAGCCCCACGCACGCCGCGCGGATCACTTGGTGTCGTAGTCGCATGTTGTTCGTTGCCTGCCTGTAGTCGGAAACCGGGGCGTCCGGCACGACCGCACGCCGAGTCTCGTCCATTATAGGCATAGACTCTTCAACCCTTAAGGACGGGATCGCCGTCGCCGAAAAACCGGCTCGGCCGAGCGGGGCGCAGAAAACAGCCGCGGGTGATGCAAACGCTGCACACACCCGCGGCCGGGCCCGATGGATCAGACCATGGGTCAACGATCGCGGCGCTCGTCGCGATGCTCGCGCTCGCGGTGCTCGGCTTCTTCCCGCTTGCGGTTCTCCCGTTCCCGCACCTTGCGCTCGTGCATCTCGCGCTCGCGACGCTCGGCTTCTTCCCGCTCGCGGTTCTCCCGTTCCCGCACCTTGCGCTCGTGCATCTCTCGCTCGCGATGCTCGGCTTCTTCCCGCTCGCGGTTCTCCCGCTCCCGCATCTCGCGTTGCCGGGCATCCCGCTCCTTCGGCTCGGGGTGCTCCGGACCGTGCGGACGGAGTTGGTGGAGCCGCTCCCGTTGCTCGGGCCGGAGGATCTCGTGGAGCTCGCGATGGACGCGCTCGGTCAACTCCTCGATGTAACGGCGGGCCTCTTCGACCATCCCGCCGGCCTGCCGTTCCCGCTCCGGGGGCGCCATCTCCCGGATCCCATCGACGACGCGTTCGCGCAGGCGGGTCAGTTTCTCGTGGAACCCGCCGGCGAGCTTCCGAATGCGCTCGATCTGATCGGGTCCCAGATCGAGCTTTTCGCGCATCGCCGGGGACAGCAGACGCTCCAGGACCTCCCCGACCGGGCTGGAGAGGGCCCTGTGCAGCCGCTCCTTCATCGCGTCGGGCCGCCCATGCGGCGGGGCTTCACGGCCGGCGCGGGTCTGAATTTCGGCGTGGCGCTTGGCCATCTCCGTTTTGAGCTCCACCTCCCGGCGCTTCATTTCGGCGTGGAGCTCCAGTTCCTGGTGCTTGCGACCCATCTCGCGGTCGCGCATCCGCTCGTGGAACTCGCACGGCTGGTCCAGCCCCTTGATCAGCCGCTCGAAGATCTCGATGACCTTCGGCGGGCCGATCACGACGATCGCGTTGGACGGCTCATTGCAGCCGACCGGGATCTGCTCCAGCATCTCGCGCAGGTGCGGCGAGCGGCCAAGCTGCTTGAGCGTGTCCATCACGGACTCGGCCGGTATGTGCTCGAGCCGGAAGATGATCAGCTCCGGCTCGGGCTCGCGTTCCCGGTGCTCTCGGTGGCGTTCTGTCTCCACGCTGCGTTCCAGCGGGCGCGGTTGGTGCTTCTGCCCTCTTTTGGGCTGTGCCCAGGCGGTCCCGGCGAGAACCAGCACCGCGCACACTCCCACCATCATCCATCTGTTTCCCGGTCGATCCATGGTCTGTCTCCTTGCGGCGGACGCGACGGCAACGAGATGCCCGTACGTGATTCAGCCCTACTTGCCTGTATGGTACGTCCACGTTTATCGCCGATGCGAGTTTTCTTTGCCCCGCGGCTCGACCACGCCGGCGTCTCCGAGGGAGGGCTTGCCCGGGCGCCGCCCTTGTCGGGCGCGGACACCCGACGTATCATCGCGACCCATGACGCGGGTCCTGCACATCATCGACGCGGCCGCACCGGCCGGGGCGCTGGCGCAACTCTCGCTGTTGGCGGGACCAACCGACGAGACGGTCTCCGTTGGCCCGCCCCCGGCGGCAGCACTGCGTGCCGGCCCCGTCGAGGCCGTGCATCGGCCCATGGGCTCGCCCCGGCTGGCTGCGATGCGCCTTCGCCGGCGCGCCGAGGGCTTTGACCTGCTGCACGCCTGGTCCGCCGACGCCCTGCTGGCCGGACGGGAGCTGTCCCTGGCGGCGGGCCTGCCGATGGTGGCGTCGCTCCAGGTGGCCGGGACAAAGCGCCGCGCCGCCGCCGTCGCCGAGGCCGTCGGGCCCGGGCTGCTGACCGTGACCGTACCGACCCGCGCCGACCGCGCCGCCTTGCTGGCCGCCGGCCTGCCGCCCGCCCGAGCGCGCGTCCTGCCCCCCGCCGCCGCACCGCCCGCCGATCGCGCCGCTGCCCGGCGGCGCGTCCGAACCGCGCTGGGTCTGGCCGACACCCGCCGCCTCGTCGCCGCCCCCGACGCCCTGACTCGCCCGGCCGGGGGCGACCTCGCCGCCTGGGCGTACGCCATCGTCCGGCAGGTCCGGAACGGCGCGGCCCTGCTGTTTCCCGGCGAGGGCCCCGCCGCCGAGCACGTCCGCTCCTTTGCCCGGACCACGGGATATGAGAGCGAGGTCTTCTTCACGGGCCTGCGATTCACGACCGCCGAAACCCTCGCCGCCGCCGACCTGGCCGGGTTCTTCCATCGAAGAAACGCCGGTCCAGCGGGCCTGGCCGCCGCGATGGCCGCCGGGCGGCCGATCGCCGCGTCCGGGACGCCGGAGATCGCCGAGCTGGCCCCGGCGGACAAAGCCGCCCTGCTGGTGACACCGGGCGACCCACGCCAGGCCGCCGCCGCACTGCTCGCCCTGCTAGAGGATGCCGGCCTGGCCGCCCGCCTCGGCCAGGCGGCGGCCCGCCGGGCGGCCGAGCAGTTCGCCCCAACACGCGTACGGCAGCGGCTTGACGCCGTCTACGAAGAGACGGTACAGGCGAAGGTGTTCTAGTGGAGCGCCAAGGAATGAGCCTCGGGACACGGACATGCGGGACGGAGGCGCAGAGATGCGGCCGGCGGTCTGGCGCCAGCCTGGCTGCGGGTTGCCCCTTCTCTGCCTCCGCGCCGCAGCGTGGGCGTGCTTCTGGACTCGGAAACCCCGACTCCCGGACTGACGGGCCTTGAGCATGGCAGGCGATTCGGCGAATCATCGGAGCCACATCGCCGGCGAGGGCGATATTGTCTACGCCGACACGGCCGCGCGCGAACTGCTCGCCGGGCACGAGGCCCGGCTGTTCAGCCCTCGCAGCTCCGGGTGGGAACTCGTCAAGCAGAATGCCTCGCGAAGTGTGTTCCGCGGAACGATCGCCCAGGCGGACGTGTACCTCAAGCAGTTCCACAACCTCTCGCTGGGCCACCGCCTCCTGCGGCGCCTGGGCAGTTCCGACGCGATGCGCGAGCTCCGCTTCGCCCAGCATCTCGCCGCCCACGGCGTGCCGACCGCCCCCCCCCTGGCCGCCTATTGCCACGAGGACATCGAGTGGCTCGCCACCCGCGCCGTCACCGCCGCGGTCCCGGCCGACCAATGGCACAGCGCACGGCGGGCCGGCGGCCGGGAAGAACAACGAGCGATCCGCCGGGCCGCCGGGCGGCTGGCGGAGATGATCGGCAAGATGCACGCCGCGGGCGTGATCCACAGCGACCTGCACTGCGGCAACGTCCTGGTTCGCGAATCGGACGACGGCGAGCTGGAGCTGGTGCTGATGGACCTGCACCGCGCCCACCGGCGCCGTTGCCTGAGCCGCCGGGCGCGGGCGGCGAACCTCGCCCAGCTCTACTACGACCGCTTCCAGTTCACCACGCGAACCGAACGCCTGCGATTCCTGCGGAACTACCTGCGGGCCTCGAAGGCCGAGGGGTCGCTGCGCGGGTGGCAGTTGCTGGTGGAGCACTTCGGGAACATGCATACGCGCCGCCAGCTCCGCCAACGCGACCGCCGCGTCTTCAAGCGGAGCAAGTACTTCACGAAATTCAGACTCCCGGACCACTGGGAGGCCCGCGTGGTGCTGGCCTCCAAGCGCAACATGGCCGGCTCGCAGGCCGCCTCCTGCTCGCTGAGCGCCGACGACTGGCGGCGAGCCCTGGCCGACCCCGCCGTCCTGCTGAGCGGCAAGGGCGTGGAGGTGGTGAAGGACTCGCCCTCCAGCCTTGTCGTCCGCCGGCGGCTCCGCGTGGGTCCGCACGAGCTGGACGTGTTCGTCAAGCGCGTGCGACGCAAGCGCAGATGGAAAGCCCTGGCCGACTGCTTCCGCCCGTCTCGCCCCATGCGGAACTTCGCGCTCGGGCACGCGCTGCTGACCCGACGGATCGCCACCGCCCTGCCCCTGGCCGCCCTGGAACGCCGCGTCGGCTGCGTCCTGACCGACAGCATCCTGATCACCGAGGCCGTCAAGGCCCCACGCCTGCACGACTTCCTCAACACGTGGCTGGCCACGCCCCCGCGCGGAGACACGCCCCTCGACGTCCCCGAGCAGCGGCAGCTTGCGCAGGAGGTGCTCTGGCAACTCGGGCGGATGCTCCAGCGACTGCACGACAACCGTTTTGCCCACCGCGACCTGAAGGCAACGAACATCCTCATCCGCTGGTCGCCCGGAACGAGCCCGGAGGTCGTTCTGGTGGACCTCGACGGGCTGACCCGGCGGCAGGTTCTGACGGCCCGGCGGCGGTTCCAGGGACTGATGCGGCTGAACGTCTCCCTGCTGAAGTGCCCTGTCGTCAACCGGGCCGGGCGGCTGAGAATGCTCATGGGCTACCTCCGTCGCCTCGCCTCGGGACGGGTGGCCTTCAAACCGTACTGGCGAGTTCTGGAGGTGTGGTCCGCGCGGAAGCTCCGCCAGCAGATCCGCTCCCGGCGCAAGCGGCAGAAGGCCGCCCGGAGGCCTGCGACGTGACCCGCCGGACCCCAGCCGGACCCGCGCCGCAAAAGGTGCTGATCGTCAAG
>Ga0272441_10001454_pt1 | contig 50476 bp, 40 predicted proteins | sample SSMProp6N_FD_193582 | JGI IMG/M metagenome (GOLD analysis project Ga0272441, IMG submission 193582) | Marine sediment archaeal communities from Little Sippewissett salt marsh, Falmouth, MA, United States - SSM-Prop-6N | ecosystem: Environmental > Aquatic > Marine > Wetlands > Sediment ... | reverse complement strand
GTCTGGGTTTTTTTTATCAAAGACATCACTCCTTTTTTTTAATAAATGTATTCAAGTCCCCCAAAATTGCTTAAATAAAAAGGTATCATTTCATTTTGACAGCTGAAATCGTATCATTCATCCTTTTTATAATTTCGGTCATTCACTTTATATCTCACTACAAGACATATCTTTTTTTCATTTTTTTAGAATAAGGATTATGCCAGGTAACATTATATTTTTCCCCGCTTAATTTCATTATACACCATTCCTAATTTTGTCGCTTTGATTCTGACTGAATTTACTTTTTTTCTTCTCCGAAAAAGAATAAAACTTAAGTGTAAGTAGCTAAAAGTAATACTTAAAAAATATGTATCCTAGGGCACAAAGGAGAAATAAAAATGCATATAACTGTTAATACTATTCTGATTGGCTCTCTAGTAATTTGTTCTAAAAATATAATTTTGCTCACTTTTAATTTTCTTCATCTTTGCCAAGTATCACTGTAAGGTCAGATTTTTCATTCTCATCATATCTCTTGATGATGGAAAAATTATTAAATATTTTTTTAAATTCTCCGTCGATATTTACTTTCTTTGAGTGAATAATAATTTCCGTTTTTTGATAATTAAAATTATCTGCATTATCGATATTAACAATTTCAAAACCTTGCATTTCCAGTTCCCTGGCAATTCGGTGTGCAATACCGCTACCTCCGCTCCCATTTAAGACTTCAACTTTTACGCCGATATTCATTCCATAAGTCAAAGATTTTATCCATTTTTGTACTTCTTCTATATCTGGTTGCAAATAGCTGATACCGCTAATATATACAGGTTCTCCCTGGACTGTAGCTGTTCTAAAATGCCCTTTGCTTGCGTCTTTGAAAAGACCGGCCAGAGTAACGATATTTTGAACCTTTATATTAGTTTCGATATAGTCCTTCAAGTTATCTAACATTGGAGGTATTTTAGATATCATATCAAGGTGCATAAGCTTATCTATTGTCGCAAGAGCTAATTTCTGCTGTCTTTTAATTCTACCCAAATCACCCAATTTATCATGTCTAAATCTAATATATTGCAAAGCTTTTTCCCCGTCTAGCAATTGCTCTCCCGGGTGCAAATTAATATTCAAACCTCCTGCATTATCAATATAATGCATTTCTTTTTCAACATCAATTTCGACTCCACCCAATTGATTGATAATTTCCACAAAACCATTAAAATCTGCAACTGCATAAAAATGGACTGGTAAATCAAGAAATTGACTAACAGTCTTAATGAGTAAATCCTTTCCGCCATAAGCATAAGCATGGTTTATCTTATCCATATTTCTACCGGGAATTTCAACCCTCAAATCACGAGGTATTGAAAGAATCAAGGCATCTTTCGTTTTCGGAGAAATACTTAAAAAAGCGATTGTATCAGCCCTTCCATGATTCTCAATTTCATCGCAGCCAACAATCAGTATGTTGATCCGTTTATATGAAAGTAAATTTGAAGTAAAAGGGTAAATATTAAAATATTTTAAAGTAAATATGATAAAGATTAAAAATATAGATAAAAATAATAGTAATTTTTTTTTCTTTTTTATCGATTCGATATGATTCTTGTTAATATTTATTCTACGCATTAAGTAAAACCACCTTGTTCAATACTTCATTTCTTGCTTCAATGGTTGCCGGATATATTAATAATCCGCGTTTTATTAATGAAATTAATCCTTTATCCAATAGTATTAGTATAGCTTTATCCAAATCTTTTATGGATATATCCCTTACCTTCTCTATTTCATTAAAATATCTCGATGGCTCGATTTTATCACTTAAATAAATAATTTTATCCAAATCTGTCATATTCTTGCCCCCGGTACTATGTAATCGAATGGCTTGCAGAATTTCAGGATCCTGAATACCAAATTGTTCTCTGGCAATGAGTGCACCTGTAAAAGCATGTAGTACTTTTGGAATTTTTTCAATTTCAATATCAAATTTTAATCTGTGACTAATGGCTAGTTTTTTTAATTTTTCAAAACTCATATCTTTGGCACAGTCATGGAGTAAACCTGCTATTCTTGCCTTTTGTAAATCAATCCCATATCTTTTTGCTAATTTATATGCTAACTGAGAGGTGTTGACAGAGTGTTTCCACCTTTTTTCATTTAGTATTTTTTTTAATCTTATTTTTATCAAATCGACTTCCATCTTTTCTCCGTTTCTGTATCTATCATGACAAAAATTATACGAATATTTCAATATTAATTTTTTTTAAGTTGATAGAGATTATTTTTTTTAATATATTCAATGACATTATCCGGGAGTAAATATTTAACGCTTTTGTTTTCCTTCATTCTGTTTCTAATATTTGTCGATGATATGGCAAGAGCAGGAATTTTCATAATGTTTACAATATTTTTGAATTTTCTATCCATCCTGCTTAAATCATATCCCGGTCTGGTTGTTGCAACAAACTCACAAAGCTTTATTAATTCATCGCTCTTGAACCAGGTGTCGAATTCTAAAAATGCATCTGCACCGGTAATAAAAAATATTTTAACATTATTATTATATTTTTTCATCATTTCTTTTATTGTATCTATAGAATAAGAAAATCCTTTTCTTAGAAGTTCTATTTTAGAGACCTTAAAAAAAGGATTATTCTTTATTGCAAGTAAAACCATTGAGTAACGATGTTCCGCATGTGATATGATTTTGTTTATTTTATGAATAGGTTGGTTGCATGGAACAAAAATGACCTTTTCAAGGTTATAATTTATCCTTGCTTCTTCTGCAGCAAATAAATGCCCATAATGAATGGGATCAAAAACGCCTCCCATAATTCCTATACGTTTTTTCTGATCATCTTTTAAAATAACTTTCTCCTTCTATACAGCATATCCGTTTAATAAATTGAAAAAGTTTTTAGATTTATATATTTGATATTTTTTAACTATTTTTTGCGAAATGTTATTCAAATAAAGGAATTGAACTAAATATTCATATTTTTTATCTTATTCTTCTATTGAAATTTCAATAGATTCAGTTTCATTTAAGGTCTGTTCAATTATTGGAAGAATCTGTAAGTCCTCTTTTTCTCCCTTGATTTCACCATCTTCAAAAATGAAAGTCATGCTTTTCTCCGGATAAATCCAATATTCCACATACTTCTCATCGACTAATTCTACTTCGATTTCCGGAGGGAAACCATAGTTTATATAACCTTTATCTTGCAATGCTTGTTGATAGGGTAATATCCTGGCGTTTTCTAATCTTAACCACAGTTTTTCTTTTTTATCATTCATCCGTAGATCATTTAATAATTCACCTAATTGGGAATATGCGAACCAATAATCAGAGGGATGAGAGAATGAAATGGTGTTTCGAGCCTCTTCTGTATCAATGGCCTTTTCATAATTTTCTATTGAAAGGTTAAAAAATTGTGAGGTTAATTTTACCCCCAATATTCTATACACCTCAGCAATCCAGTAATAGGACTCTATTAAATCAGGTTCAATATCAATTGATTTATTAAAATAAGGTACAGAACTTAGCAAAGCATCTATCGAGGGAGCATTATCATCTTCCAGATAAACACCTGGATTCCCAATTAACCGAATTCCTTCATTGATATAGTCATTCGCACTGTTTGATTTTACAGATGAAGTATTGGTATAACTATTGAGCAAATTCCAAAAGGCATATTGGTTTTGAGTGTTAATCCTTAAAACTTCCCTCCATTGTTGAACAGCTTTCCCATAATCTCTGGTTTTAACATAAACTTTTCCCAACCAATAATGAGCCTTTTCGAAATCAGGATTTTGATCTATTGCATTTTTATAATACTCCTCTGCCTTTTGATAATTTTCCTGCAAAAAGTACTCATATCCGGTTTTATAAAAAGATTGTGCATCCTGGCTATAGACAAGGCCACTTCCCAAAAGAGAAAAGAGCAGAAAAATTATTATTGTAATACTTGCTCTGTGTATACGGATCTTTTTCATCTTATTACCCTCACTTTCATCTGCACGATAAGATAGATTTTTATTCTTTTTCCTTTAATTTTTCCACATAATTCATTCTTAGATTTGCCAGCAAATCTTCAATTCTTTTTATATCTTCTTTTATTAATTCATCTTTTATCTGTTCATATAGAAGCGAAATACTATCAATCGCAATTTTTGCCTTTTTTAAATCCTTATTCACACTTTTTGTTTCAGGATTCATCATCAATCCCAGATGTTCCCAGGCTTTACCTGAAAGCATACTTATAAACCAGACAAATAGCGTAGGAAGATCTGGTTCTTTATATTGTTTTTCTTCTGTTTTTTCTTTATCAACGTGTTTGATGTCTTCATTATTAATCTTATCGTTTTTTTCGTGTATTGTTTCGTTTTCTTTTTCTTTCATCATTTTAACTCCTCTTCTTTAATTAATTACAAATTTATTAGATTGTTATTTAAAAACTATTTTATAGTGAACCATTTACTTTCTCAAGTATTCGCATCATTCATTTCATTAAATGGTAGTATGTGTCACAAAAAAACAAATGGACAATTTAATTAATTTTATCTTTAATACCTGATGAAATGGATAGAATACAATAGGCAGCTACACCCTCATTCCTTCCGATAAAACCCATTTTTTCATTCGTTGTAGCTTTAATATTGATTCGGTCTAAAGACGTATTTAGCGCTTTCGAAAGAACTATTTTCATTTCAGGAATATAGGGTGATAACCTGGGACTTTCAATGACCACAGAAAAATCAATATTATTAATGTTCATTTTATTTCTTTTTAAGATTTTTACAGTTTCTTCGAGTAAGATAATACTTGAAATATCTTTATACTTCATATCATTATCCGGAAAATGCTTACCGATATCTCCTTCTCCCATCGCACCAAGCAGAGCATCAATAAGAGAATGAATGATGACATCTGCATCAGAATGCCCATCCAACCCTTTCTCAAAAGGAATTGTGATTCCCCCAAGAACCAGTTTCCTTCCATATGTTAATCGATGTACGTCATATCCAAATCCAACCAGCATTTCCAACCTCTTTATCCATTAGATATTCCAGCATTTATTGTTCTATTTTATTTCACATTTATCTCTTAATCAACCATCAAATTAATATTTCATTCTATATGTCACTGATTTAAAAATTGATTGTAAAAAAAATATTATTTCAACTCATTAAAATGCATTTCTGAATATACAAAAAGATGTTTATTTTTATTTTTTAATTGAAGGTCAACAATTTTTAGGTAAATTAAACTATGGTTATTATTTTCCGGATCAACTTTTTACCTCCCAGTCACTGATATTTGAAGTGCTTATGTTTTGGATGAGTAGCCCTTACGTTATATTGTATGTACTATCCGAATAAATTTGCTACTGAATTTCATTCTTTCAACGATATTAAATGCATCATTTTTATTTTTCGCAATTCCGAATATCGTAGGTCCACTTCCAGACATCAAAGCTCCCAATGCTCCTGCCTTTATCAAATCATTTTTTAAATCTTCAGTCTCAGGAAATTTCTCATTCATTAATTCCTCAAATGAATTATATAGATTTTCTGCAATTAACTCAGGATTTCCGTTTTTTAAAGCTAAAATCATTTTATTGATACGGTCTTTTTTTAAATTGTTCTTTTTTACATCTAAATTCTGATAAGCCCAATGAGTAGATACTTCAAATCCGGGATTTACTATGACTAGCCAAAGAGGGGGATTAATTGATTCGAAATGGGCAATTTTTTCCCCTTTGTGATAAGCTAAAGCTGTACCATTTTGAATAAAAAAAGGAATATCCATTCCTAATTCCCCACCAATTTCTCTTAATTTCCCACTGTTTATACCCAGATTATATAATTTATTAATTCCGGTTAAAATAGATGCAGCATTCGTTGAACCCCCCGCTAATCCACTAGCCAGAGGAATTTCCTTGTCAATTTTAATATTTACTCCCTGATCTCCATCACATTCAATGAGAATTTTTTCTGCTGCCCGATAAGCCAAACTTTCAAAATCGGTAGGCACCAAATCATGATTACAACTAATATTTATTCCACTTTTTCTTTCGCTTATGGTCACTTTGTCTGACAGACTTATTGATTGCATGATGCTCTCTATGTTGTGATATCCATCTTCGCATTTGGATAAAACGTTTAATATTAAATTTACCTTTGCATAGCTTCTAAATTCTATTTTTTTCACTGTGTAAATTCTATTCCTCTTTTTAAAATGCTCTCAGCAATAAAAATATCAAACGGAGAAGTGATTTTGATATTCTCTTCCGAACCTATAATTAACCTTACCACATGACCGTATCTTTCCAATATTGCTGAATCATCCGTAGCTGTAAAACCATCTTTCCAGGCCTGTTGGTAAACTGACATGATTAATTTATATTTAAATGTTTGCGGAGTTTGCGCTCTCCATATTTTCGCTCTATCCAGGGTGGAATGGATAAGAAAATCTTCTTTCACTTGCTTAAGTGTATCTTTTAATGGAGCAGCAGTCACTGCAGCTCCGTCTTTATCGGCAACTGATATTGATTTTTTAATGATGGATTCATGAATAAAAGGTCGCGCACCATCATGAATCACAATAATATCGGTATTTTTTTTTACTGATCTTAATCCATTAAAAACAGATTCCTGACGTGTATTTCCTCCCGAAATCAGTTTCTGTACTTTTTTTAAATGGTATTTAACAATGACATTTTTCCAGCAATAATCTTTTTCATTCTTTGCAACCACTAAATACACTTCATCAATCAATGGGCACTTTTCGAATTTTTCAAGGGTATATGATAAAATTGGCTTTCCAAAAATAGGAATAAATGGTTTTCCAATTTTAGAATTCATTCTTTTTCCAAGTCCCGCCGCGGCAACCAGTGCTGCAATTTTCATCTTACCCCATCCTATTCATGTTTTAAATTTAATTCCAGTGAATTTATTTTGCGTCCCCAACTTTTTTTAATATCTGCTTTTATCTGCAAAAAAACATTTATATATTTATCTTAAGTGATTCGACATTTCAACAGTTTAACAGATTTCGGTTTAATATGCGGCTAATCAACTAATTTTATGACATTCCTGGTTTTCTACCATGTATAATTCCATCACTTTGTGTTCTATTATTTTATCAAAATACAATAATAAATACTAAAATCGTTATAGTAGCCATCTATTTCTTCACTTATTTTAAGTTTGGTTGATTCTTATTTTGAGAAAAATTCAATTTTTTCTTGCTTGTAAATTGATTCATTCTTTAAATCAATTTCAAATAATTTGTTTTGATATTAATTTTTAACGGTTAAACCCTTGAGAATCTAATAAAAACAATTTCCCGGTTATTATTTGCATTGCAAAACTATGGAGTAATCCTGAAGGGAATTTCCATAAAACCTTCAATAACCATTCCTGTGTCAATTCTCGATACATTTAGATGACCTGCTTCTTCATTCATTGAATCAACACCCATAATCTCATCGCCCCAGGTATTTTCATGATTATATAGAATAATTTCTGCAACAAGTTCATTATTTGAAGTTCTTTCTGATATATCTTTAATGGCTTCTTTTAATGTAGATGGATTTTTTTCACTATATTCGTTCGAATTTTCTTCAGAAAATTGGTCGATAATTCCGCCACCCCTTATCACTAACACAGCTTCACTTTCGTCAGTCAGATAAGGGATTTGCATGATCATTTTTTTCTCAATCAAACCTTCTCGAAATGTTCTTATTTTAATCTTTGCTTCAAGTGTACTACCAGAAGCAAATGTTTCTTTATTTAATTTTATTTCTTCGATCCGACCGCATTTTATTTCTCTGGTTAAACTTATGCGAATGCTTATTTCATTCAGATCTATCTTTTCAAAATAATTGCCGGTAATCAAATCGCTTATTTCGGGAATTTCCATGATGGTCTCTGTCGCAATATCATTCTTACTACAATACATGTTTTTCCTGAATATCTTATGTTCTTGAATCGCTCCATTTATATCAATTTCAATCATTGCACTACCTTCTCCGATACGATCGACTGTATTATCGATTGCCTGTATAGTAAAATTAGAAATGAATGGTTCCAACAAAAAATCATCATCGATCATTTGGATTCCCATTTGATAATGCCGGCCAGTATCAAGATCTTCTACCTGTATTTTTAATGGTACTATCCGTGGGTAAGTATTCAAAACACCGACTATACCCGCATCACGATCCTGAGATACTTGCCCAATTAATTTTATAGGAGTTCCAATTTTAAAAGGCATGACTATATTGGGTAAACTATGATAGATATATACCGATGAAAGAAAAAAAGCTGATTCACCTCTTCTCATAAAAGGATGTCCTAAAGCAAGTAATTTATCTCCCATACGGTAAGTAACAGTTCCAATTGAACCAATATTCACATCACCACGGGTAAGTTGGATGCCAATGGCTGCTCCTGGCTCTGCCTTAAATGCCTCATCTTCTCCAATATTATCTAATTTTGACTGATATAGTCCGTTCATCCCCTGTATAGCTCTAAGGTTTATTTTCATCAAATCATTACTAAGATTGTCAAATGCTCGTCCGGATAGACCGTTTATGAAGAGTGAAGTAGTGATTGGAGAAAATATATCGTTCATTTTCGTCTTTTTGAAATTTTGACCAAGAGAGACATTTTTCAATATTTCAGTTTCAGACTTCAATCTCAAACTATCTGTATCATTCGGCACATCATGTATTGCTCTCTCGTAATCTTGATTATCATCTAAACCTATAGTCCCTTTCGGGAATTCGAGCAATGTCAACATTCTTTCAATGGGTGTAATCAAGCAAAGATTATGCTCGCTTAACTCCCAGGTATGAGAAATCGCTCCGATTAATTTGTCTTCAACATATACCGGACTTCCGCTCATTCCAGCTGAAATTCCTCCAACTTTCTTAAGTTGTCCTCCGTTAAGTTGAGCCAAAATATATTCCCCGGAACTTTGGTCACCGGAAATAATATCAATAATCTCTACATTAAAATCTTCTATCTTTGTCCCGTGAAAGACTGTTTTCCCAATCCCACACATACCTGGCCTGATATCCTCTATATGCATCAATAAATCACTTGAAATGGCCGTAATTGTATACAAGAAAAATAATACAAAAAAAATAAGGATATATTTTATGATTGAATTTTTTATCGGTTTAATAATATTTACTCCTTCTCTGTCGTTAATTTTCCATTTTTTTCTGGCATTTTATGTTTTAATTCACTTTAGAAAACAAAATAAATCGTACTGGATTTCAATGATTCATGATCTATAGGCTAATTAATCCACTTTTCAATAAATGAATATTATCTAAAACTTTACCGGCGCCCAATGCTACACAAAAAACCGGGTCTTCCGCCAGGTATACCGGAATTCCGGTAATTTCAGTTAATAATTTATCAAGATCTCTAAGTAATGCTCCGCCTCCTGCCAACACGATTCCTTTATCTGCAATATCTGCCGCTAATTCAGGAGGTGTTTTTTCCAGGACTGTTTTAACTCCTTCAACAATCACTTTTAATGAGGATGCAATGGCTTTTAATAGTTCATTAGAGCCAACAGAAATTGTTTTCGGTAATCCAGTCACCAAATCCCTTCCTCTAATTTCTGTAAATAATTCGTCCTCAAGCTCAATTGCAGCTCCTACTTCAATTTTTAGATTCTCTGCAGTCTTCTCTCCAATCATTAATTTATATTTGGCTTTAATATGCTTTATGATATTTTCATCAAAAGTATTTCCTGCCACTCTTAGTGATTCGCTTACGACTATTCCACCCAGAGAAATAACTGCAATGTCCGAAGTCCCGCCCCCAATATCAATAATCATATTTCCGTAGGGTTCACTTATATCCAATCCGGCTCCAATTGCAGCTGCCATGGGTTCTTCAACCAAAAATGCCTTTCTGGCTCCAGCTTGCATTGCTGCCTCTAGTGCAGCCCGTTTCTCGACTTCAGTTCCACCGGAAGGAACACAAATAACCACCTGTGGCCGAAACATTTTACTATTTCCGCATACTTTTTTAATGAAATAACTTAACATCTTTTCAGTAATTTCATAATTTGCAATAACACCACTTTTCATTGGTTGAATTGCAATAATATTTCCAGGTGTTTTTCCAATCATATTCTTTGCTTCTTCGCCAACAGCTAAAATCTTTTTTGTGTCTTTTATAATTGATACCACCGAAGGTTCTTGAAGTACTATTCCTTTTCCTTTTTGAAAAATTAAAACACTTACGGTTCCTAAATCAATTCCCAGACTTCTCTCCATCCCGAGCATATTTTTCTCTCCTCCTACTCAATATTAGCAAATGACATGGTTAATCATTTATTTTTTTCATCAGTTAAAAAATAATCATCGGTAAAAATATTTTTACTTTTGGTTATCATGTTAAAAATTCTTTTATCAACTTTTTCTGAATAATCACATAAAACAATTAAAAACATCAAAATGAATATTCTGTATCATAGTTTTACAATTTTTACTTAAGGATACTTTACATCATCCTATCAAAGTCATACCTGCTCTTTCATTCGTTTAATATCTGCTCCCATAGCAGTTAGCTTATTTTCCAGATTCATATATCCCCGGTCAATATGGTAAACACGACTCAATTCAGTAATCCCTTCCGCAACAAGTCCTGCTAAAACCAATGCAGCACCTCCCCTTAAATCAGAAGCCATAACAGGAGCTGCACTTAATCTTTCTACACCTTTAATAATCGCACTGTGTCCTTCAACTTTTATATCTGCACCCATTCTTCTAAGATCACCAATATGGGTAAACCTGTTTTCGAACACCGTTTCCGTTATGACACTTGCACCATTGGCAATACATGCAAAAGCCATTATCTGTGGTTGCAAATCAGTCGGAAATCCCGGAAAAGGCATTGTTTTAATATCAACCGAATCTACTCTTTCCGGACCTATTACTTTTAAGGAATTTTTATGTTTTATTATTTTTACTCCGGCTTTTTCTAATTTTACAATAAGCGGTTTTAATAAATCAATATTTAAATCTTCAACTAATACTTTGCCTCTGGTCATTGCAGCAGCAATAATATAAGTTCCTGCTTCAATTCTGTCCGGAATGATGGCATAATTTACACCTTTTAATTCCTCTACTCCTTTGATTCGAATTAAATCTGAGCCTAAACCTTTAATATTTGCACCCATTTTTACCAGGTAATTTCCAAGCTCTACGATCTCCGGATCTTTAGCCGCATTTTCTATCTTAGTAGTTCCTTTTGCAAGGGATGCTGCCATCATGATATTCTCTGTAGCACCAAGACTTGGGAAATCGAGATATATATCATTTCCCACTAATTCTTCAGCTTCAGCTTGAATATAACCTTTTTCTACCTCGACTTTTGCTCCCATGGCTTTGAATCCCTTTATATGAAAATCAACAGGTCTTGCTCCTATTGCACATCCTCCCGGAAGAGATATTTTCGCTTTTTTTAATCTAGCCAATAATGGGCCCATCACTAGAAAGGAGGCTCTCATCATTTTTACTAATTCATAGGGTGCTTCATAGTTATCAAAACCGTCTGGATTAATATACAAAGAATCATTCCCGGCCCATTCTATTTCTACCCCTAATTTTCGTATAACTTTTATCATTATTTCCACATCGCTAAGACGCGGAATATTTTTTAAAATACAAGGATCTTTCGTTAGAAGTGCGGCCGCCATTATTGAAAGTGCGGAATTTTTTGCACCGCTTATTTTTACTTTTCCTTCTAGCTTTTTTCCTCCATTAATCACTAATCTATATGATTCCAACTGGTTCCTCCTCTTTTATTCGTAGATAATATATGAGAGAAATTAAAAAAACAAAAAATATTTTTTGTATACTGTTTCTCTTATGTTTTACTCATTTTTATTTTACTATTTTAAATATTTTACTTTATAATCAGTCGATTTAATCGGTAAATACGCTTTGATAGGAGGTTTAAACGATTCTTCATTAAAGTTTATTCTAATTTTGCCAACCACTATCACCGGTTTCCATGATGTCAACAATCAACTCTTCGGATTGGTGACTCTCTCATCAGGGAACCATCAATAGACAAAAAAATATTTCCTCTTATCAAAAATTAAATCTAAGAGAAATATATATTTCTCTTGTAACAATAAGCTCTTTTTAAATCCATACTTCTTCTCATTCAATGCTCAACTACCGGTAATCAAACAATTCTGTCTTTGAATTAACTTTTTCAACCAATGTTATTTATTATTCTTAAATAGTAACTTTATATTTTTAAAATACGGTTTTCTAATAATTCCTTTTTCGGTTAAAATTGCAGTAATATGCTGATGTGAAGTTATATCAAATGCCGGATTGTATGCAATTGTGCCTTGAGGCGCAATGGAAATTCCTGCAAAATGGGTAATTTCCCCGGGGGATCTCTCTTCAATTGGAATTTCAATCCCACACTTAACGGATAAATCAATGGTTGATGTTGGTGCCGCTACATAAAAAGGAATATTGTTTTCTTTAGCTAATATTGAAAGAGCATAAGTACCTATTTTATTGGCGACATCTCCGTTTTCAGCTATTCTGTCTGCACCGACAATAACCAAGTCTATTTTATTTAAAAACATCAAAAATCCAGCCATGCTATCCGTAATTAAGGTATAAGGAATATTTTCCTGTTTTAATTCCCATGCAGTTAATCTGGCACCCTGTAAAAAAGGTCGTGTTTCATCAACAAAGACATGGTTTTTTTTACCATTATGGAAAGCAGCTCGAATTACTCCTAATGCTGTTCCATATCCTGCAGTTGCTAATGCTCCTGCATTGCAATGTGTTAAAATGGTGTCTCCGTTCTTTATAAGAGAAGCGCCGTATTTTCCTATTTTCATATTAATTGTTATATCTTCCCTGGCAATATTCTGTGCTTCTTCTAAAATAGCCTTTTTTAATTGATTCAAACCATTACCTTTTCCTGTACGAATAATCATCATGATTCTGTTAATTGCCCAGGTCAAATTAACTGCAGTAGGGCGGGAAGCAATTAAAGATTTTTGCGCATCCTTCATGTCCCTGACGAACTCATCATATCGACTCGTATGAGACTCTATTGCATGTAAAGCCATGGCAAATGCTGCAGCAACTCCTATTGCAGGCGCCCCTCTTATTTTCATCTTTTTAATTGCATCAACGATTTCAGCACAGGTATTGCATTCCACCTGTTCAAATTTCAGGGGAAGTTTTCGTTGGTCAATTAAAAAAACTCTTCCATTTTTCCATTCAATTGTTTTCATAGGTTATCCTGGTTTTATTTTTTTTAGATATTCATATAATTTAATCTTTTTGTGGTATCTTTTGAAAACATACCCTACTAATTTGAATATCATTTTATTCATCGGGGCTTGAATTTTTTCTGACATTCTATCTTTGCCAATCAAGTTTATTGACTCATTAAAAAAACTTATTATAGTTCTGTCAAAATTCATAGGATCTAGCCCTATTTCCATCTTTAATGATTAATAAGTTTACCTTTAATTTATAAATATTCTATTTTATTTTGAAGTGATATTTGTATTTTTCTGATATTAAACGTACCAGCTTTTTCATGTTTACTTTATAATATTTTCTTCATTTCCAAATATCTTTAGCTGTTGCATCGTTTTATCATCACCATTTAAATAATATTTATCAGTCCCAAACTTGTTAAAGATACGATGAAACCAGCAATTAAAATACCCCCGAAAATACAGGGAAAAGCATATTTAAATCGTATACCAAATATAAATGCAGCAGCACATCCGGTCCATGCACCTGTCACCGGCAAGGGAATAGCTACGAAAAACAGCAAAAATAATGCTCCGTATTTCTCATATTGTTCCTCATGCTTCCGGGTTCGTTTAAACAGCCAGGTAAAAAATAAATCAAAAAACTGCCATTTTCGTAAAAATACCGAAAAAGGACCCAGGTAGAGCAATAAAAAAAATACCGGAATCACATTCCCTAATACTGCAAAAAGGTAAGCTTGAATAACTGGCATCTGATATACAGTTAAGGCAATTGGAATGGCTCCTCTCAACTCTGAAACTGGTAGAGTAGAGATAAAGGCAACTTTTATTGCATTAATCATCAATTTTTGCGACAACCTTTTTTACAATTCTAGTCATTTTCGGTTCAGCATCTGATGCAGCTTTCAAGATTTCCCCTAAAGTAGTTTTTTTTATGACTCCATCAATCGCTAAATCGGTAATACATGAAATTCCCAGTACTTTCATTCCCATGTGATTAGCAACAATGACTTCCGGAATAGTCGACATACCCACAGCATCTGCACCAAGGGATATCAATAATCTGTACTCGGCAGAAGTTTCTAAAGTAGGTCCGGTCACACCTACATATACTCCCCGATGTAGTTTTATCTTTTCTTCAAGACCTGCTTTTTCAGCCATTTCAATTAATTTTCCATTATAAGCTTCAAACATATCCGGAAATCTCGGTCCTAATTCTTCATCATTTTTTCCAATAAGAGGATTTGGTAAAAACAGGCTTATATGATCACATATAACCATCAAATCTCCTTTTTTAAAAGTGCGATTCATTCCTCCAGCTGCATTGGAAATTATAATAATATCGGAACCTAATTTTTTCATGATTCTAACCGGAAAGGTAACTTCGTCCAGTTGATATCCTTCGTAGAAGTGAAACCGTCCCTGCATTGCTACAACATTTTTATTTTCTAATTTTCCGATAACCAAATTACCTGAATGCCCTTTAACGGTTGAAACAGGGAAATGAGGAATATCTTGATAGGGTATGATACACTTCTCTTTTATATCTTCCACCAGTCCGCCAAGCCCTGTACCCAGGATAATGGATATTTTAGGTTTTACGGTTATTTTATTTTTTATAAATGAAACACTTTCGTTTATTCTTTCCTTTAATGATATCATGATATCCAACTCCCTAAATTTAGTTTCTTCTACCTATAATTCATTGGTTACTTTTTGTTCGATTATCTGATCATCTTTCAAAAATTTTCGGATGCATTTAATGATTAAAGCGAAATCAGCCGGTTCATTGATATCGCCACTTCTGATTTCTTAATTCATAGATTTCCCATTTTAATTTAAATGCTCTTTTCTGATATATCTATATTTAATCAACAGACAAAATCCTAGTCCATTGGATATTTTATTTACTTATTGACACATTAATTCTTTAAAAGATAGAACCGATTTTTATGTCATCCTGTATATTTTATTTTAACTATTTTTATTCCTGCTATTTTAATCCTCTAATCTGCAAACTAGTAAATCGACTAATGGGTGAATTAAACCAATTTGCAAACTTCTTTATCTTTTTTTACTAAATATCTTCCTACTCGCACAATCTGCTATCTTTGAAGTAATCCCAAGCCTACCCAATAGACAGGCGAGACGCCTGTCCTACAGAGAGATTGAAATATTCTTTTTTCTATTGATTAAATAGCTAACTAGCAAACCAACTAACCAGCTAACAAATAATCCCTCACTTGCCACCCACATCTTAACTAACGACTAATTCAACCAGCTAACCAGCGAACTATGTAACTTGTATTTCCCACACTTCCAGCCCACATCTTCACTAACGGTTCTGTCATTGCAAATGAGCATAGCGAATGAAGTAATCCCAGTCTCCCCCAATAGACAGGCGAGACGCCTGTCCTACAGAGAGATTGAAATATTCGTTTTTCTATTGATTAACTAGCTAACTAGCAAACCAACTAACCAGCTAACAAATAATCCCTCACTTGCCTCCCACATCTTAACTAACGACTATTCACTATTCATTAACGACTTATTCCACTAAGCTACTGATTTTCTGAAGGTTGAGTTGCGATTGCAATTTTATCACCGCCACCCTTTTTAATTAAATCCATAACTCGAATCACTTTACCATGCAGCACTCCTTTATCCGCCTCCAAGACTACAGTATTATCAGGTATTTTTTCCAATTCAAGAGCTACACCATCTGTTAGTTTTAAAGGATCGATCAGTTTCCCATTAAGATAAATGGTATTATTTTCCGTAATTGTTACGGTAATATTTTCAGTTTGTTCGGCAGCAGTAAAATCTCCGGAGGGTAAATTTACTTTTACCCTGTTTTCCAGATTTACAAAGGTGGTGGTCAACATAAAAAAAATCAATAATAAAAACACAACATCAATTAAAGGTGTTAAGTCAAAACTTGCGCTCTTTTTATTCGGATGTGGGAATTTCATAGTTTATTTCACCACCCTGAGTTCTAGAATCAAACATATTATTTTCCTTTCTGGTATCTTCACTGGTAAGCAAGTCAACCAGGTCTACACAACTCATCTCCATTTCCCGAACGATTTTATCCACCCGATTACTTAAGTAATTATAAATTACAATGGTGGGTATCGCAATGGATAATCCAAAGGCAGTAGTTAATAATGCTTCCGAAATTCCACCAGCTAAAGCTTCCGGTTTTCCCACTCCCATGACTGCAATAACATTAAAAGCTTTTATCATGCCAAAAACCGTTCCCAATAATCCTAATAGGGGAGTAATATTTCCGATAGTAGCTAAAGTTGAAAGGCGTTTTTCCAGTATGGGTATTTCCTGATTTGCACTATCCTCAATCGCTTCTTTGATTTCTTCACGGGATTGCCCATATTTCATTAATCCTGCAAGCATGATCTGTGAAATAGGAGTCGGACTTTTTCGACAGGCAGAGATTGCCAGATTGATGCTTCCTTTTTTTATTAAGTTTTTCAACCTAAGCACGAACTTTTTACTCTTGGTCTTAATGCTCTTTAAATAGAACATCCTTTCAAAAAATATCGTAACTGCAATTAATGAACTAAGAAAAATGGGATACATCAATATCCCGCCTTTTTCAAAAACCTCTATTCCAAACATCTTGAATATTTTCCCCCTTTGTCAAACTTGTACGGTTTTCTTTTTAATATCTTTTAAAAATTCATAGTTTAAATTTAATGCATCAACAAATGAACAGATTATCTCATTCATCCTATTATTATCTTTTTAAGTTCGTTATTTTTTTACATGTTCCTTTTAAGTAGATGATTTCATTTCCGCTAAATATCATCGGTAAATATATTATTCATCTTTGCTTTTATCTTTTGAATTTAATATATCTAACCTTTCCTGCGCTTTTTGACCATAGGTGCTTTCAGGATAAGCTTCTAACAATTTTTGATAACTGTTTATGGCATTTTCAGGATTATCTAATTGTTCCCAGCAAATTCCCGAAATATAAACAATATCATCTGAAAAATCACTTTTTGGATAATTTTTTAAATAAGTTTCACTTACATCTAAACTTCTTTTGTATTCATTCTTTTTAAAATAAGAGACACAAAGTCCATAAAGTATTTCCGGGAGAAACGGACTATCCGATATTTCACGAGTTGACCTTTCTGCCAAAATAATATAATCCATCCATCTTTCCTGCAGTAGGTAGTATTGAGTTAATAAATAATAACTTTCAGGCAAATAGGAGCTACCCGGATATTTATCGATAAATATCTTTATTGAGGTTTCAGTATCGCCATTATCATCAAGAAGGAGATTTCCCTTGGCAACTCTAAACTCTGCTTCTTCAAAATATTCACTTTCAGGGTATGTATCGATCAACTTTTTAAACTCAAAAATCGAAGATTGTGTTTCTTCGCTTTCCAGATAGGTCCATGCAATGGCATGTTGAGCATTATCTGACCAGGATGATTGAGGATATTTTTGTATATATTTCTTATATTGTTCCCGTGCAAGTGAAAAGTCGTTGTTGTTGTAATAGGATTCTGCAATCATGAATTGGGCTTGTTGTGCTAATTCAGGTTCAATTTGTTCAAAATTTATACTGTTAAAGTTCTGGATTGCTGCTGTATAATTCAATAATTTATAATAAGACCATCCTATCCAATAGTAACTTTCCATCATAAATGGAGAATCAGGATAAATCTGTACAATTTGTGCGAACTCCGAAATTGCTTTCTCGTACATTGCTTTATTATAATATTCAATGCCAAGTTTAAAATATGCCTCCTGGGCGTATTCACTTTCGGGAAATTTCTTTCTCAGTTCAGTGTATGCAAAAACTTCTTTTTCTCTATCGCCCAATTCTTCTGCAGATTTTCCCATCAAATATAAAGATTCCTCAGAATCCATCCCCTCCAGTTCCAATATAACCAGTTGGTATTTTTTTAAATCAAACAAATTTTTTGCCAATTCATAGCGGGCAGATTGTATCAATCCACTGGATTTAAAATTTTCAATGAATGACTGGAATTGCAAAACTGCTCTCTCTATATCGCCCTGCATTGAATAAGCTAACCCCAAATCAAAGTTTATTTTTTCCAATAAATCATCATCTTCTATTTCTCGGGTTAATAACTCTAATTTTTTTACTGACTCAATGACATTTCCGGAATTTAAATAACATCTTGCCAGTAAATATTGAGAATCATATCTTTGTTTTGCTGAAATATCCCCGGATAATACAAGATCATTTAATGGACCAATGGCTGCCTCATACTTCTCTTGCCTAAAGAGACTGAGTCCCAGGTAATATTTTACCTCATTGATCATTTCAAAATCTGGAAATAACCTGATGATTTCTTTAAAAATTCCTTCTGATTCCGTATAATCCTTATTCCAGAGATATGCTTGTCCTAACAAATAATATATCTCTCGAATTTCCCGGTCTTGATATTTAGGATATGCAGAAATAAAGTCAGAATAGACTTTGATCACTTGAGCATATTCATTATTCCTAAAATAAGTCTGTCCTAATTTATACTTCGCCTGTATAAGAAAATTACTCTCCGCAAAACCTGCAATCAGTTGTGAAAATCGTTCCGCTGCCAGAGAGTATTCCTCCAGCAGATAATTTGACCATCCGCTGCCATACAAAGCTGCATCCGTATATTCATTCACTTCTAAATCATTAATAATCCTGTTATATTCGAAGCGGGCACTTAAATAATCCTCACGCTTAAAATAAATTTCCGCTAGCAGGAAACGTGCCGCTGGATAATCCGGTATTATTTCAAGTGCTTTTTTTAACTCCTCAATAGCTACTTCAAAATTATTTAGTGTATAAAATTCGTATCCTAATTTATAAAACTCTTCAGCCCTTTCCTCTTCACTGTTATACACTGAATCGGAAACCTTAACTCTTTCTTCCCGGTACTTGTCCATCTGGTTTAATTGATAATATGAACGGGAAAGGAATTTCCGCGCCTTTTCAAATTCAGAATTCATTTCCAGAGATCTATTAAATGATTCAATGGCTTTTTCATACTCTCCATTTAAATAAAAATCATAACCGGCATTGAAATATTTTAAAGTTTCCCTTCCAAATTTTTTTTCTTCAAGACTACGGTTTAAAAAATGCCTTACTGAATTATCGAATGGATCCAGTTTGATGGTTTCGTTCCATTGCTCGATAGCACGGTCAAAATCTGCCAGTTGATAATAAACCATTGCCAGATAATAATGAGAATCCTTAAATTCGGGGTTATAGGCAATAGACTCTTCAAGGTTTTTAATAGCCTCGGAATAATTTCCTTCTTTGTAAGCTAAATAACCTTTTTCGTATGATTCGTAGGAATCCTGCCCGTATTTTTGGGATTGTTCGCTTTTTTTCAGAAGCCAGGCAATATCCTTATTTTGTGGATCAATTCTTAGAACAATTTCACTTTCCCTGATTGATAAATCCATTTCTCCGATATCATAATACAGTTGTGCAAGATAGAGATGGGGCTCCAAAAGATTTGAATTATATTTGATTGAAGAGTTGAAATAATCAATAGCGGTTGAATAATCTTTTTTTGCATAAAAAGAATAACCTAATCGAAAATATGCCTGGCTGGCTTTTTCATAAATTGCATGACTTTCCAGCTTCTGCATTTCAACCAATTCAATAAATCGATTTAAGCTGTCTGCTTCTCTAATGGTCCATTTGGTTCTATTATAAATCTCTGCAAGTAAAAAATATGCATCGGCAAATTGAGGATCTTCAGCTACTGCCTTTTCACCAAATTCAATTGATTTTGCCCATAATTCTTTACTTGGAAAATCAGCGCCATTATACTCATTAATCGCCTGGTCCCGATAGTCCATTGAACGATAATAATACTCTAATGCTTCGATTGAGTCAGTGGGTAATTGCACACTTTCCATGTTACCCATTTCAGAAAATTCAAGGTTTATTTCAGTCTTGATAAAATCATAAAGTATGTTTTCAAAATTAAGAACATTTTCAATATCTACTGAAAAATCTCTAAAAGCAGTTATTTGCCCGGTAGCTGCTTCGTATTTTTTTAGACTTAGACTGATTTTTTCTGCTGATGACATAAAAAATTGTCCAAAAAAAATAACATCACTCCCAGATTTTTCATAAAACAGAGCGAGATGATTTTTACTCATCTCTTCCTGTTCAGGAAGCATACCCATTTGCTCATAAAATTCCACTAATTCTTCTCTTGAAACGATTTTTAATGCATCATAATCAATAAAGTGATTGATTAACCTGTCAGTTAATCCTGTACTAAGCCAATCCCACTCCAGATTCCCTGTTTTATTTGCAAAGAAGGAAATACTCATCTTCATGGCAGATTGTTCATCTAAGGCGAAAATCGGCTGCGATATATAAAAAAAACTGCTTAAGACCAGCAGTAATATAATTAAAATATGAATAAATTCAGCAAATCTTTTTTCTCTTAAAATATTTAAGCCTAATAACGTATAGATTTTTATAATCATTCATTTACCTTTATTTCAAATAACTACCTACTCCTAAATTACCTATTTAATAGGAAACACATGATAAATATTTCCATTCAGTATGTTGCAATTGAGCACCGGTAATATAATTTTTGTGAACTGATGGTGGTACTGCCTGTATCTCTTATCAACCACTTCTACCTTAAGCGGAATGGATTCTATTCTCACAATTTTTGTTATTTCTAAGAATTTACTGTTATTCTATCATATGAAATGATGTATTAAGGGATTGTAATTTCGTAATAAGAGCATGTATAATCGGTATGTAGTATCTAATAAAATTTTCAACTGCTTTTGACTAATTTAATATTAAAATTATACCTTATTTAATGAAAAAAGTAAAAGGACTTTTCTTTTATTTTTACCAGATCTCCTTCTTGTATACCTTCCTTAATCAATGCTTTTTCCAATCCTATTTTTTTAATAATCTTTTGAAAATATTCAGTAGCTTCTTCATTGTTAAAATTAGTCATTACGGAAATTTTTTCAATCTCTTTACCGGAAATTTCATAAATATTATCCTTTTTAGTTATTCTGAATTTTGGTTCAAACTGGTGGAGAATTTCTTTTTTTGATTCATCTTTAAAGATTTCAACATCTTCATTATTTACAATATCGTCAACCATCGAAGATAATCCATAAATCAATTCTTTCAATCCCATTCCTGTTAATGCAGAGATACAATAAAGATTGTTGAAGCCTTTTTCTTTAAAAATTCTCTTAAAATCTTCTATTTCTTCGAGTGAATGAAAAAAATCACATTTATTCAAAGCAATCAAGGTTGGTTTTTTTACCAGTTCTTCGCTAAAATTCTTTAATTCGTTTTGAATAACCTTTAAATCGGCTAATGGATTATCTTTTATTAATTTTGATGCATCGATTATATGAAGAATGATTTTGGTGCGCTCTATATGCTTTAAAAACTTATCTCCCAACCCCAATCCCCGATGAGCTCCTTCAATTAAGCCGGGAATATCCGCTACAATAAAACTTTTCACATCTCCTACTTTTACAACCCCCAGATTTGGAGAAATTGTAGTAAAAGGATAGTTAGCAATTTTGGGCTTTGCAGATGAAATACGAGATAGAAGTGTCGATTTTCCTACATTCGGATAACCTACCAATCCCACATCCGCAATGATTTTAAGAGTTAAAACCAATTTTTTTTCTTCTCCGGGTTCTCCTTTTTGAGCAAATCTTGGACGTCTTCTAACTGAACTCTTAAATCGATAATTTCCCTTTCCGCCTTGACCGCCTCTGGCGATATTGACTATTTGGTCCTCTATAACTAAATCAGCTAAAACAAGCCCGCTTACCGCATCAGTGACTATGGTTCCGATAGGCACTTTAATTATCAAGTCTTCGCCTTCTTTTCCCGTTTTGTTGCTTCCCTGACCATTCTCCCCATTTGTTGCTCTCTGGTGAGGGTGAAAATAGAGTTCTATTAAAGTCCCAATTCTTCGTTCTGCTTTAAAAAGAATATCCCCACCTTTTCCTCCATCTCCACCGTTGGGACCTCCTTTTGGGATGTATTTTTCTCTTCGAAAGCTAACAGCACCATCCCCGCCTTTTCCTGCTCTGACTTCAATTTTTACCCGGTCTGTAAACATGATTTTCTCCAATCAAACCATTAACAAACATACTTATCATCTTATATGCTTATTGGATTTATAAAATTATGAAGGAAATTATCTAACTGATTATTATTACAACAAGAAAGTTTGAAAATATTTTTAATTAATCCGCTTCTTGACTTGCAATGCAGCTAAATTTTATTCCCATAACACAAAAAACCCTGAGTTTTAAAAACTCAGGGTCATTTAAAATCTTTTAGATTAACGTCTTTCTGTAAATACACAGACTTCCTTGCGGTCTTTCCCTTTTCTTCTGAAATCAACAAATCCCTCTATTAAGGCAAATAAAGTATCATCCTTTCCTCTTCCTACATTTTCACCTGGAAGAATATGAGTGCCACGTTGTCTGATTATGATACTTCCGGCTTTAACATATTGACCCGCATAACGTTTTACGCCTAATCTCTTAGGATTACTATCCCGTCCGTTACGGACTGACCCTTGACCCTTTTTATGTGCCATAATTTCTCACCTCACCTTTTAAAACACAATCATAGTGATAATTACATTTTTTTAAAACTAAAATTATAATTCAATTTTTTCAATCAATATTTCGGTAAATGGCTGCCTATGTCCGGTTTTTTTTCTGTACTTTTTTTTCGATTTGTACTTAAAGACGATGACTTTTTTTTCTTTATCCTGTGTTAATATCTTTCCTGTCACTTTCGCTTTTTCCACTAGAGGACGTCCAACGAAATATTCTCCATCTTTATCAACCATTAGCACTTGGTCAAATTCAACCATTTGCCCTTTTTCAAGGTCTATTTTTTCAACCCTTACAATATCTCCCTCTTTTACCAGGTACTGTTTTCCACCAGTAGCAATGACTGCTTGCATTCCGGTTATCCTCCTAATTAAAACTCGCCAAAATAGGTAGTCATCTTGTTATTTACTGACTTTTCATAACCCAATCTGAGCGGTATAAAAACAACGCTTATAAAATTTAACACATATTCTACATGATGTCAAATTAATTCAGCCGTTTCAGCTGTTTATGAATCCAATCACCATTTTTTAATTCTTTAATTTTCAATTTCTGTAAAATACTTATATTTTATTAGATAATTTGGTTTAACTGTGATTTATTGTAAACCAGCAAACCAGCTAACGGTTTTCCAGCACTTCCATCCCACATCTTCACTCTTCACTAACGACTAATTTACCGGTTTTAGATAAATTTAGCTATACATTTTCTTGATTTTTTTAACCTCTTTCTTTCGGCCGACAGCAACAACTTCAATCCTTTCCAGGTGAATATCTTTGGAAGGAATAATATAGATTGTTTTTTTATTTTCTTTTTCTAACTGTTTGATTAGCAACATCTTCGAGCCGGCAAGCATTTCTTCAACCTTTGTATTAACAGCTAATAATACTGCCTCTGCACGTGATGTCGTACATAACTCATTTAGTTTCCTTAAGACGTTATTGCTAACCGTTTCCGCCGAAAGAACCCGCCCAGTACCGGAGCAGTATGGACATGCTGCCCTCAAAACATTTTCCAAATCTCTTCTTGAACGCTTGCGGGTTACCTCTACCAGACCAAGTTCACTATTTTGAATAATATTTGTTTTAGTTTTATCCTTTCTCATGCTTTCTTCTAATTGTTTTAGTAACTTATCTTTGTCTTCCTGATTATCCATGTCGATAAAATCAATGATTATTATTCCTCCGATATCCCTCAATCTCAATTGTAATCCAATCTCATCAGCTGCTTGAAGATTAGTCTTTAAAATAGTTTTTCGCATATCTTTTTTTCCAACAAATTTTCCGGTATTTACATCTACAACTGTTAATGCTTCAGCTTGGTCAAAAATCAAATATCCTCCACACTTTAACCAAACCTTTCTTTGTAAAGCTTTGTTAATTTCTTTTTCAACCCCATATTCTTCAAAAATAGGTTTTTCTCCGGAATAAAGCTTAGCTCTTGAGGTTAGCTCATTAAGAGAGAGAGTTTGAAGAAATGTTAACATATTTTTATAAATTGTTTTAGAGTTGATGATAATTTCATCGACCTCTTCATTAAATAAATCTCGAATAATACGGAAGGTTAGGGCCAGGTCTTCATGAAGCAGCATTGGTGCCTTTGCCCTTTTTGCTCTTCTACTTATTTTTTTCCATAATCGCACCAAAAAATCAAGGTCTGCAAGAAAATCTGCTTCATCTTTTCCCCAGCCGGCAGTACGAACAATCAATCCGATTTTCTTGGGTCTTATAGCCTGGATAATTTTTTTCAACCTTTCCCTTTCTTTTTCATCTTCTATACGATGGGAAATTCCAATATTTGAGCTTTCAGGTATAAATACCAGATATCTTCCGGGAAGACTTATATTTGTAGTGACACGCGCTCCCTTTGGAATGATTGCTTCTTTAACCACCTGGACAATAAATTCTTGATTATTTTTGATATTATCTAAAGTGAGCATTGAAGCGGTTTGGTCTTTAGAGGATGGTTCTTTACCTGCTGTTTCCTGACTGCTCTTCTCCAGGTGAAGAAAAGCATTTTTTTCAATACCGATATCAATGAAGGCGGCTTCAATTCCGGGCAATACATTGATTGCTTTTCCCTTATAAATATTACCTACTATTTTATCATCTTCTATTCGTTCGATGTGGATCTCAACCATTCGACTATCTTCAAATATTGCAATGCGTTCTTCGGTTAGGCCCACATCTATAATGACACGTTTGTGCATAAAAACTCCTATTTATTTCAATAATTTATATATATTTATCTGCTATTCAGATGTCATAAAACGATTAATTAACACCGATTGGATACCAGATTTAAAACTAATTCAGAATATATCGGGAAAACTGACGCTTGAATGTTTGCATAATCATCATTAAATCCTTATTATTGCCTATGATGGCGACACTTAATAAGGCTGATTATTAATTTTCAAGATTTTCTGATGGTTTCCCTATGATTATTCTTAAATATTTTTACTAAATTGTATTTTTCTTTTCATACCTTTCTTATCTTACCTTATATAAGTTATTTAGTAAAGATAAATCACTTTTTCCCCGGATTAACAATAAAAAACTGTTTGTAAGAGAATTAGTTTTTATTTGAAAGGTAATTGATAGACTTATAGTGCAATTTTTCTCGGGTAGGAATATACAAATAGGCGAAGATAACTAAAATATTTTCTCTTTACATAACTTCCCTATTATTGATATACATTCCAATTCTATTTAAATCTACTATTTCAAATGAATATTCATTTTTTGTCAACCATGCCTTTATGACATAATTAGGATTTAAATTACCATCATTCCCCATTTTTACATTGATTTCTAAAAATAACTGTCTGTTTTCAATATCTTTTTCTTCTATTTTAAAATCTAAAATTGACGGTCTTATATTTAATCGCTTAAAACCATTTTTTCCTGCTTTACTTATCCAAATTTCCTTTAATTCTAAATACTCCTCTATATCCTTATTAATTTTTTCCCATTGTACCTCGAATTGATAATCCCATTTTAGTGTTACCAGATAGATTGCGCTATTGATAGTCTTCACCAATGAATCTAATGAAGATGATATAGTCATTGCTTTCATGATTTTTAAACCTGTTGGCAGGGCACTATTTAACCTTTTAACTAATTCTTGAGTTGTCATTTCTTCAGTTATTCGTATATCAAAATATTCCCCTGTACTGCCAATACCCAATGCCAGAGGCGGGCCAAATGATATTCTAAGTCGTGGATTGTATCCGGATGAAATGAGAACAGGGATATTTGCCCTTCTTAATGCCCTGGTAAAAACCTGTGCCAGGCTTAAATGTGAGATATATTTTATGGGACCTTCTTTACAATATTTAACTCTAATGACTTTTTCCAAACTTGTATATTGTCCTTTCTTTTTTAGCATAGATATAAATTAACCACTTAGTCATTTCACCGATTTATCCATTCCCTAATTAACCGGCTTTTTATCAAACAATTCATCCATCTATAAGCCAATTTAACAAATCATCAATTTTCCGGTTTATAAATTGTCTTATTATCTAATTAACAGCAATGAACAATTAAGATATTTTTTCTATTTTTCATGTTCTTATAATTTTCTTCACAGATTACTATCCCAAGCTTCCCAAATTGACAGGCGAGACGTCAGACCTACTGGAATAGAATAGTACCTGGTATTTTGTATTTAGTTTTAAACCGATAGATTGCCTAATTGTAATTTAATTATTTTCGCATTTCAATACATATCTTTAATAAATATTAACGACTAATTGATTGGATAACTGGGTGAATGTTCTCCACGCACTTCCATCCCATATCTTTTCTTGAGCGCTAATTGCTGGTTACTTGTAACTGAATTTTAACCAACTAACCAGCGAACCAATTAACCGGCTAACCAATTGTACCCGTACTTCCAGTCCACACTTTCACTAACAAATCAACATACTCCGCAACCGGTACAACTATCAAACCGACAATCGGGAGTCGTTTCACCAGCTATAGCTTTCTTTTTTTCATTCAATAAATATTCCTTTTTTACACCGCATGAAATATGCTCCCATGGCATAATTTCATTTTCATTCCGTCTTCGATTTGTATAAAATGCCATATCAATACCGCAATCGTCAAATGCTTGCTGCCATAGTTTAAAATTAAAATTTTCACGCCATTCATCAAATTTACATCCTAATTGATACGCAAGTTCCAGCACATTATTTAATCTGCGATCACCACGTGCAAAAACAGCTTCTAAAAAACTCCTATTTGTATCAGAATAGCTATAGGCAATATTCCTCTTATTTAATCTATTTTTAAGATAATCAAGCTTTTCTGCAAGGCTTTGCCCATCTTCTTGAGGTTCCCATTGAAATGGTGTATTTGCCTTTGGTACAAAAACAGCAACACTGACATTAATATTGATCTTTCTTCCGGTGGTCATTTTTCCTAATCGATCTACGCGATTCACGATATTGACAATACCTTCAACATCCTCGTCTGTCTCGGTAGGTAATCCGATCATAAAATACAATTTTATTTTTCTCCATCCGGCTTTTAAAGCGGCTTTAATCGATAAATATAGATCTTCTTCCTGGACATTTTTATTTATTACATTTCTTAATCTCTGTGTCCCCACTTCGGGTGCCAGGGTAAGCCCGGATTTTCTTACCCTTTGGACCTGATGTGCCAGATCGATTGAAAATGTATCAATTCGCAAGGAAGGCAATGAAATTCCAACACCCTTATCCTTATACCGGTCTATAAGCTCTGTAATTAATTTTTCAATACCACTATAATCACTCGAACTGAGAGATGATAGTGAGATCTCTTCATATCCTGTATTGCGTATGGACTCATCTGCCAGGTTCAGAAGTCTTTTTATTGATTTTTCCCTCACCGGCCGATACAACATTCCTGCTTGACAAAAGCGACATCCCCTGGTACATCCCCGGAATATCTCCAGGGTAACCCGGTCGTGAACTGCGGAAATATTTGGCACAATGGGAGAAACAGGAAAATAAACTTTGTCAAAATCAGAGATGATCCTCTTGTGAACAATCCTGGGATAATGTTCTTTTTTAGGGATAACAGATGCAATCGAACCATCTTTTAAATAATTTACCTGATAATTTGCAGGTATATAGATGCCCTTTATCTGAGAAAGTGTTTCCAGTAAATCAGAACGATTTTTATTCTCTTTTTTCCAAATTTTGACAGCATCAATGATTTCATGAATGATTTCTTCTCCTTCTCCAATAACAAATAAATCAATAAAATCAGATAAAGGTTCAGGATTGAATGCACCGGGTCCCCCGGCAATGATCAATGGGTCGTCTTCGCTTCTTTCACTTGCTCGCAAAGGAATGTCTCCAAGTTTTAAAAGATTCAATATATTGGTATAACATAATTCGTGTTGAATGGTAAATCCAACAATATCGAATTTTTTTAGTGGTCGATAGGTTTCGAGAGAATAAATCGGCAGATGATTCTCTTTCAATAAATTTTCCATATCAACCGCCGGAGAAAACACTCTTTCCGCAAAGGCATCCTGGCGTTGATTAATGAGTTCGTAAAGTATTTTAAATCCTAAGTAACTCATACCAATTTCATATAAATCCGGAAAGGTTAAAGCAATTTTTACCAAAGGGTGATTTTTATTTTCAGTCTTAATAATTTCATTAAATTCTTTACCGGTATATCTGCCCGGTTTTTGTACCTGGTTTAATATTTTTTCAAACAATACTTTTTTCAAACTCAAATTCTACTCCTTTATTGACCAGTAAAATCATTCTTTCTTTTTTACTTAATGCCTTTTACTGCATTTTCTTATTCTAATAATCAATTTCCTGTTCCTCTTAAAACATTTTACTTAATGGAATATCCATGCGCAGGATTTAAATATCTGTCTCTTAAAACCTGTTTGTTTTCACTTTATATATTTCCGGTTTTATATAGTCATTTTCAAATATATTGTTTCAATCGAAATAGGCTTCTTTTTTTATCATTATACCTGAATAAGATACTTTATCGTCCCGTTATCAACCCTCGCTTCTTTTCGTTAATATTTAATTCAACTTATTAATTTTTATTGATCATACAAATCTTTTTTTAATGTTCATCAATATAATATTTCAATATATTTTTAAAGTTTTACCAATTTCTATTAAATGAATGAACATTTTCATATCTTTTAGATTGACACAATTAGTAAATTAATCAATTGGGTATTCAATTACATCTTTATTTTATGTATTTCCACATTGAGTAGCATTCCAATGACAATAAAATTAGAAATCATAAAAGTGCCGCCATAACTTAAAAATGGTAAAGGTAAGCCTGTTGCCGGCAATACACCCAATGCCATTCCAATGTTCACTAAAATATGAAATAAAAGAAAGGCAACAGCTCCCGAAGCCAATAAAGATCCCAATAAATCTTTGGCTTCTCTGGCAATCTTTATCCCCCGCCATAAAATAATTGCATACAATCCAAGCAAAAAAAGCGTTCCTAAAAACCCTAATTCTTCTCCCACAACTGAAAAGATAAAATCAGTATGCTGTGCCGGTAAAAAGTGCAATTGACTCTGTAATCCGCCAAATAAACCTTTACCAAAAAGTCCGCCGGAACCGATTGCTATTCTTGATTGAATAACATTATAGCCACCACCCAGTGGATCGATATTTGGATTCAAAAAGAGAATAATCCTGTTTTTTTGATAATCTTTTAAGAAAATCCATAAAAGTGGAATAGACGATAATGCCACTACAAACACTGTTAATAAATATTTTATCCTGGCTCCTGCAACAAATAGCATAATAACCAGGATGGCTAAGTAAACCATGGAAGTTCCTAAATCCGGTTGTTTGAACACCATTAAAATAAATATTCCGGTATAACCAAAAGGAATTAAAAAGTATAAAAAACTCTCCAATTTTTCCCTGTTCTTATTCAGAAAATCCGCTAAGAAAACAATTAAGGCTAATTTTGCAAACTCGGAAGGTTGAAATTCAAAGGGTCCGATCAATAACCACCGCCTGGCACCATAAGTCGTTCTACCGGAAAAGAAAATCATCGCCAAGAGTACAAAAGCAGCCACGTAGAATAATCCGGAATATTTCTCAACAAAATGATAATCTACAAGCAAAGTGGTGATTAAAATTGCATATCCGATGACCATCCATTCAATTTGCCGTTTGACATAAAAATAACCATCTCCGCCTAAAGTCGTCATCCTGGTAGAGCTATACAAGACAATTAAACCAAAAAAACAGAGTATTACAACAGTAATCAATAAAGTATAATCGATATTTTCACTTAATCTACCTAAATCTCTTTTCACTTTATCCTCCGATTATAGAAAAGGCGTCCTTGTTTTTCAAGTAAGATATTTTTGGATTTTTTTCTTTTGGGATATTGAAATATTTCTCTATCATTTCTCTGGCAATAGGAGCAGCTGCTTCCGATCCATCGCCCCCATTTTCAATGAAAACTGTAATGCAGAGTGGAGAATCATCATTTTGAACATACCCCATAAACCAGGCATGTGTTTCACCCTGGGGATTCTGTGCAGTTCCGGTTTTGCCGAAAATTTCCAATTCTTTAATATTTACTCTCCATCCGGTTCCTTCTAATATTGTATCTCTTAATCCCTCTTTAATTAGTTTAATCGTATTGGGATAAAATTCCATTTTTCGATAAATTTCCGGCTGACTCTGCTTTTCCAACTTTCCGTCACTTGAAATAATTTCTTTTAGTAAGTGATACTTATAAATGATTCCTTCTGTAGCAATTGTCGTAATGACATTATGAAGTTGAAAGGGTGTGATTAAAAGGTAACCCTGTCCGATAGAAAGGTTAACGGTATCTCCGGGATACCATATTTCATTAAATTCTCTCTGCTTCCAACCCGCAGAAGGTATTGTACCCAAAGACTGTGCAGGCAAGTCAATAGCCACCTCTTCTCCAAAACCAATTTTTTGCATATATTTATTCATTTTTTCAATACCTAGGTCTTGTCCAAGTGTATAAAAATAGATGTTACAGGAATGGGAAATCCCCCCAATGATATCAAGTTTTCCATGGCCACCTTCTTTCCAGCATTTAAAAACCTGGTCAGAAAGTTTGAACTTCCCGGAACAATATATTTCTCTATTTTTATCGGTAATCCCTTCCTCCAGGGCTGCAATTGCTGTAACAACTTTAAAGGTCGAGCCGGGAGAATATGTTCCCTGTATACTTCTATTACTCAACGGATAATCGGGATCAGTAGAAAGTCTTTTCCATTCTTCAGGAGTAATACCTCCCACAAAAACATTAGGATTATAAGAAGGTTTACTTACAAGGGTAATAATTTCTCCGGAATTTGCATCACTTACAATAATAACCCCTTTTTTTTCAGTTAATAAATTCTCGCCAAATTGTTGCAATTCCTGATCTATGGTTAATACAATATCTTTACCCGGAATTGGCTTTCGATAAAGTAAAGTAGTAATTTCCCTGCCGAGGGCGTCAACTTCAACTTCTTTTCCTCCCTTTTCACCTCTCAATATATTGTCATAATATTTTTCCAATCCTGCTTTCCCGATAATGTCTCCGCCTTGAAATTCAGATGCATTTACTCTCTCTAATTCTTCCCTGTTGATTTCCCCGACATATCCCAGTGAATGTGCTGCTAAATCTTGATAGAGATACTTTCTCCTTGGCTGAATTTCTAATACAACACCTTTTAATTCATCTTGTCTTTCTTCAATTTCGATCACTTCGTTAATATTACAATCATCAAATATTTTTACCGTTTTAAAAGGATTTACATAATACTCTTTTATTTTATCCTTTATTTCCCGGGGGGAGATTGCGAGGATTTCACCAAGTCTCTCGCTTAATCCTTCCAGGTCTTCTACTTCACCGGGAATAACCGAAACAACCACAGCTGGTCTGTTTGTCACCAGCAATTTATTGTTACGGTCATAAATCTCTCCTCTTGGTGCATCCTCAACTAAAGTACGGATACAATTTTCAACGGCCTTTTGTGCTAATTCTTCACCTTTAACCAATTGAAAATACCAGAGAACAACCACTAGCATTGTAAAACTTATGATGATAAATATCCATAAATAGTGTAGCCTGAATTTAATTTCTTCCGGAACAGAAGATGATTCTCTCATAAAAACTCCCAGTTAATTTTATATCAATTTAGGTGTCCGGCACTAAATTTTACATTTATGACAACTCTGGTGCCTGGCACAAAAGTTGTCATTAAAATTTATCCTCAATGATTTGAAGTATTTTCTTCACTATAAGGTATATAAAGGGTGATAGCAAGCTATTGTATAACGCCTCTGGTAAGGTTAATTGTGTCAAATTCCAAACAAGATTACCGGATTCCATTCCAAAGGCACGCAACACCAAATACATAATCCCACTCTTTGCGATGGTGACTAAAAACGTTAGCACAGGGATAATGAATAAAATATGTTCAGCAAACATTCTCTCTTTTAATAATCCACATAAAAAACCTACAATAGTTTTTATGAAGGCATTGACTCCCAGGAGTCCGACTGAAAAAATATCTTGAAGAAGGCCAGAAAAAAAACCAATCACCGATCCTTCTCCTGCACCATTTATTAATGCAACAACAATGACTAAAATCAATATTAAATCCGGTTTTATACCTTGCAAAGAAAATAAATTCAAAATTGTTAATTGAATTAATAATATAACAATAATCAACAATCCTTTAAAAAAATCTCTCATCTCAATTTATACTCCATTTTAAAATACTTTTAAATCGATTACCGAGTAATAATATATACCTATATCACGGATATTTCAATGCGATACAAATCACAATACTTAAACTATAATTTAAAATCGCTTTAGATAAATCGAGGAAAAAAAGATAGCAATAAATATCTTTATGGTTAAGCAGAATTGGAACGGAACATTACTTGGGTTTGCAGATTTCTGTATTCAATCTCAATAAATATTATTAATATTTTCCATCAGGAACTATTTTGTGCAACAAAGGAACTATTTGCCCGAATTCCTTAACAATAAAACAATTTTTCCTATTATGACCAAACCCATAAAATAGAATAACGCAATGGTATTAAATGCTCTTTTTGGTTGTTTAATAAAACGATATACCCATTCCATGCCATGTTTTTGCATCCATAAGGGCGCACGAGGTATTTTACCGGATAAGACATCAAAACTCCCACCAATTCCCATGCATACCGGAACATGAAGCAGTTTTGATTTTATATTTCGGGCAATCCATTTTTCCTGTCTTGGTACTCCCATACCTACCAATAAAATATCCGGTTTTTTATCATTAATTTCTTGCATGATTTTAATTTCTTCATTATCTCTATCAATTTTTTCTTCTACAACAGAGCTATTAGCTGATGAATCTGTGATTTTTTCAGCTTTGTGACTAAAAGGTTTTTCTAACAGACTATAGGCTTCGAAATAACCGTGATGACTTCCGGCAATTTTTAATCCTGGATATTTTTCGATTAATTTAAAAGAAGCTTCTTTCGCGATTCCCGGAGCTGCGCCTAAAAGATAGATAGAGTAATTTTTTTCTACGGCAAGCTTGCAAATTCCCTGAATAATATCAATTCCTGTAACTCTTTCTTTTAATGGATATTCCAAAGTGGTAGTTGCCCAGAGTATACCCGCTCCGTCAGGTGTAACCAGACTTGCCTCTTGAATAATATTATAGTATTCAACATCTTTTTGAGCACGTAAGATTGCTAGTGTGTCTGGGGTAACAACCAGATGTGACTGCCTGGAAAGTATGTATTCCTCTATTCGATCAATGACATTTTTTGTATCTACGCGATCTATTCCCACGTGAAATAATTTTGTTCGATTTGTTTTGGAATCTGTATTAATGATTAACTCTCCGGAAGATATTTTCTTTCGAAATATTTCGAATATAAGCCAGCCAAAAATCGTCATGCCTAAAAGCAAATATACATTTTGATAAACAAATGTGATCATTGCTACCAAGCTCAGGTATATTGAAGTAGTTATGATTGTAAGGTTTGCACCCCGAATAGAAAAACCATATGATTGTAATTTTTGAACCAGTCTGCTTTCTGTATCAATATACTCACTTACTTTATTCTTTTGAATCACGTAACTTGAAACAATTGAATATGTACTATCTACCAAAGGTACTCCCAATATCAAAAGTGGAATAAAAAGAGTTAAGGCTGCAGTACTTTTTGAAACTCCAACAATCGCTATTATTGCCAAAAGGAATCCGAAAAACATATACAGAAATGAAAACTTACCCCTGGGGAAGAATTTAAGAAAGACAAAGGAAGTAATCATTAAAGAAAAAGATAAAACCTCAGCTAAAATTAAGTTCTGTCTTTGAAGAAGTGCAACCGCCAGAAAGGTCATAGAGGCAATGAAAACAATACAGGGTGTTACATCACCCAATTCATTGGTTTGCCCGATAGAGTTGGTAATGCTGATAATCCACAATATAGTGAGGGGTATAGATAAATAATTCAAATAGAGAAATTCACCCGAGGAGGAAGGATTCCTTAAAAATTCTATTTTAATTCCAGAATAAATGATAATTAAAGAAATAAATATTTGTATCAATAGCTTGCTTAGTGCAGGCAATTTCTTTTTTTCATTTACTTTTCCCATTATTACCATACACAAACCCGCTATAAAAATTCCTGCAATTTTCCATGTTGTTTCGCTTAACCACATATTTATATCCCTATTCGAACTCGCTTTCATTTTATTTTATTTCAAATAAACCAATAGTTAATTTTACCATAATACAACCATCTATACCAATGATTGTATTGTAATTTTAAAATTTTTTAAAATATTTTATGCAATCATTTTATTTTTATCTAATTTTACTCCCCTATTTGAAATATTTGCATTTCCTCAATAAAATACTGCATCATTAATAAAGGATTGGAAACTATCTGTCAAAGCGTTAATACCTGTTCTCTTTAAACCATCTAACTGTATCGGCGAATCCTTCAGCCAATTCTATTTGTGGTTTCCATTGAAAAAAGCTTTTTATCTTTTGGCAATCTAAAATATTTTTTCTCAAATCTCCCGGTCTCGCCGGTCCATAATTTGCTGAAAATGAAAAGTCCATAATTTCTTTCAATAATGCAAATAACTCATTAACAGAAGTGCCTTTTTCTGTTCCTAGATTATAACTATTAAGGTGTTGTTTTTGAATATCATTATCCCTATCTGAAGTTATTTGTGGAGGTTTAATTAGGCACCGAATGGCTAACAGATTTGCGATAGCAACATCTTTAACATACACATAATCCCGTATATATTCACCATCCCCATTAATAGTGGGTGTCTCACCTTTCAACATTTTTTGAATAAATATGGCAATAACCCCTGCTTCGCCGAACGGATCCTGCCTGGGTCCGTATACATTACCATATCTCAATGCTACATAATCGAGCTGGTAATTCTTTTTATAAAAATCAAGATAGTGTTCAACTGTTACTTTGCTGATACCATATGGTGACATAGGTTCAAGGATATGACTCTCATTGACCGGAAAGGAATCCGGTTCTCCATAAACCGTGCCCCCACTGGAAGCGAAAACAACTCCCTTTACGTTATACTTTACGCAATTTTGTAAAAGATTCAATGAGCCGAAGATGTTCGTTTGCGCATCGACAAGGGGCTCTCTAACGGATAATGAAACACTAATCTGGGCAGCTTCATGAATCAGGTAATCAGGTTTTTCTTTATTAAATACTTTTTCCAATTGTTGAGCATCTTTAATGTTTAATTGATAAAATTTTGTGCCTTTATAAAGATTTTCTCTACGACCTGATGAAAGATCATCAATTACTATAACTTCATAATCATTTTCACTGAGAAGATCTACGATATGTGAGCCGATAAATCCGGCCCCACCGGTTACCAAAACTTTATCTTTCATAATGACAACATTTGTGCCAGGCACCAAAGTTGTCATAAATGTAAACTTTCATGCCGGGATCCTCCTCTTATTATATTATCTTACCTGAAAATAAATACAAAGATTAAAGCAACTACACTGAACAAAAAACTTATTCCCCACATAAGAAGTACTACATTTTTATGCTCTATTCCTCTTAATAAAAGACGGTGATGCAGATGGCCCTGGTCAGCCTGGAAAATAGGTCGATGTTCTCTATATCTTCTAAAAATCGCAAATAGTGTATCAAAGATGGGAAGCGCAAGAATAATCACTGGCACAAAAAGAAATAAAGCCTTTTGACTCTGGATAGCCCATAAGACACTGATTGAAGCAATCATGAAGCCGGCAAATGTACTCCCTGAATCACCAAGGAATATTTTTGCCGGATAAAAATTATATTTTAAAAATGCCAGCATGCTAAAAAGCATTGCAGTTACCAGGATATTTAAGTTCTCTATTTGAAAAAATATTCCCAAAATCAATAATGAACTTAATGCAATAATTGAAATACCACAGGCCAAGCCATCTAATCCATCGACAAGATTAATAGAGTTCGTTACACCCACAATCCATAAAATAAGTACCGGATACATCAAATATCCAAGTAATCCAAGATTTTTTAGTTGAATAATGATAAAAGAATGAATCAATTGATGGTTGAATGCAATGACAATTAAAGCGGGTGTAACTTGAATGATGAATTTTATTTTAGGAGACAAATCTGCAATATCATCGATGATTCCCAAAAGTAAAATAATTACGCCACCTATTAAAAGAGCCCTATATTGTCCTTCAATCGTAACAACTAGAAGAAGCGAAAATAGAAAACCAAAAAAGATAACAATACCTCCAAGGTTTGGAATTGCTTCCTCATGCACTTTTCGATGACCGGGTACATCTACCATATTCTGTTTTTTGCCCACATTAGTAATATAGGGTGTTAAAATGTATGATACAACAAATGCAATTATCCCTACTTCAATATATTTCAAATATATCTCCTCTTATTTCATTTTATTCCATCTGCATATTTTTCTAATACTCAGATATAAATTCATATAAATATCTTTTTTTTCATGATGTACTTTTCATTTTCAACTACTCTATTCATCATTTTTATTAAAATTTAAGAAATTCTATAAATGCACTTTGTTTATTTTAAATAAGACAATCTTTTTTTATTTTTAACAAAACAGATATCCTTAATTACTTTTTAATTCTTTTTTTAAATTTTCGATACAATCAACTGGTGATGGATTAATGCCATTTAAAATTGCCAGATAATAACTCACCATATCTCCTAAATAAATTAAAGAAAACATTCGACTTAATTTGTTTTCTCCAATTGATGTACAAGTGATAAATTCCCTGACTTTATTTCTAATTATATTTTTAGTGATGCTTGCCCTTTGTTTTATCCGTAAAAGTCCATTCCTATCCTCTAAATACACAATTTTTACTAATTTATTAACTTCATTTTCTATTTCATATCCAACGATTTCATTATGATCTAGTTCGGCAAATGTATTCCAAAAACTGGGCCATTTACTATTTTCGTTAATTTGAGTCTTCCATCGCATGGCAACAGCCGACAAAATTCCCTCTGAGCCATACACTAATGGAAGGTGCCGGAAGAGAGAAAGAGCAATCTTTTTTGCCAAATTACTTTTAACTTCAGACTTAAAACCATATTCTCCGGAAATTTTATTTAAAATTTGGAGCATTTCAAAGATTTCAACATCTCTCTTTTCAATTAACCTAATCTTTTCTAATACTTTTAAAACCGGAAAAAATAAAAAAGGTAAAGCTACTCTTGGTTGAATTCCTGAGGGAAGCGCGATAAATGGAATATTTTTTTGTTTGGTAAAAACTTCAAAATGCCCTCCGGAAGATAATATAATAATTTTCGCACCTTTTTCATGCGACTGCTTCAAAGTAGAAAAAGTCTCTTCTGTATTACCGGAGTAACTAATTGCGAAAACCATAGAATCTTTATCAATATACTTTGGAATATCATACCCACGAATAACATTTATCGGGACATTTATTTCATCAGCCAAATATCCGGTCATTAGATTCCCACCGATTGCAGAGCCTCCCATTCCTAAAAAGGTAATATTTTTCACATTCTTATACAGTATAACGTTCTCATTATCAGCAAAAATAGAATTAGAATACATCTCTCCCAATTTAAGTGCCTTCTCAATATGTTGTGATATTCCCTCCAAATCTTTTATCATATTTTCCTTGTCTAAATAGGAAAAAGTACCTTCTAAAATATCTTTAGTATCATTCAAAAATTTATCCTCCTTAAATTTACCGTTACTTTTAATCCCGGCTATGCTTTCAAGGATTTTGAAGAATATTATATAATTTGACGTTTTTCAATAAAAATAATGATTAGCTGCTAAATAAATATTTTTCAGATAATTGTAAATATATTATAAGTCATTTTAAAAATATTAGAATATATTTATAGTGCTAAATTGTTGTAATAGCATATCGATTTAGCCTGGATATATCTTCAAAGACTATTCATTTTTCCAAAAAATTCTTTCCGGATTATCATGGTAGATCTTCATTAAAGTTTCGTCATCAAGGTTAAGTCCATTATAAACCATGTCAGGATCAGCATTTGCTCTGGCTTTTTTACTCATCATCTTATAAATGGATTGAGGCAAAGTAAATTTATCTTTCTCTAACATATTAAAATAGCTGAGCGTCACATCATCAAGGTAACTCCTACTCTTAGCTTTATAAGTCGTGATGACAATATCCGTTCCAAAGGTAATGCGGTCGCTATATTTCTTCATGAATTCCTTGAATCCTTCATAATTTTGAGATATCCTTTTAAAACCGGCTACCTGAAAATCCGGATGTCCAAAGCTTATATCAGTGTATAAATTGGGATAAGTATCCAGCAATTTACTCAACAAGGCAAGATTCCTCGAAGTTAAGGCAAAATGCGGAGCCACAACTACCAGGTCAGGAAATGCTTTTAATACTCTTTCAAATTCAGCAAGGAATCGTCCACTGTTAATATGATAAAGAATTGGAAGTTCCTCTTTTTCGCAATAACTGTAAATTTCCATCATCCCCGGATCGTCGAGCGGCATTTTAAAGAACAGGTCATAAAAATTACCATGTCCATTATAAAGTTTTAAACCCTTAGCGCCCGCAGCGATGAAACCTTTCAATTTATCAAGCTTATCTTCATCATGTGGATTGATTGTAGCAAGGGCAAGAAATTTATCCGGATATTCCTTGCACATTTTTATAATTTCTTCGTTATTTTCATCATATTCAGTGTAACCATAATTCGGATTCAAGTAAAAAGTAAATTTGGTGGTTCCCAAAAATACCATTTTTTCCATCTGACAATCTTCCATCACCTTTAAAAGTGAAGGAATATTTTCCATGGATTGAATATGTTCATGTGCATTGATGATGTGAAAATCGGCTCTCCTCTGCCTGACTTCCGGCTCCATCTGTTTAACAAGAGAGGAAGCCTGCTTATCAATCCATAATGGCAGATAACCCATCCTTCTTAAATGAACCAACGAAATTGCTAATAATAATATGCAAATAATTATATAAAACCATAAATCACTTTTTTTCATTTTTTTCTTCTTATTGCTTTTAATTTTTTCTCCCTCCTCACGTTTCTATTTGTAAAAATAATTCAAATTAATTATACAACATCTTATAAAAGACCTACAAATATTATTAATAACAACTTTTGTGCCAGGCACCAGAGTTGTCATTTAGGTAAACTTTTGTGCCGGAATACTCCCCTTTTTCTTGATTCCTTTTCTTCAAAATAGTATACTTGATAATATGGGAAGAAGAAATCGTTCAGAAATAGAATATGAGGGAGCCATTTATCATATCATTGCCAGAGGTATAGACGGTACAGATATCTTTACAAACGATTTTGATAGAAACAAATATATGGCATTTCTCCATAAAATGATAAAGGAATATAAGATTCTTCTATTTGCATTTGCTCTAATGGACAATCATGTACATTTATTAATAAAAACAGAGAATGCAAATCTTTCCAAAGCCATGCAGTTTCTCAATTCCTCCTATGCCCACTGGTTCAATTACAAACATATCCGTAAAGGACATCTATTTCAGGATAGATATAAAAGCTATCACATCAATAACCCCAGATATCTCTTAAGTGCTGCATCCTATATCAACTTAAATCCCGTTGAAGCTGGATTAGTTCACTCTTCAGAACCTGATAGTTACAGATGGAGCAGTTTTTTCTATTGCAAATCTTATAATAAAATTCCTTCCTGGCTGCATATTCCGGAATTGCTTCAACTTTGTGAAATGCATTTTGATGAATTTATGGAATACATCAAGACAAACTCTCTTGAAAATAAAGAAAAAATCAATGTGCTTTTAGATAAGCTATCTAAATCTAATCAAACTACTTTACCAAAAAATATAATCTATCTTATGGAAAAAATAAAAAATTATTTTGGTGACGTTCAAAATAATAAGAAATTAAGAAATTTATTGATTTATATTTTTGTCAAAGAAGGTTATAAAATTAAAGAAATTTCAGAATTATTTCAAATGAGCAGACAAGCTGTTCTGAAGATAAATAATAAAGTGCACGCCGACTTATCTTCTGAACCGCTGTATTTATTGTGGTTAAATAATTTAAAAATATGTCTTTCTTCTTAAAGAATAACAGGATTATCCGCCACCAGTATTCTAATGATAGGATTAAATAATGAAAAAATATCAATATACATTTTTTGTTTTCTTCACTTTTATTTTCTTTACTTATTTGTCATTGTTTTCGTTAACTGCAGACTCCCGTTATAATCCCGATTTGAATTGGAAAGTTGTAGAAGCTCCTCATTTTTCCATATATTTTTTTCAAACTCAAGAAAATAGTTCAAACATTGCTCATGACTATAGTTATGAGCGTGTTGCTCAGGAAATCGCAAATATTGCTGAAAAAGTTTATACTGATGTTAATTCTCTTATTGGACCTCCGGAATATAATCATTTTCAGAAAATTGCTATTATTTTAGAAGATTTTACAGATTATGCTCTCGGTTTTGCAACTACCCTTCCACATCGAATCATTCGAATTTCGCTAACACCTCCCAATGCTAAAACTTTTGATATGAAATTTAGAAATTGGTTAAAAATGGTTATAACCCATGAATATACCCATATAGCACATTTTGAAATGAGAGACGGTTATTCCTCTGCCCTCCGTGCTTTATTCGGACAAATCATGACTCCAAATGCCTTACAACCAATTTGGTCAATTGAAGGTTTGGCGGTATATAATGAAACAAAATTCACTAAAGGTGGTCGAGGTACTGATACCCGTTATGATATGTATCTACGAATGGCAGCTCTTGAAGATAATTTTAATTCCATTGACCAGATCAGCGGATATAACCTTACATCATGGCCGGGGGGGACGGCCACTTATAATTACGGGCAATCACTGGTTCATTACATTACGGACACTTATAGCGAAGACATATTAATTGCAATTAATAATACTTTTATCCGGCATCCTCTACTTGGAATAAATTATGCAGTCAATAAAAATCTGGGCATCTCTCTAAATACATTGTTTCAAAATTGGAAAAATGAACTCCAGAAAAAATATACAATTCAAAGAAAAAATATTATTGCAAAAATGCCAATCACAACATCCCGTCAATTAACCAATTACCAATATTGGGTGGATCATCCCACTTGGATGACGTCGTCTGAAGGTCAAAAAATCATTGTTAAGGTCTCAAATCCACACACTTACCCTTTTATTGAATCAATTGACCCATCCAGTAATTCTTTACCTCTAACTTACTCAGAAATCAATGAACATGTTCTGGTTAAACGAACCTATGGCAGATCTACTTTTCATGATACTTCTCCTGATAATACCTACCTGATTTATGCAAAACTTGATAATTATGAACAGTATAATAGTTTTTATGACTTATACGTATATGATATCGACACAAAAAGAGAAATTCGTCTTTCCAGTGGGCTTCGTGCAAGCGATCCCGCTTTTTCACCATTTTTTCAAGAAAATGACCATCAAAAAATCGCGGCAATCATTAATAAATCAGGTACTGGTAACCTGGCTTTAATCGATTTATCTTCCTTAAAAACAATCAATAACAATCCACAAAATGAACATCATTTTATTAATGATAAAGACATTACTTATCTGACAAGCTTTCATGACGGAACGCAATTATATCATCCGACCTGGTCCCCTGATGGAAAAAATATGGCACTTTCAGTTTGGAAAAATGGTTCTCTCGATATATACACTCTGGATATAGGCCAACATCAGAATAGTCCCTTTAATGTTCAACTCGGCCCTATTTTTCAAGACCGGCACAATGATCTAAGCCCTGAATGGTCCCCGGATGGTCAATTTATTTTCTTCTCTTCTGATCGTACCGGAATATATAATATTTTTGCTTTCTCACCCTCAAATAAAATACTCTTTCAAGTGACCAATGTTCTTGGTGGCGCATTTGAACCGGCTCTTTCTCCTGATGGGAAAAAATTAGCCTATATTGAATACCATGCTTCTGGCTATGAATTACATGTCATGGATATTGAATCAAGCCAATGGATTAAAACAGAATACAACAAATCATCAACATCCATTTTAAGCACTTCTAGTATTTCGCAAAAGATTTCTTCTGAAAATATTTATCCGGTTCACCCTTATCAAGCTTTTTCCAGTTTTTGGCCACCTACCTACTGGATTCCTGCTGTAAATTATAGTGAAACGGATTTAAGTTTTGGATTTTCGGGCGAGCTTTATGACGTTTTAGGATATCATTCTCTTCCATTTACAATGACTTACGATTTATTAGAAAATGAATTGGAATATTCCTTAAATTATTATAACTATTCTAATAAATCGACAATCCATGGCTACTGTTCGGGGGTTACTTCTTCACTTTCACATAATAACAATAACCCAGCCTCCAAATTTTCTATTTGGGAAAATGGATATACCGGATTAAATATTACTTTTCCCAAAATAGGAAATACTCCTTCTGAAACAAATTCTCGAACTTATCGCCAACTTTTATCTCTCGGCTATCAGTATGAATGCTTTTCTGATACAATCCCCCTTGATGCAGTTACTAATTTTATTCCTAACAATAATCTTCAGAACAAAATTTCTAGTTTAAGGTTGATCTATTCTTACTCTGATGCGGAAAAATACGGACTTTCTATCAGTCCGGAGCAGGGAAATGCATTATCTTTCAGCTATGAATATGCAGATGCTTTTTTGAGTGGAAATTATATTTTTAATAAATGGTTATTTGATGCTAGAAAATACATTCCTCTACCTTCTCTTCACCATGTCCTGGCACTTCGTCTTGTAGCAGGACATAGTAGCAAAAATATGTTGGATTTGGAAAATTTTCAATTAGGTGGTCATCTATCTGCAAACAATTTGGCAAATATTGATGTCAATAATTTCGCTCTACGTGGATATCCAATAAACTCTTTTAAAGGAAATAATTTAGCTTCAGCTAGTTTTGAATATCGTTTTCCAATAGCAAATATCGAACGAGGGCTTAAGCAAGGTCCGCTTTTTGTTCTTCTTGAAAGATTATCCGGATCTTTATTTTTGGATATTGGAAATGCCTGGGCAAGTGATTCCATTAATCAAGATAAAAATATCGAACATTTTGAAATAAAATCCAATTTGCCTGAATTGCATACAGGTATCGGGGTAGAATTAAAAGCCGATTTGAATCTGAAATATGATTCTCCATTTACATTAAGATTGGGAGCAGCAAAAGCCCTTTCCCATCCAATTGGCTATGATTTTTATTGCACATTAGGGACTTCTTTTTAAAGGATATTTTTGTGTCCGGCACTAAAGTATACCTTTATGACAACTTTGGTGCCTGGCACAAAAGTTGTCCTTTTCTACAACAAGCCAACTTTACTATGGTCTCCAAGAGTAAACTCATAGACTTTTGGTAATCCTTCAGTACTATAGATGTTAGCATGCTTGCCAATAAGGCATTTTTCCATTCGACCCTTTATATTTTTTATAGTTGTATCTTCTAAAATAACACTATAAGCAATTTCAGTCTTATTTACCTCTACTCTATCTGCAATACTTGCAAACGGACCGATATAAGAATCAACGACTTTCGCGTTCTCTCCGATAATAACAGGTCCCATAATTCGGGAATTTATGATTTTTGTACCCTTTCCGATTTTCACCCTTCCGTAGATCTCCGACACCTCATCTACCTTTGCAGCACTGATGTCTCTTTCCATATCTTCCAATATTAGCCGGTTAGCTTCCAATATATCTGCAGGTTTGCCCGTATCCTTCCACCATCCTTTGACAACCTCTGCTCCCACTTTATATCCATTCTCAATCAACCATTGAATAGCATCTGTTATCTCTAATTCTCCCCGCCATGATGGTTTGATATTCTCTATGGCAGTATGTATATTTTTATCAAAGAAATAAACACCAATTAATGCTAAATTGCTTACCGGAATTTTTGGTTTTTCAACCACCCTTACCACTTGACCATTTTTTACCTCAGCAACACCAAATGCACTTGGATTTTCTACTTCAGTTAACAAGATAAAAGCATTGTATTTATCTTTTTCAAATTTCTTTCGGTAAGTATTAATACCATTCTTAAGAAGATTGTCACCTAAATACATTAGAAAATCTTCATCCCCCAAAAATTTTCTGGATACAGTAACCGCATGTGCTAATCCGAGTGCTTCTTTCTGCTCAATATAGGATATCTTCACACCAAATTGATTTCCGTTTCCCATTTCATCTAATATATCCTTACCATTTTCGCTCACCACAATGCCAATGTCCACCACCTGACAATCACGGATGGTTTCAACTGCATATAAAAGCCCTGATTTGTTGGCAATAGGAATTAAATGTTTTGCGTAAGTATGAGTGAGTGGTCTAAGACGAGTCCCTTTTCCGGCACATAGGATAATTGATTTCAATTGTTTCCCCCTTTTATAATTAAAATAATAATTTTATGATATTTTTACCCAATATCCCACACAGATCTCTGACCATTGTTGGTTTTTTTAATATTTCTGTAAAAATAACAGAATGTCTTTCGAAATTTGCAGCTTTTTCGATAAATTTATAATTTTGTTTAAACAAATTGAATAGATTCTTTATTTCATTTTCATTCACTTTTTCGTATAGCCTTCGTGCTTTCAGACCAAATCTTATTTCTTTACCAAAAAGACTTTTTACTCTTTTTTCATAATCAGCCATTTTTCCATCTTTTAAGCATTCAACCAGGCATTCGGCTGACTTTAATCCATAATATAATCCACCACCGGTCAAAGGTTTTACCTGGGCTGCTGCATCCCCCACTAAAGCAATATTTTTATAGTAGTTTCTCATCAGCCCTATCGGAATGATACCAGCTGATTTATCAATTACTTCCCCGTCAACTTTGTTTTCTCTTAAAAATTCATTCAAATATGTTCGAGCATTATTTTTTGATGCTACTCCAATACGAAAAATACCATTACCTTCAGGAATTACCCATGTAAAAAAAGTTATGCCTTTCCGGAAATAGACGTAAGCCGTATTTTTGTTAAATGAATTTTCTTCCAATTTCATTCTATATTGTACACCCAGGTAATTTTTAATAAAATCTTTTTCGCAATCAATTCCTGAATCTGACACCGGACATTTTACATATTCTCTGATTCGTGAATTAGCACCGTCTGCACCGATAATAAAATCTGCATAAATTTCTTCATGCCTGGCAGTTAAAATATAACCAGAAGCTTTTGGTTTAATTGCAATTATTTTCTTGTTACACTCTACATTTAGACCTTTGCTTAGATTTTTATCGAATTTTTCTCGATCAATGACAAATGCAACCTTATTTCTCATAATTTGAAAAGATTCACCGGAATAAAAAAAAGTTGCTCCATTGATTTGATTTACAATTGAGCTTCTATCCAGTGGTAACAGCAGTTTTTCAAAAACCTGTCTTCCCACTAAACCCGCACATCGAACCGGTTTTCCCACTTCAGTATTTTCCTCAATTATTCTTGCTTTTATTCCATTATTTTTCAGTAATTGAGCCGTGTAGCAACCAATTGGTCCGGCGCCAACAATAACGATTTCCATAATTCTCCTTTGACAATTTTCATAACTTTAAACAACATATATTAAATTCATTCTATAGGAACATTAAAAATCCTTCTTCGAAATAGATTTTTTAGTCCGGCACTTAAGTTTACATTTATGACAACTTTGGTGCCTGGCACAAAAGTTGTCATAGCTCTCTTGCTATCAACGCAGCCACCCTTGCATTATCCTTAACTAATGCAATATTGGCTTTCAGACTCTTTCCGCTTGTCAATTCTTTTACTTTGTTCAGCAAATAAGGTGTGATTTTTTTTCCAACAATTCCCTTTCTGTTTGCTTCTTGTACCGCTTTTTCAATGATTTTATTCATGTACTCCATTGAAATTGCATCTTCCACGGGAACAGGATTAGTAATGAGCATTCCTCCACCTAATCCTAAATTCTTCATAACCCTAATTATATTCGCAGCCCCTATCGCATCATCTACCTGATAATCCACTTCCAGACCACTCTCCCGGCAATAAAATGCTGGCATCTCTTCACACCTAAAACCGATAACCGGTACACCCATCGTTTCCAAATACTCCCTGGTAAGCTCTAGATCCAAAATTGCTTTTGCTCCACTGCATACAACTGCCACTGATGTCCTGCTTAATTCCTGCAAATCCGCTGATATATCAAAACTGCTCTCTGCACCCCGATGCACTCCGCCGATTCCCCCAGTAGCAAAGATTTTTATCCCAACCATTTCTGCAATTATCATGGTTGCGGCAACTGTAGTTGCACCATTTAATTTTTGGGCCACTATAGACGCCATATCCCGCCGACTCACTTTAAATATTTTATCTGAAGTTGCCATAAATTTTAACTCACTTTTACTAAGACCGACTTTTATTCTCCCATTAATTAACGCCATAGTCGCCGGTACAACATCATATTCTCTTATAATACTTTCCATTTCCTGAGCAATTTCATAATTTTGCGGATAAGGAAAACCATGAGATATTAAAGTTGATTCAAGGGCAACCACCGGCCGGTTATTCTCTAATGCTATATTCACTTCATCGGTAAAATCAAAATATCTTTTAAACTGAGAATTCATTCCTTTAAACATTCAACTCCCCCCCCTGCTTAAACCTATCGACCCTTTAACTTATGTAATTAATAAGGTTAATTCTTTCCCGCTACATCCTCTAGAGCATTAACACACATATTCGGATTAACTGAAAAAGGACTGCATATGGTCAAAGCAGCTGCCGCTATACCATACTTTATCGCTTTCACAGCAGGTATCTCTTTGTATAAACCATAGACAAAGCCTGCAACCAGAGCATCGCCCACCCCGGTGGTCTCGATAACCTCTGTTTTAATTGCCGGAATGAACTTCCCTGAAAGCTCCTTTTTCCACTTAGATTCATAGTCAATATTTATCCCTGAAAGAAAAACACCTCTTTCTGCTAAAGTCAGTATAACATTTTTTACGCCTTTTCCATCAGCTTTTATTATCTCCACTGCCTTGAATATTCCTTCATCATTGCCAATCTTAAATTGACCAGCCAAAGTTTCAAGTTCATCGAGATTTGGAGTCAAATAATCAATCTTATCCAGTAGATGTTTTAGTTTTTTTGATTTTTCTACAGAAACCGGTTCAACAATTAAACATATCCCTTTTCTTGAACATAATTCGCATACATAACGAATGCTATCTTCAGGAAGATTGGTATCCATGACCACCATCCGGCTTTTTCCAATGATGTTTTCCAATGATTTTACATAAATAACTTCCAACTTACTACAAATTTTCATATCAGAAACAGCTACTTTCATTTCACCCTTCTCATCTAATATCGTCATGTATACACCGGATGTGCTTTTCCCAACCACTTTAACCCTTTCTACATTGACACCTGCTGTACTGGTTTCATTTAAAATCTTTTTTCCCCAGTCATCATCACCCACAACGCTTAAAAAAATCACCGGTGTACCCAACAATCCCAGATTATGAGCAATATTTCTACCAACTCCACCAGCAGTCATGGATATTTCTCCGGGATTGGAGGTGTAATTCACCAATCTTGAAAAAGTTTTTCCTTTTAAATCTATATTTGCACCACCGATGACAACAATATAATCAGATTTCTTTTTATAAGAAAAATTTTCAATACCATAAAAGTCTTTTTGTTTCGGCAACACAATTCGCACTCCGTTTTTCATCTATAACTCTTTATCTGTTATTTTAAAGTAATATATTTAATTATAGCATAGATTGCTTTTTTTACTGTTTTTCAATTTAATCCGTTCTCTTCATATATTTATTTTTCCCAATAAAAAAAGGCAGATATCTTCTGCCCAATTCAATCATTATTTCATTTACATGCATAGGTTAATTAATTTTCCAAGTAAAACATATTACTTATCTTGAAAATTTATCATTCTTAAATGTAAATTCTTTATCATAAGATAAATTGTGATTTACACATCAACCTCTCACCGAAACACGAAAATCATCTTTTTCTATTACTTTTTCGTCATGGTATAAAATTTTTGATTCAACAACCCTTTTTAACATTCCTCGATTCGGTTTATAATTTGGCACAACCTCTTTTAATTTTCTCACAATACCTTCATGTTCAAGTTTCCCAGCTAAAGCACTTAACTCACTTACGTCATTTTCAAGTTTTTCCTCGTCGTACTCCTCAATTTCAGCGATCACTATTTTTTTATGCCCACTATTTCCTAATGCCCTCGCTCTTTCCTTCTTAGTTAATAATTCTTCAAATAGTTTTTCTCCTGGTCTTAAACCGATAAATTTTAATGGTATATCTTCCTCAGGAATAAATCCGGATAATTTAATCAAATTCTTTGCCAAATCCACTACTTTTATGGGATCACCCATATCCAACACAAAGACGGATTCTTTATTTCCCAATCCTCCGGCTTGAATGACTAATTGGCTTGCTTCAGAAATGGTCATAAAATATCTTTTTACTTCTTTATCCGTAATAGTCACCGGACCACCTTCAGCAATTTGTTCTTTAAAGGTCGGAATGACACTACCATTGCTTTCCAGTACATTACCAAACCTTACTGCTGCAAAATGCGTCTTACTCTTTTTTGCAAACATGGTCACAATCATTTCCGCTACTCTCTTGGTTGCTCCCATGACACTCGTAGGATTGATTGCCTTATCTGTGGATATCATCACGAAATTACTTGTACCCCATTTATCAGCTAATTCAGCTAAGTTTTTTGTAGCAACGATATTGGTGCTTACCGCTTCATCAGGATGAAATTCCATCATAGGAACATGTTTATGAGCTGCTGCGTGAAAGACGACCTCAGGGTTAAATTTCTTAAATATATTACCCATCTTGTCTTTGTTTCTAATATCAGCTACCATGATTCTTATTTTTAAATCGCTAAACCTCTTTCTTAGTTTCTTTTCAGTATAAAAAAGACCATTTTCATTATGGTCTAATATCATTACTTCAGCAGGGGAAAATTTACAGACTTGAATACTTATTTCTTCTCCAATAGAACCCGCTCCTCCGGTTATCAATATTCTTTTTCCTTGAATATAGCCGGAGATCTCTTTGATGTTTAGATCAATTGAATCACGGTTGAGCAAGTCTTCTACCTTGACATTTCTAATTCTACTAACACTTATACCATCACCAAGTAGCTCATATACTCCCGGTACAATCTTAATCTTAATATTCTTGTTATCTATTTTTTCTATAATCCTTCTTAAAATACTCCCCTTTGCAGACGGAATCGCGACTATAACAACATCTATTTTTTCCTCAGAGATAATTCTATTAATATCATCTATGATGCCAAATACCTTTTTATTACGAATCATATTCCCAACTTTAGAATAATCATCATCCACAAAACCGATCAGCCGACCTAAATCTTTTCTTTTTTCTAGTTCCCTACAAATAATGTCGCCTGCTGCTCCCGCTCCTACAATCAATATCCTTTCTTCCTTTCTTTTGAATGGATTTTTTCTTTCCCAATACAATCTCCATATTATCCGGCTTCCCACAATGAGGGAAATACTAATGAACCATGATAGCGCTTCTACGGTCAAGGGGAAAAATAATTTTAAAACAAAATTGCAGAATAAAATAGACACAACGATAGCAAAGGTTACTGTGCGGATAAGCAGCAAAAGATCTTTGATGGAAATATATGCCCAGATTCTATTGTAGAGTTTAAAGATGGAGGCAAATAAAATAAAGATGAATGTATAATAAATAAAGAATTCTCGATACTCGTAGGTTTTTTCCACCCATCCATGACCAAATCTCAAGACAATTGAAAAGGCAAGAGAAAGATTTATAAATAATAAATCCCAAAAAATCCAAAATGCATTCCGGTAATATTTTTTCACTTGTTCACCTACGATTTTTACCATTTTTAATTGGGGGGGGGACTCCTTT
>Ga0272441_10001452_pt1 | contig 50497 bp, 48 predicted proteins | sample SSMProp6N_FD_193582 | JGI IMG/M metagenome (GOLD analysis project Ga0272441, IMG submission 193582) | Marine sediment archaeal communities from Little Sippewissett salt marsh, Falmouth, MA, United States - SSM-Prop-6N | ecosystem: Environmental > Aquatic > Marine > Wetlands > Sediment ... | reverse complement strand
GACAATCTGCCGATTGATGTGGCGAACGACAATTCCGCTGATCAGGTCGTTATCAGCGGCCGGTTGGGAGCAATGCCAGAAGCGGAGACCCGGATCAAGGCCCGTCTCGATGATGGCCGTTCTTTTAGTTTTGTACCCCTGAATGTGAGCGCTCCCTTTCACAGCCGTTTTATGGATGTCATGAAGGAGGCCTTTGAAGAGATATTATCGGGTATCGAGGCAAAGATACAGCCTGAAAAAGCTGAAAAGGTCACGTCGAATGTCACCGGGTTCTTCCACTCAAAAAGCCCGAAAGAGGTTATTGACCGCCTGGTTTCACAGGTAAGCAATACGGTGCAGTGGCGAAAAAATATGGAAACCCTCGCCGCCTCGGCTGCCTCAATCTTTGAAATAGGTCCCGGCCGTCCCCTCAGAGGGTTCTTCAAAACCATGAATCTGGCCTGTCAGTCCGTTACGACATTTCGAGCGGCCGAGAGGATGTTTGAAAATGTCGATTCGGTGCAAACCAGTCATAGGGAACAGGCGACAGGGAGTTTTCACTCCTCATCTCCCCTATCCTTATAAATGAAGATGACGGGTGTGAAACTCCCGGCCCACAGGCCAGGTCTTGCAGGTGCCCTCCCGGTCAGCCACAGAGTCCGTCGCATCAACCGGCCGATGGACAGATGACAGAGAATAGTAATTTTTCAGGAGAATAAGTAAAGCATGGATTTCAAACTTACCAATGATCAGCAGATGTATACAAATACGGTCCGTAAATTCGTCAAAAATGAGATTCTGCCACAGGTTATGGAGATGGAAGGGAACCACATTTTTCCCTTCGATATCATCAAAAAGGCATGGGAGGTAGGGTTGTTGAATCTCTCCATTCCCGAATCGGTGAAGGGATATGCGGTAGATATTATTTCATCGTCTCTGATTGTCAGAGACCTCTCCTATGGTGATACGGGCATTTCTACATCTGCCATGTGTAACGATCTTGCAAATGTGGTTATCGCGCAACATGGAACGGAGGAGCAAAAGACAGCATTCCTTCTTCCCTTTGCCGAGGAACCTGTCATTTCCTCGTTCTGCCTGACCGAACCTGGAGCTGGCTCCGATAACATGGCGATGACCACATTTATCAAAAAAGGGCCTGACGGAAAGTATATCCTGAACGGGGAAAAGTGCTTCATCACCAATGCTTCATATGCTTCGCAGTTTACCGTGTTCTGCAAGGTGGGAAAACCGGGCGGTATGATGATGGCCTGCGTCATTATTCCCTATACATCGATTCGTGAGGGACAGATCGTTTCTCAACCCTCGGGCGCACGACGTATTACACTTCCCGGCGGCGGAACAATAGAGACGGGGAAACCGGAAGATAAACTCGGCCAGCGCCTGTCGAATACGGCAACGGTAAAGTTTGAAGATGTTGTCATTGAAAATGATCAGATCATCGGTAACCGAAGGCTTGGCTTTAAATATGCAGTTGATGTGCTTGATTACGCCCGGCCCATGGTTGCAGCGATCGGTGTGGGCCTTGCCAAACGGGCGCTGGATATCACGCTGGAATATACGAAAGAGCGAAAACAGTTCGGTCAGAGACTCTGCGATATGCCCGTGGCAAGAGACATGCTCGTTGAGATGTGGAAAAGAGTCGAGATGGCCGACCTGGCGCTCATGAAGGCAGCGTGGAAGGTTCAGGAAGGAGCCGATGACCGAGGGATCTACGCATCGCTGGCCAAAAATACTGCCGCCGAGGCGGCCCTTTTCTGCACGAAGGAAGGGCTCCATCTTCACGGCGGTTACGGATTCATGTCGGAGTACGAGATATCGAAGCTGGCGCGGGATGCACACATTATCGACACATACGAGGGTGTCAGAGAAGTTCAGAACATGATTATAGGACGGGAGCTGGTGTGACGATGTTGTATCTTCACGGATTAGGTCATTATCACCCGGAAACGGTGATTACAAACCAGTTTCTCCAGGAACTGGACATAGGAAGCAGCGAAGAGTGGATTCTGGATCGCGTCGGTATTCGCACCCGTCGTACGAGTCTATCCCTGGAATATATTAAAACGACAAAAAATCGGGATCCCCGCGCGGCATTTGAGGCATGCAATCTGACAAACGCAGAGAGCGGTAGTCTCGCAGCCCGACTGGCTCTTGATCGCGCCGGGCTCGAACCTGACGATATTGGAATGGTTATATCGGGAAGCTCGGCTTCGGATTACGTGACACCCGCAGAGGCTGCTTCGGTGGCAGGGAAGCTGGGAATTAATGCACCCTCTTTCGATCTTAATTCTGCCTGTTCCAGTTTCGGCATGCAGATCACCTTCCTCTCCAACATGAAGCCGGAAAAACTCCCCCCCTTTATACTGATTGTCAACCCGGAGAATTACACCCGCGTCGTTGACTACTCAGACCGACGCACAGCACCACTTTTTGGCGATGGAAGCAGTGCGGCTGTTGTGTCTGCCTCAGTCGCTTCGAAGATGGTTTTTGAAGAATGCTGCTGTGATTCAAACCCTGTTGCGTGGGACAAGGTCTATATTCCACGACTCGGTCACTTCATACAGGATGGACCTGCCGTGCAGGGATTTGCCATTCGAAAGACAACAGAATATCTCAAAACACTGCAGACAGCCTTTACTGCAGATTCCGGGCGCTTCAGGTTTATCGGACATCAGGCAAATCTTGGAATGTTGAAGATGGTATGCGAAAGGTGCGGGCTCTCAGATGAAGAGCACTGGCACAATGTGGTCGATTACGCCAACACCGGCTGCTCAAGCGCTCCCGCTGTTCTAAGTCAGCACTGGAACGATTTGCACTCCGGAGACCGCATAGCGATGGTTATGGTGGGTGCGGGACTGACCTGGGTTCGCGCAATGCTGAAGATCCTGGAATAAAGATGTGATCATACCGAAGAGAGTGAGGATATTGTGAACTATTCTGAATTTAGAACGAAAGAAAGCTTTGATCTTGACGAACTGATTGCCTTCGCCTATGGCCATCTCGTGGATGATCCCCCCGCCGACTTTGATGCCCGGTTGCCCGCGCCTCCCTTTCTCATGATGGATCGCATCCTTTCGTTAACAAATAACGGCAGAAAGGGCCATATTACGGCCGAGCAGGATATACGGATGGATGCCTGGTACTTTCAGTGTCATATGCCGGGAGATCCCGTACAGCCGGGATGCCTCTGTGTGGACGCGATCTGGCAGCTGCTCGGTTTTTACTGCAGTTGGAGGGGTGGACTGGGCGGTGGGAGGGCGCTGGGTTCCGAGGAAATCACCTTCAGTGGTCAGATACGTCCTTACAACCGGACGGTGCGTTATGAAATTGATGTAAAACGTTTTTCCCAGTTGAGAGGTTCGGGCGCGAGTATTGTTATCGGAGACGGCAAGGTATTCGTCGATGATGAACTGATAATGACGGTAAAAAATGGCCGCGCGGGAATCTTCAAGGGAATCGTCTATCCCGATTATCCAAAACGGTCAGCCAATTCCAAGGGTGGAATATTAAGGAGAAATGCATGAACGATAGTCATGACAGCGATGCACAACCGGTTGCCATTGTGACCGGAGGCGGAACGGGACTGGGAGCCGCGTGCTGCAGAGCCCTTTCCTCCGAGGGGTATAAAGTAGGTATTCATTACCGGGGCAGTGAAGAGCAGGCACAAAATATCTTGTCACAGGTATCGGAGGGGTTTCTCCTGAAGGCGGATCTTACCGATCCTGCCCAGGTGGAAGACATGGCACGATCCATCAAGACCATCGCCGGTCGAGCGGATGTACTGGTTAACAATGCCGGCATATCGATTAATAGTGACATCAATACCATGAAGGTAGACGGCTTTGACCGGCAGAGAGCGATACTGCGTGGTACCTGGTATCTTACCAAGCGGATACTGCGTCTTTTCATGCTCCGCAGGAACAGTGGAAGAATAATAAATATCTCCAGTGTTGTAGGGCACACCGGCAATGCCGGCCAGATCCCCTACACAATGGAAAAAGCGGCCCTTGACGCCTTTACAAAATCGCTCGCAAAGGAGTTATGGGGAAGGAACATTCTTGTCAATTCGGTTGCCCCGGGGTTTATCGAAACGGCCATGACAGCAGATTTTCCCGATGATATCCGGGAAAAGATTCTTGAAAATATACCGCTGGGACGCATGGGAAATCCTGAAGAGGTGGCCGATATTGTGGCCTTCCTTGCCACGCGCGGCAGCTATATTACGGGCACTGTCATTCACGTGAACGGAGGTCTTTATGGAGGCTGATACGACAAGAATTCAAGAGATCCTCTCACTGATTCCCCAGCAACATCCCTTCCGCTTTATCGATGACATTCTGGAGATGGATGAGAATCATATTGTGGGGACATACCGTTTTCGGAGTAATGAACACTTTTATGAAGGACACTTTCCGGGACATCCCGTCACCCCCGGTGTCATCCTGATTGAAACGATGGCCCAGACAGGTGTCGTCGCCTTTGGCATCTATCAATTGATTCGACAGGGTATGCAATCCGATCAGATCAGACAGTTGACTACCCTTTTTGCCATGGTCGATGACTGCGAATTCAGCGGCATCGTTCGTCCCGGTGAGACCGTCGTTATTAGAGGTGAAAAAATCTATCTTCGAAGAGGAAACCTAAAAACAAAGGTCAGCATGGAACGGGAAAATACCGAAATGGTCTGCCGTGGCGTACTGACCGGCAGGGGAGTTGCTATAGATGAGAAATAGAGTGGTTGTAACAGGGATGGGTGTTGTCGCACCGAACGGACATGGGGTAATCAACTTTGAGGAAGCTCTGCGTGAGGGTCGATCCGGTATCCGGTTCTTCCAAAAGCTGAAGGAACTTAACTTCTCCTGCCAGATCGGGGGCATGCCGGAGAACTTTGACGAAGTTCGCTCGAGCTATTTTGACCATGAAAAGCTCCTCTCCCTCAACGATAACATCGGTTACATATCCGTCTCCGCCATCGATGCGTGGCGCGATGCCGGATTTACCCTTCCCGACGATAATGGGCAGGTAGATTGGGATACCGGCGCGATTCTCGGTTGCGGTATCGGTGGCATGGATACGATTGCCGAACGGGTGGTTCCCATGGTCGGTGAAGGAAGGGTGCGTCGTCTCGGAAGCAGGATTGTCGAACAGGTCATGAATAGCGGAACAAGTGCCCGCGTCGGAGGACTCCTTGCGCTGGGAAATCAGGTAACCTCGAACTCTGCCGCCTGCAGTACCGGAACAGAAGCCATTGTAACCGCACTTGAGAGGATACGCTCGGGACTGGCAAAACGGATGCTTGCAGGAGGTTCCGAAGGCGCTTCACCCTATATATGGGCGGGATTTGACTCCATGCGGGTTATTGCCCGTAAGTTCAATGATCAACCAAAGCAGGGTTCCCGACCCATGAGCGCTTCGGCAAACGGTTTTGTACCCGGCGCAGGAGGCGCCATCCTGATTCTGGAAGAGTTGCAGACAGCACTCGACCGCGGTGCGAGAATCTATGCGGAGATTCTGGGAGGAAACGTCAACTGCGGGGGACAGCGGCATGGGGGTTCCATGACGGCACCGAACCCGGAAGGTGTTCAACGCTGCATCAGAGGCGCGATGGCCGACGCTCACATCACAGCGGATCAGATAGATGCAATCAACGGTCACCTTACGGCAACCTTTGCAGATCCCTATGAGGTGAACAACTGGTCACAGGCCCTCGAGCGGGGTCCCCAGGATTTTCCCTACATAAATTCTACAAAATCCATGATCGGGCATTGCCTGGGAGCCACCGGTGCCATTGAGAGTGTTGCCGCGATCGTGCAGCTCTACAAGGGGTTCTTGCACCCCTCAATCAATTGCGAAGATGTGCATCCAGACATCAGCGCATTTTCAGACAGGATTCCTCGCCATGCTATGGAGTGTCCTGAGCTAAAGGTTATGATCAAAGCCTGTTTTGGCTTTGGAGACGTGAACAGTTGCCTGGTTTTTAAAAAGTGGGAGCAATAACTTCAGTTGAAGTTTTAACAATTAACAAAAGATGAGGAGTAAAAAAATGGACGAAAAACAGATTTTCGAAGAGATGGTAAAAATTCTAAAACCCTATGTCAAGGATCCGGCGCTATTGGATAACGCCACAAACGAGACGCATATCCTCGATGACCTCAAGGTTAATTCCGCGCGCCTGGTAGATGTTATTATCACGTGTGAAGACGTCTTTGATATTGAAGTCGATGATGACGATGCCGACGGGATCAAGACCATCGGGAATGCGGTGACGATTATACAAGGTAAATTACAGTAGAGTGTCGCGCCGAGGGATCAAGACCTACCCTCTGAGGAGGCCGAAGCTAGAGCGATGAGACTGAGCACGCTCCGATTGCACTGAAGAGCAAGCACCTTCCCCACTGCCTGCGGCGGGGTTAGCAAGCGGTTAAATATATTTTTCCTTAACAGTCGGAGATTCTTCGTGACGTGTTGCGGTCAGCTTCCATTGAAAAACAAGGACTATTTATGAATCGGATTACACGAGGGCTCCTATATCTGCAATATCTGACAGGGCGCCTTTTCTCTTTTGTCATTGCCCCGCCTTTATACTTCGCAATGATATGTATGGGCTATCGGGTGAGGAACCTGAAACAGGCGAGAAATCGGGTCCGGGAACTCTATGAACAGCATGGGGGACCATGGATTGTGTGTCCAAATCACCTGACGATGATAGATTCTGTAGTCCTTGCCTATGCAATGGCACCGATGTATCGCTACATGATCGATTACCGGCGGCTTCCCTGGAACCTTCCGGAGCGGGCAAATTTCCAGCGGAATATTTTTCTGGCCATACTGTGCTATCTGACAAAGTGCATACCCGTCAGTCGTGGCGGTGATCGGAGAAAAATGAAATCCACCATGGACAAATGTGCCCACCTCCTGGAGCGAGGGGAGAGCCTCATGATTTTTCCGGAGGGTAAACGGTCCCGAACCGGTCGGGTGGACAGGGATACCTTTTCCTACGGAGTCGGTCGCCTTCTTGCCCATTCCCCCGATTGCGGGGTTATGTGTCTTTACTTACGAGGGGATGGACAATCTACATACAGTACCATACCTCAATTTGGTGAACGCTTCACAATAGAAATCGAGACATTCAGGCCTGACATGGAAGGAAAAGGACTGAAAAGACAGCGAGAGTGCGCGAGGCAGATAGTGGAACGTCTCGCCCTCATGGAGAAGGACTATTTTGATAGGCAACGATATTGTCGATCTCACCGATTCGGGAGCAATGGGAAAGAGCCGAGACATTCGCTTCGTGAACAGGGTATTCACGACGCATGAGCAGCAGACGATTCTCAACGGTAAAAACCGAGATACGGTGCTCTGGTCTCTCTGGGCGGGTAAGGAGACTGCCTATAAGGCTATCAGCAAGATGTATCCCGCCGTTACCTCGGCTCCCAGGCGGTATGAGATAGAATTGTTGTCTTCGAACGGTTCGGTACCGGAACGGGGTGTCGCCCATACACCCTTCGGAGTGGTATCGCTCCGTCTTTTTGTCAGGAGCGACCATCTTCATTGTGTGGGGGTAACGGAAGACCTCGCTATGGACTCGGTTATCTGGGATGTTTTGAAGGTGGACCAGTACCGAAGATCTCATAAATATCAATCAAAGATTGTGAGAGAGATGATCAAACAACAGGCGTCATTCTATCTGAATGACCCCCCGGAGAGCATGGAAATAAAGCGCGCAATGGGGTGTCATGGCCTTGAACCTCCGGTGCTCTATGTCCGGGACACAAAAACGGCTATCGATATCAGCATGAGTCATGACGGCCGGTTTGCGGCCTGCGCCCTGCAGGATATGGGTGGTAAACCGGCAGAGCAGTAAGATGAATCTTGCCAGTTCTTAGAGACAGGCAATGATCTCCCTTAATTGTCTTCCCCTTGCAATATCGTTCCTTTGCATCCGCCAGTTGTCCAGTGGTTTCCCTCGCATATCTACGCTCATCGATCAGCTCGTTCATTATCCTGTCATGCGCCGGCGAGAGCCTCTTCTTGCCCAGATCACGGAAGCAGATACCCTCCTCTCAGTCCTGCTTTTTTATACGGTTCGGTCTACACCATTCCTCATTATGCAAACCACCGGAAGAACCGCTTCATCCACCTCAATTTGTCACCGTAGGGAGGATATTTCAGAGGTAGGTCGATCAACCATCTCTGGCGGTAAACGCCTTTTGAATTTGAAAAGGTATCGAAGCCCGCTTTCCCGTGATACTTTCCCATCCCGCTATATCCAACCCCTCCGAAGGGAAGTTCACGCGGCGTTATCTGAAGGATGACATTATTGATAGCGACGCCACCCGAGGTGGTATCTCGAAGCACCTTTTTCTGCTTATCGCCGCTTTTCGAAAAGAAATAGAGGGCAAGGGGCTTCTCCCGCCTGCGAAGGTCAGAGATGACATCCTCAAGCCGAACATATTCTAAAACGGGAAGTATCGGACCGAATATCTCCTCCGTCATGACCGTCGACTCCCGTGAGACCTCATCAAGAACCGTGGGTGCTATATAGCGTTCTTCCCGCTTGACCTCTCCCCCCACCACGACACGGCCCTCTTCGAGATAGCGGACCAGACGATCGAAATGTTTATCGTTGATGATTCGCCCGTAATCGGGGCTCTTTGACGGATCTTTCCCGTAAAAGTCCTCGATTTCAGACTTCATGGCATCCACGAATTTCTTTTTGACCGATTGATGGACGAGCACGTGATCGGGTGCAATACAGGTCTGACCCGCATTGATAAATTTACCCCAGATAATCCGCCGTGCCGCACTTCTGATATCGGCATCCCAATCGATAATCGCAGGAGATTTCCCTCCCAACTCCAGGGTAAGGGGTGTACAATTTTTTGCCGCCGCCTCCATCACGATCTGCCCGACACGATTTCCACCGGTAAAGAAAATATAATCAAATTTTATCCTCAAGAGTGCCTGCGTTTTTTCGGGTCCTCCTTCGACCACGGCAACGTGACCCGGATCAAATGAGCGGGACAGGAGCTGCGCGAGAACCGCCGAGGTTCGGGGTGCCAGCTCCGAAGGTTTCAGGATTGCACAGTTACCCGCCGCTATGGCAGGTATGAGGGGTGCAATCATAAGCTGAAAGGGATAGTTCCAGGGTCCGATAATAAGTGTAATGCCGCAGGGCTCAGGATAGATAAAACTTGCCGCGGGATGATGGGCGAGGGGCGTGGCAACCCGTTTTGGCCTGGTCCATCTTCTGATATTCTTGAGAGCATGATCGAGTTCCTGAGCGACAAAGGAAAACTCCGTCGCAAATGCTTCAAAGTTCGATTTGCCAAGATCATTGTTCAAGGCATTGACTATAGCCTTCTCTTCCAGCAAGAGCGACCACTTCAGCGCTCTGAGCTTTTGAATCCGCCATGAGATATTTTTCGTTATGCCGCTTTCGAAATAGTCTCTTTGCCTCTGAATCAATTCGTCGGCATTAAAATGCTCCTTCATTCTGCAACCTCTTCGATGACGGGAAACGCACCCTTAACCCCGCCTGAACGGCGGGGTTAAGGGTGCGCAATGAAAAAGGAATATATTATTCTCCTTCGGCTCATAAATGGATTTGCTTGCCGGAAAATTCCGTCCTCCGGGCGGTAATCTTCCTTTGAGACAATCACGTTGTCCTCTAATAAGTTCCGGTACCGATAAACAACACACATACACACCATATTGGAAACAATCGATATGAAGAAAATTAGAAAATCAGAACCACCATAGGCCAGAGCCACTATGTCCTGCATGAAACACCCTGTTATTGAGGAGGATGAACAGGATATCCTGCAGATTTCCAGGCTGCGGTTCCGCCTAACAGTGCTGTTGCATTGAAGCCCTTCTCAATATACTTAGCTGCCACACGGGCAGACGTCGCTTCAGCAGTTCACGAACAGAAGAAGATAATCTCTCTCTCCTTTGTAATATCTGAGAGCGTTGCTTCGAACTCCGACAATGATATGCTTCGATCGAGACGAATTTTGTTGCATTTAGCATCATCCTCATAGGCGCAGACGAGCAGAGATTCACCGGAGAGGGTCTTCTGTCTCGCCTCCTCCACCGATATGCGTGATACCTCCGACTTGGCTTCAACTCTCCCATGGGTGCATGATTGAAGCAATCCAAGCAGGGTTCCGCACACCATGAGCACACCGATGACAATGACTATGATACAGAAACGTTGAACCAGGACTCTTTTCATGACAGTTCCTCCTTTCCGAGGACAGGATCTCTCTTCGTGTTACTTGTAAATTTGTTACCGGTTTTTTCATTGACCCTTCATTTTCTCTTCGATGCAGGTGAATCGCATCGAACCGTACATGTAAATGTAGAAGACCATTTGTGAGACAGGTAGAGGAAAGTTATTATCGAATTGAATATGACCGCTATCAAGAGAGGCAAGCAATGATACCAGAGGAACAATACGACGAGGTGACCGCTTCTTTTCTGCAGCACCATCGATACTTGAAGAAACATCACGGTTAAAGAACTGACCGGTAAAATATGAGGCAGAATTATCAATATGTCAATAGTATAATTTCGGAAATACTTTTCGGTTCAGGTTACATTCATCACAATTTTTCTTGACAAACTCTCCTCTCTTGTAGTTATTATAGGTTTCTTTAAGTTATTATATTCGAGAGGTAAGGAATGAATTCGGAATATAAAGAATTATTGACCGCAAAAGATGCCTCTGAGCTTTTGCAAATCAATGAAAAGAAGGTTTATGCACTCGCACAGGCGGGAAAGATTCCCGGCACGAAGATCACCGGTAAGTGGATCTTTCCCCGTGCCGAACTGGAAGCATTTCTGAAGGCAAGTGCACAGCAGCGATTACGGAAACCTTTTTTTGAATCGGTTATCAACAGAAAGGTGATTTTGATCTGCGGTTCCAATGATCCACTGTTATGCGTTACTCAGGGTATATTCCATGGCATTCATGACGGGTTCACCCTGTTCACCTCAAACGTCGGAAGTGGCGAGGGACTTCGTCTTCTGAAGGAAGGGTTCTGTCATATCGCCGTCAGTCATCTCTATGACCCCGAAACGGAGGATTTCTCCTTCCCCTTTCTTGGCAAATACTTTGAAAGGACGGAAGATCTCGTCCTTGTGAATCTCTTTTATCGAAATGTAGGCTTTGTTTCGAAGGACGTACCTGTCGAGAACTTTGCCGACTGTGCTGAGAGGGGATTACGCCTCGTCAATCGCCAGAAATATTCGGGTATCCGAACACTCGCTGATCACATGATTGCACAGGAAAATATTAATGTCAGCAATATAAAGGGTTACAACCATGAGGTATTCACCCATCTCGATGTGATTCACCACATAATGAGTGGGCATGCAGATACGGGTATTGCCACGGAAGCCGTGGCCCGTAGCTCCAGCCTCGTCTTTTCCAACATTTTTGAAGAGCGTTTCGACATGATAATCCCGAAGGAAATCTTTTTCGATAAAAACATCCAGGTCTTTGTGGAATTCATAAGATCAGACACCTTCAGTGACCTGATCGAAACGACGAGCGGTTACAATCAACGGGACACGGGAAAGATTTTATATCCAAGAACAACCCAAGAAAGGAGTTAAGAAAATGAAGACTGTACTGAGAAGTGTAGTTGCAATTGTATGTGTCCTGTTCTGTATCGTCGGCTTTACAGGTCATGGGGTGGCGGCAGATAATGTACTGAAGATGGCCACTACGACCAGTACCGACAATACCGGTCTTTTGGACTATCTGGCACCTGTTTTTCAGGCCGATATCGGCATCGAGCTTCAGTGGGTCGCCATCGGCACGGGCAAGGCCCTCGCTCTCGGAAAGAATTGCGATGTCGATGTACTGCTCGTTCATGCACCGTCCGCGGAAAAGGTATATGTGGAAAAAGGATACGGAACCGACCGGAGAGAGCTCATGTTTAATGATTTTGTATTTATCGGTCCCCCCTCAGATCCTGCCGGGATTAAGGGACAAACGGTCATTGATGCCCTTGCCACTATCATTTCAAAAAAGGCTCCCTTTGCAAGCAGGGGTGATAATTCGGGTACCCATAAAAAAGAGATAGGACTCTGGAAAACTGCCGGGATTGCCATTCCCGATAAGGACGCCTGGTATATCCAGACCGGCCAGGGGATGCTGAACACAATAAATATTGCGGCCGAGCGGGACGCCTACACCATGACCGACCGGGGTACCTTCATAAAGTACGAATCGAACTGGAAGGGCACCCCTCCACTCGTTATCCTGGTGGAGGGAGATTCCTCACTGAGAAACCAGTACAGCGCCATGGCGGTCAATCCCGAAAGATGCAGCAATGTAAAATACGACCTCGCCAAGAATTTTATCGGTTGGATGGCATCAGACAAGGCACAGAAACTTATCGGCGATTTCAGATTGATGGGGAAGCAACTCTTTACACCGAACGCAAAATAAGGATTATTGTGAATGGATTATCTGGCCGGTGGCTTTTTAAAGGCTGTCTATCTTCTGATCAGCGGTGACCCGGAGACCTATACCGCAGTTTTTACCACGCTGAAAGTATCGTCACTTTCCATAACTGCGAGCATGGTAATCGGGATTCCCCTCGGTTTTTTGCTCGGATATTATGAATTTCCGGGAAAACGTCAGGTACGGGCGATAGTCGACACGCTGCTCGCCCTCCCCACCGTTGTTGTGGGGCTTTTCGTCTATGCCTTTATCTCACGCCGGGGACCCTGCGGGGAATTAGCCCTTCTCTTCACGATCCCCGGCATTGCGGCGGCACAAACAATCCTCGTCACCCCGATCATCGTATCACTTACGGCAACAGCGATCGAGAGCCTCGACCGCAGGTTAAAGACGACACTCCTGACCCTGGGAGCACGAGGGAAACAGATCATCATCACGAATCTTGTCGAGGCCCGCTATGCCGTCCTCGTCGCGGCTATAACCGGCTATGGACGTGCCATATCGGAGGTCGGCATTTCCATGATGATCGGTGGCAATATCAAATGGCACACCAGAACGATCACGACGGCCATTGCTCTGGAGACGGGAAAGGGGGAGTTTGCCGTCGGTATGGCACTGGGGATCGTCCTGCTGTCGATTGCCCTCGCCGTCAACGGCATGCTCATATTTTTACGGAGAAGATCATGACCGCTGACTATCCGCTCTATCACCTTCGCGATCTCATGTATCGCCATGGTCGTTACTTCGAACTTGATATACCTGAGCTTACTATCGATCACTCCTCATCAGTCGGCTTCGTCGGACCAAACGGGTGCGGAAAGTCTACCCTGCTGCGGTTACTTGCCTTTATCGAGATGCCCCAGGAGGGTCATATATATTTCAACGGAACGGATATGGGGAGAAATAACACCAATGCAGCGAAACAGGAAGTTACCATGCTCCTGCAGGAGCCTTATCTCCTCAAGCGATCCATCTTCGAAAATGTGGCCTTCGGCCTCAAGGTCCGCAACGATCGAAAAGAGATAAAAAGGCGTGTCTATGACGTAATGGAACTGGTTGGAATATCGCCGAAGATCTTCGCCAGGCGAAAATGGTACGAACTCTCCGGCGGCGAGGCACAGCGCATCGCTCTCGCGTCCCGGCTGATCCTGAAACCCCGCGTACTCATCCTCGACGAACCAACGGCAAGTGTTGACCAGGAAAGCGCCTCTCTCATCAAGCAGGCGATTACGGAGTGCCGAAATCAGTTCGGCATGTCCCTCGTTATTGCAAGCCACGACAGGGTCTGGCTCAACAGTGTCACCGACATGGTCAAGAGGATTCATGAGGGCAGGATTGCGGGAACGGGAACGGAAAATCTTATCCCCGGCCCCTGGGAAGAGACAAGAGAGGGGCTTTATGTCAAAAAGCTCACCGATGGACAGGTTGTCCATGCCACAAAGCCCGCCCGGATCGACTCTACCGGCATTCTGAACCCCTCCGATATTGTAATTTCACTCACGCGACGCGATGACATATCGGCACAAAATATACTTCGAGGCTTTGTCTCTCAGATGACAATCGAGAAGGACTCGGATAATGTACTTATCGATGTGGAGGTATCCGGCATTCAATTACTGTGCAGGCTCACAAAACCGGGGGTAGAAAAGCTTCACCTCATTCCGGGCAAAGAGGTATGGGCCTTCTTCAAGGCCTCATCGGTTTCGTGGTACTAATAGCGGATCCTATTATCAATATTCCTCTTTCGGCATATTGAAACTCCTCGCAACAAGGTAAGAAAACCTCCGTCTGTTGGGAGAACTTTTATTTTTTATCCCTTCGCGCTTCTGTTCAAATACGACCGGTACAGTGGATCAATTGTGAGCAGGAGTGAAGGATGACCTTCTAAAATGCCTGCCCTCAAAATTATTGACAAAGGTCCTTTGCGCTGATAGAATTTCCAAAGGGGATATAGAGTTGGTTCTCCTTTAATCAGACGACAGAAGCTTCCTTTCATGCCAGTCATTGTGATGTATCATACTACCGACGATCAGAGGATATCTCCTTACATTTCAACACATACAGTAGTTTTTCGCCATTCAGTATAATCTCCCCGTCAACGCGACATGATGATGATCGATATAGTTATTGGATCTTATTTTTCAACAGCAGGGTTAGAGTGTTTGACTTTTTCTCAGGAAACAGTGATATGCAAAACTTTTTTCTTTTTTCTTAAGAGTATGCTGTAAATTTGTTCTACAGCCGTTGTAAAATAGAAAAAGCAGGAGGTGATACAATGAAAATAAGCGCGAGAAATGTCCTGAATGGAACCATCAAGGACATTGAGATTGGGGTTGTTAATGTTGAAGTAACCATCGAAGTTGCCCCGGGTCTGAAAATGACATCGATTATCACGAAGAATTCCTGTGAGAGTCTCGGACTTGAAACAGGGAAGAATGTATACGCCGTCGTCAAAGCTTCGAATGTAATGATTGGTACCGATTAGCACCAACTCAGCAACCTGCCTTACCCTCGAGCCTCCGCTTTTGACGCGCAGAGCTAGATGTACAGGTGTGTCATTTTCCGGGGGCACCTATCCTTTCGATAAGGATACTATCATCATAGCTCACTATCGGAACTGTTGCTCTGGAAATAGTTCTCCTGTTGATGGGTATGGCAAACATTCCGGAGGGGCTTTTGAAGTGGCCTTGTATACCACGTGTTCAGCTTTGAAATACTATCTTTCCCGTATCTTTCAAATCGTAGCCCGGCAAGTTATGTGAAAACCTGTGTATCTTTGCTGAATCTATATAGGCTACAAATCCCTTCATTACACTGGTAAGCCAGAGTTCCTTCGGAACAACGAGGTCGAATTTTTCTTCCTTCAGGGGGATAAAATCGAGATTCAGCGGATGGGTAACATACTCGATACCCAGACCCACGTCAGCTTCGTTGAAGAAAACCTTGAGTGCAACTCCCAGATGTGTATCAACTTCATCGGAAAACCCGGTGATTTTTGCCTGATCCAGGCCGTGCTCTCTCAGGAGATATTCGAGAAGAACCCGTGTACCTGACCCTTCACCCCTGTTTATAAACTTTGCCTTCTTCTCTATAATCCCTTCAAGACCCTTGATTCCCAAGGGATTACCTTTTCTGACAATGAGGCCCTGTCGTCGATTCCATAAATTGATAACGACATATTTCTGCGGAGACAGTATCTTTTCGAGGATGGGAAGGTTATATTCCCCCGTTTCCATATCCAGAAGATGTGCACAGCAGGCCTGTCCTTTTTTCCTCTGAAGGGCATGTATCCCTTTGAGACTTCCGACTGATGAGTAAAAGGCCTGCGATTCGGGAAAATTCTCCTGAGAATAGAAGGATAAGAGTCGTGCAAGAAGAATATCGTCACTTCCCACAATAAAGAGGTCCTTCTCCCTCTGCACGTGCTCATCAATCCATCGCATGACGTGGTTTCTTGGAAATAACCATTTGCCCGCTATTCTGACATGAGGGACTCCCCCTTCCCTCACTAACTGATAGACCTTCTTCTCATTAAGCCTCAGGAGATCGGCAAGTTCTCGTGTGGTAAGCAAGTCATTCATAATAAGGATACGTAGCATAGCAATACAACGGAGTCAATACCGTAAAGTTTTGGCTTCTTTCCCCTGTTTCCAGCTATCCATCATCAGGAATCAGCGTACTTTGAAAATTGGAAAGTTGGATTTGAAACTCGAAACCGTATTATTATAACTTTATATTACCATTGCTAACCTTTTATGTTTTTTTATGACATATATTGACATATAATTTAAGATGTGCAAAGGGAGTTTCAAAATTTAGCACGCAAAGGAGTGAAACAATGAAACGTTTTCTTACGATACTATTTTCTGTCCTGGTCATTGCATCTCCATCGGCATGCTTTGCCGGTGATCTTATGATATTCAGCGGTGCCGGCCTTATTAAACCGATGGAAGAAATGAGGACCAACTTTGAAAAGGAGCAGAATGTAACCGCCGATGTACACTATGGAAGCTCGGGTGAAATATTTGCCGGTGTCGCCGCCGGGCAGCCCTGCGATGTACTCATTCCGGGAGCCGAAAAATACACGGAAGATGCATTAAAAAACGGCTGGGTCATTGGCAACACGATCACAAAACTTGTACGCCATATCCCTGTCATTGCCGTCCCGAAGGGAAACCCGGCAGGTATAAAAGGTTTTATGGATCTGACACGGGAGGGCGTCCGCGTTGCCATAGGTGACCCCAAGGCCCCCGCCATCGGCCGTGTGGCAAAGAAGATGCTTCAGAAAGCGGGCACCTGGGATCAGGTAACACCCAATATCGAGGTCTATGCACCAACGGTTAACCAACTCCTCATTTATGTTGCCTTGAAACAGGTTGATGCGGCAATCATCTGGGGCGATCTGGTTACCTGGGCCGAAGGCAAGGGAAAGCTGGAAGTGGTCCCCATCGAAAAGCAGTATAATATGATCAAGACCATTCCCACAGCCGTCTGCACGAATTCTGCAAATAGGGATCTCGCCTATAAGTTCAATGACTACATCGCCTCCGATGAAGGTATGCGCATCTGGCAGAAATGGGGCTTTGAACCTTGCAAAAAATAAATGTTTTCAGATTCAGCCTTACGGCAGTTACATTTTTTATCACATTACTACTTGTTCTTGCCATCGGGTCTCTCTTTGTAGTCCCAAGTCTGGAAGATATCCGTCAGAATATCTGGTCGCCGGAAATGAGGTTTTCGCTCAAGCTGTCCTTAATCACGGGACTCACATCAACGGTTCTCGTAATGATTTTTGCACTGCCCATCGGGTATACACTCTCCCGTTTCAATTTTTGGGGTAAGGGATTCGTCAAAACTATCATTGACATGCCCATCGCCTTTCCCGAACTGGTGCTTGGCCTCTGCCTCCTGCTTCTGTTCGGCAATACTGCGGTGGGCAACCTGCTAAGTTCGGCCGGACTCAATTTTGTCTTTACAAAAAAAGGTATTGTAGCAGCACAGTTCTTTACGGCGCTGCCCTATGCTATCCGTATCATGAAGTCTACCTTTGATTATATTAATCCAAGAATTGAGTTTGTATCACGATCCCTCGGCTATTCTATGTTCGAAACCTTCATGAACATTTCCCTACCCCTCGCAAAAAATGGCACCCTCGCCTCAACCGTTATCTCATTCGCTCGATGTATCGGTACCTTTGGTACGGTCCTCATCCTTGCCGGCGGTTCCTATATGAGAACGGAGGTACTTCCCATAACGCTGTACCTCAATATTTCCTACGGAAACATGGGTATGGCTCTTACCAGTGGTATAGTTCTTATGGTGGTTCCCTTCATTGCGATCTTCATATTCGAAAAGGCGGAGGTCAGCATATGAGTTTCTTCAAGGTCGACAACCTCCATATTGATCTCGTCGAGTTTCAACTCCGGAAAGTATCATTCCGCCTTGATCAGGGCGATTACATGATGATCATCGGCCCCACCGGCGCCGGGAAGACCATTCTTCTCGAAAGTATCGTTGGTTTCTGGAAACCGGAAAAAGGAAGGATATGGCTGGAAGATGTCGAGATCACCCCCGTTCCTCCGGAAAGGCGAAAAATTGGTATCGTCTATCAGGATTATGCGCTCATCCCCCACTTTACGGTCTTCGAAAATATCGCCTATGGCCTTAAGAAAAAAACGAAGTACGGCATCAGCGAATCAGTAAAGGACATTGCCGCATCGCTCAACATCGACCACCTCCTGCACCGCAAACCCGGAACTCTGTCGGGCGGGGAACAGCAGCGTGTTGCCCTAGCACGTTCACTCGTCGTTGAGCCAAAGTTACTCCTGATGGATGAGCCCTTCTCTGCCCTAGATCCCAAAACGCGGCGAGAAACACGCCATCTTCTTCTCGATGTGCTCAAACGGAGAAAAACCACAGTGATCCACATTTCTCACGATCTTAATGATGCCTGGGCACTTGCCAATAAGCTGGCAATATTCAGGGATGGATTTTTGCTTCAGTTCGGCACAATAGATGAAGTTTTCCGTCGCCCGCAATCTCGCTTTATCGCTGATTTCGTCGGGGCCTCTCTACTCGATGGCACTGTCTTGGCAAACGGTAGCGGTCCCTGTATAATCGATGTCGGTGATTTCCAGCTCCTGTCAACCGATTATGCCGATGAGGGTTCACAAGTTCAGGTAGCGCTTCGCCCCGAAGATATTATCGTATCCAAAAAATACCCATCGAGCATCTCGGCGCAAAACATTATCAGAACGAAGCTCAAACGTCTCGTACCCGAAGGGAGAGCTTCATTCCTTCACCTCATTGCTAACGAAACCGAACTGACAGTCCTCGTCACGAACAACGCCGTGACACAGCTCGGTGTCTCACCTGGCGATACAATCTACGCAATTATCAAGAGCGCAAACGTTCGTATCGTAGGTAGCTGACCTAACAGTTGCCACAGCATGAAGTGTACGAGGGGTATAATCAATGTCATTACCCAAATCGTACACTTTCCGTTGCAACTAGATGGTATTGGAGCGTGTACACTATTTCTATAACAGCAGATTGTGAAAAGTGAATTACAGCATTCGTCATCACATGTATAATGACCATATATATCCATTAATTACTAATAGTATTTAATATTGACATAAAGTAACAGATATAATAAAAGTCACTGCACATTTTTACAGAATATCGAAACCGAAAGGAGTATCCAAACTCATGAAAAAAAACAATGGTATCAAATTGACAGTTTTTATTTTTCTCTGTTCAATCCTCGTTTTTCCGCTCTCCCAGGCATCAGCGGAACCCAAGGGTAAGCTGGTCATGTTCCATGCCGGAAGTCTCACCGTACCCTTTACAGCTATGGAAAAGGCCTTCGAGGCGAAATATCCGAAGGTTGACCTCCAGCGCGAGGCAAGCGGCAGCCAGAAAGCAGCACGGAAGGTCTCGGACCTGAAGAAGCCCTGCGATATTATGGCCTCCGCCGACTACAAGGTCATCGACAAACTGCTGATCCCTGACTATGCCGATTTGAACATCCGTTTTGCAACGAACCAGCTCGTTCTCTGTTACACCGACAAAAGCGCCTATGCAAAAGAAGTTAGTGCCAACAACTGGTACGAAATCCTTCAGAAAGACGGTGTTGTCTGGGGACATTCCGACCCGAACCTGGACCCCTGTGGGTATCGATCCCTTATGGTTCTCCAACTATCTGAAAAATACTATAAGATACCGGGGCTCTACAACAAGCTCGTTGCAAACCGACCCGAGGAAAATATCAGGCCGAAATCGGTGGAGCTTATATCACTCCTCCAGACGGGAAACATGGATTACGCATGGGAGTACCTTTCTGTTGCCGTTCAGCATGGATTGAAGTATATACTACTTCCCGATGAGGTTAACCTTGGCAACTACAAATTCGATGATACCTATGCAGAAGCGGTTGTCAAAGTCACGGGGAAAAAACCAGGAACATTTATGGATATTAAAGGGAAATCTGTCACTTATGGTGTAACGTTAATCAAGGATGCTCCCAATCGTGAAGCTGCTATCGCCTTTTTGGCATATATGCTCGATACAGAGGGTGGACTCAAAATTCTGAAAGAGATGGGGCAGCCTCCCTTTGTCCCGGCGAGAGTGCCAACACCAAAAATGAAGGATAAACTTCCGCCAGAGCTTCAGAAACTGACCGCTGTGAAAAATTGATAGATTCATAAAGATTGAAAACCATGACAAAGAAGGAACCTTTTTTCTGGATTACCGTTTCATGCGGACTTGTTATCCTGGCATTTATAATGCTCCCCCTGATACAAATGCTGACGGCTCCCTCTTTTTCGATGCTCAAAAAAACCATACAGGACAAAGACGTTGTGCGGTCGATCTGGCTGAGTATCTATACAGCCGGATTGGCCGCCCTCATTGCCTTTATCTTCGGAACCCCCCTCGCCTATATACTGGCACGCAGCAATTTCAGGGGGAAACACCTCATTGAAAGTATCATCGATTTGCCGATCGTCATTCCCCACCCCGTCGTGGGTATTGCAATCCTCAGTGTTGCGGGGAAAAATCACTGGCTCGGACAAGTTTTCAGCGAGCTTGGAATCAGGATAATGGGAAGTGTAACGGGAATCGTTGTCGTCCTGACGTTTGTGGGTCTTCCCTTTTACGTCAATGCCGTGAAAAACGGATTTGAAAACATTTCCCCCAGACTCGAAAATGTATCACGAAGCCTCGGCGCGTCCATGTTCAGCACCTTTTCCCGGATCACCTTCCCCCTTGCCTGGCGAAGCATGCTGATCGGTATCATTATGTGCAGTGCACGAGCCATCAGTGAATTTGGAGCGGTCGTCATCGTCGCCTATCACCCGATGATCGCACCGGTCCTCCTCTATGAACGTTTTGAGAGTTACGGCCTGAAGTATTCACAGCCCGTTGCGGTCTGGCTGGTTTCCATCTGCCTTACCCTCTTCCTGATTTTAAGAATCCTTACGTTAAGGAATACAAAAGACGAATGATCCATATTGAAGACGTCAACATTAATCTTGGTGAATTCACGCTTCGCGACATCAACCTCAGCATTGAAAAGAACGAATTTTTCATACTGATGGGACCCACGGGCGCGGGGAAGACCGTGCTCCTTGAAGCAATAGCCGGACTCATCGGGGTCCATAGCGGATCTATCTCCATAGATGGAAGAAAGGTCACGAGATTACCGCCGGAAAAGCGAGGGATCAGTATCGTCTATCAGGACTATGCCCTCTTCCCCCACCTGACGGTTCTGGAAAATATCAGCTATGGACTTCATTTCCACAAACTGCCAAAGAAAGAGTCGAAACAACGACAAGACCGACTGGTGGAAGAGCTCAATATTTCTCATCTGTTGAAACGACTTCCCACCAACCTGAGCGGTGGCGAAAATCAGCGTATTGCTCTTGCACGGGCACTCATGGTCAACCCCAAGGTACTGCTCCTCGATGAACCGCTCTCCGCCTTGGACCCGAGATTCAGAGAAGATATTAGAATCGGGCTCAAGAGACTTCACAAGAGTACGGATGTCACCTTCCTCATGGTAACTCACGATTTTGCCGAAGCCCTTTCTCTCGCGGACAGGGCAGCCATCATGAACGGAGGAAAAATCGAACAGGTCGGATACATGAAGGATATATTTCAGCGCCCTGACTCGACCTTCGTTGCCGATTTTGTCGGCATGAAAAATCTTTTTATGGCCCAATTTCAGGGAACAAAAGCGAAGGTGAACGGACTCGCAATCGAACTCGGCAGAACACCCCAAAACGACCACGGATACCTAGCGATACGGCCGGAAGACATAGTCCTCAGCGGGGAAAAACTGACGTCGAGTATGAGAAACTCCTTCGGTGGAAGGGTTACTGCCATAGTGGATCATGGGCTCTATTATGAGGTTGATATTATCGTTGAGAAGGTCCTCTTTAAATCACTGATTACGAAAAGTTCCCTCTTCGAGATGCAAATCACCGAAGGTTCCGAGATTTGCCTCTCTTTCAAATCAACGGCGATACACAATTTTTAATAAACCTCTCACAGTTCTTCGCCACACACACCCCCTTTTTGTACAACAGTATTGCAGGGAGTATGGGAGTTGTGTTAGTAAGAATTGCCGTTATTATGGGATGATTTCATTCCCCCACCGGTGGTATCTCTGCAGGTATTGCACAATGAAAAAGATGTACAGCAATCTGGTGTCTGATACAAAATGGATTAGGAGGATTATCAATGAAAATTTTCGGACCCAATGAACTCTTGGAAGAAGTTATCAACAAGGATCTCTGTATCGGATGCGGAGCATGCATTCACCTTTGCCCCTATTTCAGATCGTACAAGGGAAAAACGGCCATGTTGTTTCCCTGCACCCTTGAAGAAGGGAGGTGTTTCGCTCACTGTCCGAAGATTGAGGTGAATCTTGACGAACTCTCCCAGCAATATTTCGGGAGACCCTACGAAGGGGGGCCTCTGGGAAACTATCTTTCCATCCATACATCAAAGGCTGGCCCGAAGGTGAAAAAGGCATCCTTCCAGGCAGGAGGAACCGTGTCGGCTCTTATGTGTTTTGCCCTTGCCAAAGGTCATATAGATGCAGCGGTTCTCACCGACAAGGATGGGATACTCCCCGTTCCAAGAGTTATCACCGATGCAGATGACGTTTTACAGTGTTCGTCATCAAAATATGCGGCTTCGCCAACGCTCTCGGCACTCAATCAGGCGATGACCGACGAGTATACAAAGATCGGAGTTGTGGCAACACCCTGTCAGGTTCTGTCAATAGCGCAGATGCGAATGAATCCACTCGAAAAGGAGGATTTTACAGATCCTGTGGCTCTCGTCGTAGGACTTTTCTGTACATGGGCGATTGATTTCAGGGCCTTTGCACCCTTTATTTCCGAACGGATCGATATAACTGCAATTACCAAGGTCGATATTCCGCCTCCCCCCTCCGAGATAATGGAGGTCTTTATGGGTGATGATAAAATCGAGATACCCCTGAATGAGATACGTGAACTGGTTCCCGACACGTGCAGTTACTGCATCGACATGACCTCGGAATTCTCTGATCTTTCTATCGGTGTACTTGAGGGGCGCCCTGATATGAACACCATAATCATCAGGACTGAACGGGGCCAGAAAATTGTAAACGAAGCCGTACAGGAGGAATATATCGTCCTCGAAGATATTCTTGAAGAAAACCTTGAGCATCTTATGTGGGCCGGGGGAAACAAGAAGAAACGCGCCCTTGTGAAGGCAAAGGAGGAAGGTCTGGTCAATGCGGAAGGGGACAAGAAATCCTATTTGAGGCTGCAATCAAACACGGTAGACGAAATAACCGGATAAGAGAGGGGAAATGGTATGTCCGCACTATTAGACAAAAATGACGGTGTAGAGCATCTGCTTATGGGAAATGAAGCGATAGCACGCGGGGCGTTGGAGGCAGGCGCAAAGGTGGCCACCGGATATCCGGGCACCCCGTCGTCGGAAATAATCGAGAGTCTCGCCGGTGTGGCAAAGGATGCCGATATCTATGTGGAATGGTCGGTCAATGAAAAGCTTGCCATGGAGGTAGCCGCAGCGGCGTCCTTCGCAGAACTCCGATCACTCTGTGTCATGAAGCAAAACGGTGTCAATGTGGCATCCGACTTCCTACTTCACCTGGCGGGTTCAGGCACACGGGGAGGAATGGTCCTTGTCCCCTGTGACGATCCCGGAGCACTTTCGAGCATCAACGAGGGAGAATCTCGCTTCTTTGCGAGAACGGTCGAAATCCCTCTTCTGGAGCCCGGCAACTTTCAAGAAGCAAAGGACATGACCAAATGGGCCTTCGAGCTCTCGGAGGAATTGAAACAGCTGGTCATGCTACGGAGTGTCACTCGTCTTTCTCATGCGAGCGGCAACATCACCTTCGGATCACTCCCTGCTAACGATCAAAAGGCCCGTTTCAAGTGTGACGGCTTTATCCTCGATCCCGACGAGGGTGTTGTCATCAGCGCCCCCGTGGACTATAAGCACAACCAGCAACACGAAAAACTGAAACGGGCGAAGGAAATCTTCGAGGATTCACCCTTCAATACCTACGAAGGCCCTGAAAAACCGGAGCTCCTCATAATAACGAGCAGTGCATGCACGCTCTACAGCAGGGAAGCTATCAGTATTCTCGGCCTGAAAGAGAGGGTCGGTCTTCTCAAGATGGGGACGACATGGCCGCTTCCGCCTAAACTCCTGACACGATATCTCTCACGGGCGGAAAAGATATTGATTGTCGAGGAGGTCCTGCCCTTTCTCGAAGAGAATGTGAAAATAATCGCCGCCGAAACCGCATCTGAGATCGGTATCAAGAAATTTTTCGGCAAAAACGACGGCACCATTCCCATGGTAGGCGAGTTGAATCCCGACCATGTGATAAAGGCAATCGCAACAATACTTGAGATCGAATATCTGCCGAGGCCCGAGGAGTATACGGCAAAGACACAGGGCCTGGCATTTTTCGGTGCACCCCAGCGGGAGCTTATCTTCTGTCCCGGATGTCCTCACAGGGCGTCATTCTGGAGTATTCACAACGCCCTCGAGTTGGATGGACGAAAGGGTTTTGTCTGTGGTGACATCGGTTGCTATACGATGGCGCTCCTCCCCACCGGTTTCACCACCCTGAAAACCGTCCACTCCATGGGCTCGGGGAGCGGGCTAGCCAGCGGGTTCGGAAAACTCGGCCAGTTCGGCCTCGATCAGCCGGTTCTGGCCGTCTGCGGAGATTCCACCTTTTTCCATACCGCAATGCCGGCACTCATCAACGCCAGACACCATAAATCTGATTTTACGCTCGTCGTCCTTGACAACAGCGGTACCGCCATGACGGGATTTCAGCCCCATCCCGGTCTGGAGGTAAACGCCATGGGGGATAATGTCCCCGATCTCGATATTGCAGAGATATGTCGGTCAATAGGGGCACGGGTCGAGATACGAGACCCCTTCGAACTGGAAGAAACGCGGGAAACCTTGAACGAACTCATGGAGGATAATGAAGGCCTCAAAGTCCTTATCCTGAGACAGATATGCGGCCTCAGCCCTGAGAAAAAGGCGGGAAAGAAATATGAAATGGCCATCAACGAGGAAATCTGTCTTGGAGAAAACTGCGGATGCAACAGGGTATGCACGCGCATATTCCGCTGTCCCGGTCTTGTCTGGGACAAGGAAAAACAGGTGACGAAGCTGGACGAAGTGATATGCATCGGATGCGGGGTCTGCGCCGATATATGCCCGGCGGGAGCCATTACCAGAAAGGAGGCTGTATAAACCATGACAGTTACACAATTACCAAAGGATCCTTACAATATTATCATTACCGGTGTTGGCGGTCAGGGAAATGTCATGGCATCCCGTGTACTGGCAAACATGCTCGTCATGAAAGGATTCTCTGTCACGATTGGTGAAACCTTCGGTGCTTCCCAACGGGGAGGCTCAGTCATGAGCCACCTCAGAGTATCGGAGAAGGACACCTGGAGCCCGCAAATCCCTAAGGGCAGAGCACATGTAATTGTTGCCCTCGAACCGACCGAGGCAATCAGGGTGCTGGCCGATTACGGGAACCCCGATGTGAAGGTCGTGAGCAATACGAGGCCGATACACCCTGCAGGCGTTATTGCGGGGGATCTCGCATACCCCGCTCTTGAGGAAACAAAAAAGACTGCCCAGGGAATTTCGTCTCAAGCCTGGTTTATCGATGCGACAGACGAAGCACTCAAGCTCGGTCATCCGATTCTGGGAAATATCATCATGCTGGGCGCCCTCTCCGGTCTCGACGATCTGCCTCTCGATAAAGAGGATTTCCGGGAGGTGATCGCGAAGAGCCTGCCGCAGAACAAGGTCGGCATAAATATGGAGGCCTTTGACCTGGGAAGAAAACTTTTGAAGGAATAACAAAGAAAAGGAGGGTGAAAACCCTCCTTTTTCAATCGCCTCTATGCCGGGACCACTTTTTATACTGCTTCATTCCGGCATTCGTATATACTGCATGGTCCCGTCCTGAATCACGGCAACTTTTGCCTCTCCGGAATAATCCTTTTCCAGTTCCAAGAGCACCTCATCCCAGGTCTTGACAACCGTGGCATCATCATAATGACAGACAAGGTCGAGCATGGTCCGATCCGGCTTAGGATTGAGGACAATCAGTTTCTTCATGAGCAGGGAGACAAATCCAGGATCCCTCGGGCTATAGTGGCGACCTCCATAGCCGGTCCCCCAGGCCCGCATCACATAATGAGAAACCTGTCCCCCGGGGTCATCGGCGATCAGTACGGCTGTTCCCTCTCCACCGGATTTCAAGACGGTGAGGGAAAGCAAAAGTGCAATCGCCGATTCATTTGCCTTTCCATAGGAATTGCAGACAGCGATATCGTAACCCGAGGCGTGAGGAATTCCATAGTGATCCTTCCCCTCTTCCGCTCCGGCGGCATGGGTTGCCCGAAACGGTCCCGCATAGAGATCGGTTATCTCGCCTCGGCGGTTCAGAAGACAATCCACCTTAAAATCAAAACCGACCATATCCCCGGCGGCATCGCACTCGGCCCGCATAATATTATCATCAAATTTTCCCAGACCCGTTCGGACGGGATCTCTGAACATCTGATTATGAAACTGGTTTATCGTCTCGATACCGGCAACACCGGGGAGAATCAGCTTTGCCCCACCTCCAAACCCAACATGGACATGTGCCGTAATGCATCCGATGCCTATTTTCAGGTCGCAGTTCATAAATTCCCGATTGAACCAGAGTTCCACACCTGTCGGCGTTCTCCCCGCCCACACGGTATTCTGAAAGGCATCGTGGTTGTAGACGGCGTAATTTTCGACGATCTCATCGCCCAGTTTCTTTCTCGCATTTATCATATCAAAGGGACCGTGACTCCCCAGCGCCCAGAGAAAGCGTATCTGATCCCTTGTCATCCCGGCCTTGTGAAGGGATTCGAGTACGTAAGGTGCAATATCTTTTACCGGTGTCGGCCGTGTCATATCGTCAAAGACAATGACGGCCTGGTTCTTCCCCTTTGCAATCTCTTCAAGTGTCGGCCCCTCAATCGGATTTTCTATCTTTTCCTTTATCCTCTCCGAGGGGATTCCCGGCTTTTCGAAACCTGAAGATGTAAGGTTATCCACCTCCCACCTGTCGGGAAAGTTCAATTCTTTTTCTTCGTTTTCATACCAGAGTCGCGACGGCACAGAGATTTTCTTCATCCTATACCCCCTTTTCTCAAAAGGCTGGATTCATTGAATAGAGACAAATCACACCACCCCGATCATTAACCTCGGCCTTCGTCTGTCTCCCCTTTGCGACCTCTTTCGTAAGACCGATTATCTCCTCTGCAACATCTTCCAGACTTTTTCCTTCAAGAACAGCACCCGCATTGATATCGATATCGTCTTCCATTCGACGGTAGAACCTGCTCGTGCTTGCCACTTTGATGACCGGCACTATGGGAAACCCCGCAGGGGTTCCCCTCCCGGTGGTAAAGAGTATGAGCTGTGCTCCCGTCGCTCCGAGACCCGCCAGAGATTCCATGTCATAGCCCGGTCCGTCCATGATAATGAGTCCTTTTTTTGAAGGCATAGTCCCATAGTCGATCACCTCGTTAATTGTTCTGCTTCCTCCCTTAATTATGCAGCCAAGCGACTTTTCGCGAATGGAACTCATACCGCCGTCCATATTGCCCGGTGCAATAACGAGTGATGCAAGGGGACCAAGGATTTCGTCGACTCGCTTCTCCGCCGCTCCGATGACTCGACGAATCTCCGAGGCCACTTCGGGAGATGCGGCCCTCTTTGCAAGTATGTGCGCTGTCCCTATCATCTCCGTCGTTTCCGTGAGGATTACCGTGCCGCCGTCATCAACAATTCGGTCTGCCACAATCCCTACCCCGGGATTCGCCGTAACGCCGGAGAATGCATCGGAGCCGCCGCATTCGATGCCCACACAAAGTCGATCAAATCCAAAGGTCTTTCTTTCGATCGCCTTTGCATCATCAATCAGCTTTCTAACGATTTCGATTCCTCGCGCTGCCGTTTTTTGTGAGCCTCCCTCATCCTGGATTGAGAGAACCTGTACCGGTTTTCCCGTCTCCGAGATAGAAAGGACCAGCCCCTCGGCATGTATCGTCTCACAGCCGAGGCCTATGACAAGAACGGCAGCAACATTGGGATTTCTGCCCAAACCAACAAGCGTGTTTGTATGCATCGCTATCTCGGCTGCCCTGCCACAGCCGTGGCAATGATAGAGGGAAACCGCTTCGGGAACTGCACGGACGATCATATCCGCAACACCGTTTGCACAGGCAACGGTAGGAATGATCGTTACATAATTCCGTATCCCCACCGACCCGTCAGGTCTCTCATATCCCTCGAAGGTCGCCATTTTTCTCATACCTCGACTTTCGCCTCGATATCCAGATTGTGGGTATGAATCCAATCGCCTTTTCGTATCTTTTCCTTCACCGCACCGATTACTTCTCCGTACTTGTATACGTATCCCCCGGCCTCTATATCGGTAACTGCAACCTTGTGGCTGTAAGGAATATCAGAACGTGCGACAATAGCCTCATTATCGGGAAGATGTATTGCATCCCCTGCCTTCACATCTTCAAGCATAACGGCGACATTATCATTTTTGTTGATGAGGACAACATTCGGCTTCATTCGCCTACCTTCGGTCATTAACTGGAAAAAACGTCTTGAATCTCCCCGCAGCAAGGAGCAGAACATGATCCCGCTCTTCCGATCACTCCCGCAGAATCGAAAATCAGCCTATCACTATGACGATAATTCTCCTCGGTCCGTGCATCCCCTTGAAGGGGGTGGCCTGAATATCGGCGGTCATGCTCGGTCCGGTTATAAAGGTGAATTGACTGGGAATCGCAGCACCATCTTTAAAAACCTTATCGATCGCATTTTCATAGACGGGTACGAACCTGTCGGCGGGGACGAGAGCGATATGGAGTATGGGTGCAAGCGATATTAAGCGCGCCTGATCGGTGTCATGGGCAAGCCCCAGGGTACCCGATTCCGCCACGGCAAAATCCGCACCGGTAATTCCCGCCTCCGCCCTCGCAAAGACTTCATCCTTGAACTCATCCCTGTCGGTGAAATCCTGTGCCCTACTGATGTGGACCCCCTTTTTCTCTCCCCAAGATGGGAGATCAAGCGGTGTAACGACATCATCCGTTGATGCCACAACCCTCTTCAAATTTTCCGTATCGACGATCTCCTCCAGCTTATCGAGGGCTTCTCGATTGTCTTTCACCCGGTGGACAACACCCGTTTGTAAAAAAAGTGTTTCCCTGAATTTTGTTATCATCTCTTCTTTGTCAAGACCGATCTCATTGAGTGGAGACATATGAAGGCGCACCGGAACGTCCCCTTTTGGCGCCGCCCTGAGCTTTTCAAGTATTTCTTCTCTTGCATTCCCCATTATTTCATTCTCCTCCCGTCGATTAGGATAACCTGTTTGCTTTCATCTTCTTCCAGCGGTCGTGAAAGGTCTCAGACGGCATCGCAGGAAGATTACGTTGTCTGAACCACCCCTCAAAGGGCCCCGATATATTTGTGACCACATCATCTTTAGCATTTCGATTATAAAGGGGGCGCAGCAGCCTTACAGCTTTATTCCAGAGCCATGGGAATGTGGTTGCAAGGGAAAATATCCTAAAAAAGCTGTCTTCCTTCCAGTCGCGTTTTTTCCCCTTCAATCCGTCATCACCCTGCACGTCCTTTGAGCGGTAGTAGAGAAACATGCTTGGATGGTCGACACCCGCGGGGCAGACCTCTTTGCAGGCCCCGCATAACGTGCAGGCACGATAAAGGTCCTGAGTTCTCTCCAGACCGAGAAGCAGCGGATTCAAGACCTGCCCCATCGGACCGGAATAGGCCCATCCGTAAGGATACCCGCCGATCGTCCCGTAGACGGGACAGTGGTTCAGACATGCACCGCAGCGTATGCATCGGAGGGCTTCCCGGGCCTTTACGTCGTCGTAAAGATCGGAGCGTCCGTTATCAACGATAACGATATAGAGCTCCTCCGGTCCATCGATTTCATCGTCTTTCTTCGGTCCCGTATCGATCGACACATAGGATGAAATCGACTGGCCGGTACAGTTTCTGCACAGAAGTCTCAGCATATGCATGGCATCGTGCATGGTGGGAACGACCTTTTCAATACTCATAACGGATACCTGGACCATGGGCGATGATTTGGTCAGGCGTATATTCCCCTCATTTTCGACATTTATGATTGAGCCCGTCTCGGCCACAGCCATATTCACACCCGTAATACCCATCTCGAGATGATGAAACTTATCCCTCAGATAGAGTCGTGCCGCATAACCGAGTTCAATAGGATCGGTGGTCGGCGCTTCCATGCCCGCCTTTTCCATAAAGAGATCGCATACTTCCTGAACGGACACATTCACTGCAGGGCCTACGATATGAAAGGGGGGACGATGGAGTTGCTGGGCTATGAACTCACCAAGGTCTGTTTCAAATGCCTTGATACCGTTCCTTATGAGGAAATCGTTTGTTCCCAACTCCTCGCTGACCATTGATTTACCCTTGGTAACATATGAAATCTCTCGTTTCCTGGCAAGATCAAGGATGAAATCGTTTGCCTCTTTCGCGTCCCTCGCCCAAACAACCCTGGCACCTCCTGCAATTGCATTTTTTTCGAATTCCTCGAGGAGCTCCGGTAATCGCGCGACCACCTCGGCCCTGATTGCCCGCGAATATTCATTTGCCTCATCGGGATCGGGAAAGGTTGCCATGGCCGCCTTCCTCATTGCCGCAATAACAGGGGGAAGCAACTGCAGAAATGCCCGTGAATTCATATCCGCCATTTCCCTTCGTGCGACCTCGGTAAATTGTTCGGTTTTTATCTTCATGGCCGCACCTGCCCCGCCGTACCTGCGAGAAGGGTTGCAATATGGAGTGCCTTTTTTTCCGGGTGATTGCGGCTCAAATATCCGTTGATATTGAGAAGACACCCCGGTTCGCAGAGAACGAGCAGATCCGCACCACTCGCTATATAGTTCTGCACCTTATCCTTCACCATCTCTTCCGAAATATCGGGGTAGTCCTTGGCAAATTCACCCCCGAAACCACAGCATTTGTCGGCATTATTCAGAGGAACAAACTCCGCTCCATCGACGGCGGCTATAAGCTTCTTTGGTTGTTCGGACACCCCCAGGCCTCTCAGGATATGACACGATTCGTGGTAGGTAACCGTTCCCTCAAAGGAAGCCCCCACGTCCTCAATTCCCAAAACGTCGACAATATACTGGGAGAGTTCGAAGAGCCGGGACGACAGTTCCTCGGCACGCCTCAGCCACACCGGCTCGTCCGAGAGAAGCTCGGGATACCGGTATTTCACCGTATGAAGGCAGGAACCTGAAGGACTGACTATGACCTCATCGTCTCCAAAGACCTCGATAAAGTGTTTTGCCGACTTTTTTGCCTCGTCAACATACCCGGCGTTTAAAGCAGGCTGGCCGCAACATGTCTGTTTCTCATGGTAAATGGGTAAAACACCGAGGCGTTCGAGAAGGCTGAAAGTCTGCTCTCCTATGGCGGGAAGCATAATATCAACGGTACAGGGAATGAACATTGAAACCTTTTTCATAAGGGTCCTCCTTACTTATTCGACTATCCTTAAAAAATAAAATAGATTATGGGGTGGTGAATATTTTCCTGATATCAACAACGTCATAACGCAGCGTTCACCTTAATCGGAGTGACTTATATTGTTTTACCTTTGAAAGGAGAGATGTCAGTTATTTCGCTGTTGAAGCTCCCCGCAACACGTTGCGGAGAATCTCCGACTGTTAAGGAATATTGTTATTTCTTATTCGCTCGCTACCCCTTACAGGCAAAGGGGTATGCGCCTGTTGTTCAGTTCAATGGTGAAGAAGTGTACCAGAGCGGGTTGTATAATTCAAGCTGCCATGCCTTTCGTGGTGCCACTTTCCTCGATGAGAGCATTAAAACTCTCAAGGTCGTAGTCTGCCGGTTAGGAGATACCCCCTCAAAAAAGCGGGGGGATTCGGGCAACCGTAATGAGTTGCCCCGTAGCTACATGCCTTCTTCCGGCAAGGATTCTTACAGTCCCAGATATCTGCTTATAATGAGAAGCATGATCTCAGACGTACCTGCATATATGGTCTGTACCTTGGCATCCCTGAAGAGGCGTGCGATCGGATATTCCTCCATATATCCATAGCCGCCATGGAACTGAACGCACTTTCCTACGACCTCGTTTAACATTTCGGCAATCCAGTATTTCGCCATCGATGCCTTTTTGACGAGTTCCTTGCCTGCCATATGATCGATAATGAGGCTTTCCATGAATGTTCGCCCCAGTTCAACATCGGTTGCCATCTTGGCAAGCTCAAAAGAGATATACTGGAAACGGCTGATGGGACGGCCGAAGGCCTCGCGACTTTTGGTATAATCGATGGTCAGACGCAGGGCCTCCTCGGCAAAGATCTGGCTCATCATTGCCGAGACAAGTCGTTCCTGCTGGAGTTTTTCCATCAGGTAGTAAAATCCTTTTCCTGCCTGACCGAGGAGATTTTCGGCCGGGACGACACAATCAACGAAGGACATCTCCGCCGTATCCTGAGAGTGGAGTCCAATTTTTTCAAGATTCCGACCCCTTTCAAACCCCGGGGTATCTCCTTCGACTACAAGGAGTGACAACCCTGCATAGGGAGAGTCTGCCTCGGAATCGGTCTTTGCGGCAACGATCACGAGGTTGCCGTTGATACCATTCGATATAAAGGTCTTCTGACCGTTGATCACATAGTTATTCCCCTCTTTGACTGCCGTGGTACGAATGGCCGCCAGGTCCGAGCCCGTTCCGGGTTCCGTCATGGCAACGGCCGTTATATATTCCCCTGTTGCACAACCGGGAAGCCAGCGTTTCTTCTGCTCATCGTTTCCATAGGCATAGATATAGGGGACAATGATATCCGAGTGAAGGGGAAAGACAAATCCCGCGCAATGGGTATCGGCAGCTTCCTCGATGCCGATGAGAGAATAGAGAAAGTCGGCATCCACTCCGCCGTATTCCTCGGGCAACCAGGGACAGAGAAAGCCCTGCGCTCCAAATTTCTCCCAGAGCTCAGGTGGAACAATTCCCGCTTTCTCCCATTCATCAACGAAGGGCGTTACCTCCTTCTCAAAAAACCGCCGAATCGATTCCCTGAATATCGAGTGCTCCTGAGTGTAGTGATTTTCCAGCAGCGACATGAAGTTCCTCCTTCTGTTTTTTTGCGTCCCCGATTATATCCCCCCGAAAAAGCCATGAATGGTGACAGGAGACTCTCTTAGGATAAAAGGAAATATCATTAAAGATTCCCGGAGCACTGCCTTGGAAAGCTCCAATAAAGAATCCTTTTGTGGGGCTCCCTAGATCAGGCAAGGGACAAAAGATAGGTCCTGAGATTCGTCTTCCTGTTCTTTAAACCCAGTTTCATCCTGATGTTGTTCCGGTGAAACTCTATCCCTCTTTCGGAGATATTCAGCAATTCTGACACCTCTTTCGTTGGCTTCCCCTCTCGCACGAGGTTGGCAACCTGTATCTCGGTAGGAGTAAAATCCATATACTTGGACGAGAGCTTCTGAAGAAAGGGAGAGATTATGTCGTCGAGATTTGATTCGAGTATGTTTACATAGGCCTTCTGCTTATCATCCAATCGGGAGTTTCTCAGCTTTTCGATACCCGGCATGACAAGCTCTTTTATATTTGCAAGTACCTTGTTTTCGAGTTCTGCCTTATCCTTTTCCCCCTGCCGCAGCAGAACTTTCAATGCCGTGTTTGCCTCCTCAAGATTCAGGGATTTGAGTTCCAGCTCTCTCTCCTTCTGCAAGAGGTCTTTTTCCACCTCTTTTCGTTCATCGATCTCCTTCTGTAATCGTATATTCGCCTCGGTAAGTGCCTGCGTGCGCTCCCGAACCTTGATCTCCAGTTCTTCGTGTGACCGCTGAAGCTTATCCTCTGCTTCCTTTCGTTTTGTAATGTCAACGAAGGAGCACATCAGACAGATCGGATCACCCCTCTCATTGGAAACCATACTTGCCGAGAGTTGAACCGTAACGGCTATGCCATCCTTTCTGATTCCCCTTATTTCGCCGATCCAGTTTCCCTCCTTCATCAAAACATTTATAATATTGCCTCCTTCTTCTTCAGACTCGGCGAATGTTACCGCCGATTTTCCCAGTATCTCTGACACATCTTCACCGCCCCACAACTCGATGAAGGCGTCATTGACATAGGTGATTCTTCCCTCAAGATCGGCAATGGCGATACCGTTGATGGAAGAGGCGATAGCACTGTCCTTGACCCGAAGCTCCTCTTCCATGTTTTTGCGCTGCGTGATATCTACAAAGGAGTCCATCATGCAGATCGGCTCACCCTTCTCATTTCTCACCAGGCTTGCAGACAAAAGGACCGTAATGGGGGAACCGTCTTTTTTAAAGCCCGACACCTCGCCGGACCAGCTGCCTTTGTCGAGAAACTCCTGGTATAGTTCAATTGCCTCTTCTTGAGACTGAGCAAAATCAAGTGCTGATTTTCCCAGCACCTCTGATGGGTCTTCAGCTCCCCACATCTTCAGAGCTGCGTCGTTTACATAAATAATATTTCCTTCAAGATCTCCTATGCCGATGCCCTGAATAGAGGATGCAATCGCAAAATCCTTGATCCTCAGTTCCTCCTCCATTTGCTCGCGCTCGGTAACATCAATAAAGTAGCTCATCCCGCAGACAGGCTCGCCCTTTTCATCGCTCACTATATTTGTTGAAAGGTGGACAGTAAGGGGTGTCCCGTCGAATTTGTAACCGGAAATCTCGCCGGACCAGCTGCCTTTTTCCAGGACTTCTTGTCTTATTTTCAGTGCATCTTCTTTGGACCGGGCAATCTCTGTTGCTGAACGTCCGATCACCTCAGAGATGTCGTGCGCTCCTATCATCTCGAGCGCTGCATCATTCGCATAGGTTGTCCTTCCTTCGGCATCGGTGAACGTAATTGGATTAATGGAAGATGAGATCGCATAATCCTTTATTCTCAACTCTTCTTCCAGTTGCTTGCGCTGCGTGATATCTACAAAGGAGTCCATCATACAAACGGGCTCGCCCTTTTCATTTCTCACCAGGCTTGCCGTGATAAGAATCGTGATCGGGGAACCATCCTTCCGCTTCCCCGATACCTCGCCGGTCCAGCCACCCTGCTCGATAAACTCGGCAAATATCCGCTCCGCCTCCTCCTGGTCCTCGGCAAAATCAAGGGGAGATTTTCCCAGAACCTCGGAAGGATCATCGGCACCCCACATCGCGAGTGCCGCATCGTTGATATAGGTGATTCTCCCCTCAAGATCGGCGATGCCGATACCGTTGATCGATGATCGTATCGCGTTATCCTTGATGCGAAGCTCATCCTCGATCTGCTTCCTCTCCGTAATGTCGACGAAGGAGTCCATCATGCAGATGGGCTCACCCTTCTCATTCCTCACCAGGCTTGCCGTGATAAGAATCGTGATCGGGGAACCATCCTTCCGCTTCCCCGATACCTCGCCGGTCCAGCCACCCTGCTCGATGAACTCGGTAAATATACGTTCCGCCTCGTCCTGATCCTCGGCAAAATCAAGGGGAGATTTTCCCAGAACCTCGGAAGGATCATCGGCACCCCACATCGCAAGTGCCGCATCGTTGATATAGGTGATCCTCCCCTCCAGATCGGCAATACCGATACCGTTGATTGACGACGCAATCGCACTGTCCTTGATACGAAGTTCATTCTCGATCTGCTTTCGCTCCGTAATGTCGATAAAAGAGTTCATCATACAGATAGACTCTCCCTCTTCATTGGAAACTCTATTCGCCGAAAAATTAACGAAGATCGCAGAGCCATCCTTCTTCTTGCCTGTTATATCACCAACCCAGGTTCCCTTCTTTCGTACCTGACTGAGAGCCTCCAGTATCTCATCGGCCGACCAGGCAAAGATAGCCACAGATTGTCCCAAGACCTCCGATGCTTCATATCCTCCAAAAAGTTCCAGTGTGGCATTGTTAATATAGGTCAGATTCCCATTCAGGTCGACAACTGCCAGTCCATTTATTGACGATTCAAGGATACTCTCTTTGATTCTCAGATCCTCTGACACATCGGACACAATCATAATTCCCTTGTTGTCAAAAGAATCATCCGCCCCGTCTTTCCTCGTGCTATCGCCTTTTACAGCAATCTCTTTTTCCCCCATAAACCAGGACCTCTCAAGATTTCCTTCCGAACTTTCTCTTTATTCTCACCTTCAACAGGGACCACACCCACGAAAAAAGGGGAGGTTTCTGATCAAGGACAGCGTCGACCATACTCGTTGATGCCTCGGTAAACTCTTTCCTATCGATTTCGGACACAACACCCGATAATACCTTTTTTAGAAACGTGGGGTCCTCCCTGTTTACGTCATTGACATATTTTACCGCAGAATTAATCCCCTTTCCCGTTCCTGTCGCCACGGGACCCTTGAGAGCCTCCAGAAGAGTCCTTTGAAATTCCGGTGAATCGGCGAGTAATCCCTGCAGAAGTCTGCCGTAGTTTTTCACGCACCCCTTCGCTGCATCCTTATCGATATCCTCCCACATATTTGCCATAAAACCCTTCACGAGATGCGGGGGGAATTTCTCCGATGTCTGATTTCCCAGTTCGCCCATAAAGGCAACAATCCAGTTGACCATCACGGGGATCGAGGCCAGAAGGGACAATATAAGCTGCGGGTCCTCCCATAGTATCACTTTTGCCGTGGTGCTGCCCCTTCCCGGATCTATCTCGCTGAGGGAGGTGTTGAGCATATCCTTAAAGAGCGGAGTTCTGATAATCTCAGCCAGCACGCTACCCTCTCCACCTTTCATATCAGGCATTTCCCCCGTTTCAATCATTTTCCCCTCCCTTCCCACCTCCCTTGAAATCATAGCGAAAATACCCTTCCTCCACCATTGTCGAGATATTATCACTCACGCTTTGAATCGCCTCTTTATCAAATTCACCTATAATCGCCTCCAGAAATTCATGAAGAAGTTCGGGGGGAAATTTTTCCCGTACCTGCAGGATAATCTCGTCCAGAAAGCGGATCATGGAATTTGCGAGAGAAGGGACGGCTCCCATCAGTGACAGAACGATCTCGGGATCTTCCCATACGATCGTCCTGGCAAGTTCCCTCGCGCTGTCGGGATCGACAGCGTTGAGTACGGATCTTACATTTTCCTTGAATGCCGGCCTTTGAAGCAAGATCTTTGCAATCCTGTTCGCCGCGTCGATAATTCCTCTATTGTTCTCAACAGACATAATCGGATCCCCTCTACAATGTTGTGCAGTTAAAGAAGTACCTCGCCGCTTCCATCTGGCAGAGCTGCTTGCCTCCCATCCAGAGCTGTATAATCTTGATGTCGCGCCAGTGCTTCTCTATATCCCAGTTTCTGTCCGTTCCATAGGCACCCATAACATCCATGGCCCTGCCAAAATTTTCCACTGCCCTGTCTGAAACAAAGTCCTTGATGTTTCGTATCTTCCCCACAACGGTCTCCGAAATAATCGGTTTGCCATAGGGTTTGTTTCTCCGGTCTCCCATCATGGCGGACTCGTGTCCGACTATCCTGCAGATATCGATATCTCCCGCGATACGACCGATAACGGCAGCGATAGCATCATCTTCCTTGAGAGGCCTGTTGCGATAGGTTCGTGAAGAGACAAATTCGAAGAGCTTCTCATAGAGATTGAGCATCGCACCCGTTAAGAAGCCTGCGCTTGCCACCTGACCGAACGATATAAGCTGGTAAAACGCCTTTGCATCGAGACCGGGTCCGTGTGCCCTGTACCAACGGGGCACCCTTACATCCTCAAACCACACGTCGCCATTTTTATCTGCTGCCATTCCCGCCTTTTCATAGGGACCACCCTGCGTCACCCCCGCCCTATCGGCGGGCACAAAGATAAACGCAAAGTCATCGGGGTCATCCGATCCCGGTTTCGTTGTACAGGGAACACCGAAGAGTTTTGCCACACCACCCGTATTCGTGGGCCAGATCTTGTGTCCGTTGATTATCCACTCATCACCATCGAGCCGCGCCGTTGTTTTAATTGTCTTTCCCTTCATGAAACTGAGATTTTCTATGTCCGAGCCTCCCTGCGGTTCGGTCATGGCGTTGGCCGCGAATACCGCCTTTTTCGAATCGCAGAAGAGGGGGGCAAATTCCTTCGCAAGTCTCATGTTCACATAGGGTTCCACCATTATCGTGAAAAGCGGCCAGAATGTAACGCCAAAGGCAACGGCCATTCCTGTATCTGCCCTCCCCATCTCCTCGCAGAGTGCGTAGGCAATTCTGAACAGGTAATCAGACCTCGCGAGCCCCCATCCGCCACATTCCTCGGGAAACAATGATTTCTGGAGTCCCAGCTCGCCCATGAGTTTGTCAAAGGCCGGTTCTATCAATTTATGATTCTTCCAGTCCTCATCAAATTCTCTTCTTACAGGTATAACCTCTGTGTCGGCCCACTTTCTGATCACCGCGCGGAGTTGCTTGTCCAGGGGAGATATGTATTCTTCGGGTCTCGAAAACTCGTCAAAGTGGTCCATCGTATACACTCCTTTTTAAAGGTCCTTGCACTGATAGAAATAACGGGCAATATCCATTTTAACCGGCACATCCGCACCGATGCCACTAAGATGAGACTGTATCGTCTTGACATCCCGCCAGTGCTTTTCCACATGCCATTCCTTCGAGTACCCTGCCGAGCCCATAAGCTCCATGCCCCTGTTAATCGCCTTCATAAGACCCTGATGAACACGGTCTCCCGTCATCTGCGCGTAGGTATAAATCGCCTCCCCTCCGACACCCCCATACTGCTCGCTTCCGGCAAATATCCGGGCCAGGCTGTAACAGAGGAGCTTTCCCGTCGCTATCTCCCCTGCCACATCGGCCAGAACATATGCACAGAGGGGGTTTTCTTTCAGTAAACCACCGCCTTTAATGACCCTGGTTTCAGCCCATTCACGGACTATCTCGAAAAAATTGAATGCCGCACCGAGACTGACGGCGCTGAGGAAAAGATTGAGCCATGAATAGAGCTCCAGAACCGATCCATCACGACTGATAACGTTCTCGGCAGGTATCATTACATTATCGAAGGAAATATCGGCATTCCGGCATGCATCAAGCCCGGTATCCTTTATGTCATCACCCTTTATGACCCCTTCCGCTTCCGCCGGGACAAAGGCAACAAATAGGCCCCCCTCCCCGTTTGAGCAGACGGCACAATAGAGGCTGGCTTCACCACCGCACCCCAGGGGCCTCAGTTTTTCACCGGTAAGAGTGTATCCCCTAGAAGTCTTTTCTAAACGTGATATGACCGAGCGGCCGAAGAAGAGCGGAGTTTCGATATCGGAGGCGCCGGGACCCAGCAGGATCAGTGCAGCGTCATTAATAGCATCGATAAAGGTAAGCGGCACCAATGTATCACAGAGGAAATCATTAATACTGGGCTCCATGGTAATCACCGAGAAGGCGGTATATTTCACGGCAAGGGCAAATCCGATCGCCGCATCGGCCCTCCCTACTTCACTCAGAACTGCCACAATACCGGCAGCCCCGGCCGGTTCGTTCCATCCGTACCCTCCGTGATTCTCCGGCAGGACGAGCCGTTCAAGACCCATATCTCCGATCAGTTTCTTCCTCTTTTCAATAACGAGGTCCGCATAGTTCAGCCGGAATTCGTGACGTTTCGATATGATCTCCCTCTCGGCCCATTTCTTGACAAGAGAGACAAAATCCTTTGCATCATCGTCAATCCACTCCTGAGGACACAAGAACAGATCGTTGATTGCCATAGCGTACCCCCCCGGGTTATAATGAATAGCTGAATATTTAATACCTTAGAAACAAGAAGGAACATACAACTCACAGATGAATACTATAGTATTTTATCGCGATAACATAGTATTTATTGAAGCAATACCTATTCGAATATATATTTAAATATTGAAACTCCCCGCAACTTTGTGCGGGGAATGTACTCGCTTTTCAATTGAAGTTCCCCGCAACAAGTTGCGGGAAATCTCCATTGTTAAGGAAAAAGTTTGTTTTATATCCGCTTGCTAACCCCGCCGCAAGCAGCGGGGAATGCGCTCGCTGTTCAATTCAAGAAAAGAATTAAAAGAAAAGAGTAATTATTAACAAGTTTATAACATAATTGCGTAGAAACCACATGCAGATTACGAAAGACGCAATCTCACAAAGCAAAACGTCGGACTATTGTTTCCTTTTTAAATAGTTCCGTTCCATTAATCGGCCTGTTTTCTCAAAAAAGCAGGTGTTTCATAATCAATGTTTTCATCATCATTAATTATACCCATCCTGATAACAACCGGTTGTTCAGACTTCTCCTCCTCTTTCTTTCTCATAAAGGCAGGTTTAGAGATATCCTCCTTTTTGCGAGCAGTAAAACTCGACATACTCTCCGGCACTATCTCTCTTTTCCTGTCCGATGCATTGAAGCCGGTGGCAATTACCGTGACGCGCATTTCATCCCCCATAGCTTCGTCAATAACCGTACCAAAGATGATGTTTGCCTCATCGTGAGCTTCGGCCTGAACCAGAGAGGAGGCTTCGTTAACCTCAAAGAGGGTCATGTCGGGTCCGCCGGTAATACTGAGAAGAACGCCCCGGGCACCCTGAATCGAATTGTCTTCGAGCAACGGCGAGGATATCGCTTTTTGAGCCGCTTCGACGGCCCTGCTCTCGCCGTTCGCAATTCCCGTACCCATGAGCGCTAACCCCATCTCCGACATTATATTCTTCACATCGGCGAAATCGAGATTAATGAGACCGGGAACCATGATGAGGTCTGATATTCCTTTTACGCCGTGATGGAGTATATCGTCCGCCTTCTGGAAGGCATCGGGAAGAGACATGTTTCTGCCGCTGATACTCAAAAGCCTCTGATTCGGTATCACGATGAGGCTGTCGACGACCTTCTTAAGCTCGGCAAGTCCCTCTTCGGCCTGTTTTTCTCTTCTTCTCCCCTCAAATTGAAAAGGTTTCGTGACAACGGCAACCGTCAGGGCCCCCAGATCCTTTGCAATCTCGGCCATAACCGGGGCTGCACCTGTACCCGTTCCACCTCCGAGACCGGCGGTAATGAAAACCATATCGGCCCCATCGAGGACATCACCGATTCTGTCCTGAGACTCAATGGCCGCCCTCTTGCCGACATCGGGATCCGATCCCGCACCAAGACCCTTTGTTATTTCGGCACCCAATTGTACCTTTATCGGGGCCTTGGATACTGTCAGGGCCTGCGAGTCGGTATTCGCAGCGACGAAATCTACTCCGCTCAAGTTATAGGATATCATCATGTTAACGGCGTTTCCACCTCCACCTCCGACGCCTATAACCTTTATCTTTGCACCGGTATCTTTACCACCTTGAACTAATTCGAACATGGTTTCCCCCTCCCTTCTAGAAAAAGTCGTCGAACCATCTTTTGATTCTCTTCGTTATTTTTTTTAGTAAATTTCTTTCATTTCTTCGTATCACCATGCCGGAGTGGTTATTGTTCCCATGAACAACAAGTCCTACCCCGGTGGCATATATAGGGCTGTTAACAATATCCGTGATACCCCCTACATCAGAGGGACTTCCCCTCCGGACCGGCATATTGAAGATCTGTTCTCCCAGTTCTATCGTTCCCTCCAGAATAGACGTTCCGCCGGTCAAAACAATACCTGCCGCAAGGAGCTCCTCGAAACCTGATCGTACTATCTCCCTGTTGGCCAGACTGAGAATTTCCTCGAGACGAGGCTCGATAATTTCACCCAGAACCTGCCTCGACACCTTGCGAGGTCCCCTGCCACCGACACTTGAGACCTCTATCGTCTCATCCTGAGGTATCATCGGTGTATAGGCACATCCGTATTTTATCTTTATCTTTTCCGCCTCTATTGCAGGCGTTCGCAAGCCAACGGCTATATCGTTGGTAACGTAGTTTCCTCCCAGTGGCAAAACAGCCGTATGTCTGATACATCCTTCGGAAAATACGGCGATATCCGTTGTCCCGCCACCGATATCTATAAGGGCTACCCCAAGTTCCTTCTCATCGGGACTGAGAACGGCCCTGCTCGATGCCAAGGGCTCGAGCACTATATCATTGACATCAAGCCCCACACGGTTCACCGATTTTACGATATTCTGAATAGACGTTACGGCGCCGATTACTATATGGACCTTGGCTTCAAGCCTTACTCCCGACATCCCTATCGGCTCTTTGATACCGTCCTGTTCATCAACAACATAGTACTGGGGTAAGACGTGAACGACTTCCCGATCCAGGGGCACAACGATGGCCTTTGCCGCTTCAATTGCCCTTTTCACGTCAATCTCTTCAACTTCGCCACCCTTCACAGCAACGATACCGTGGCTGTTCATACCCTTGATATGAGCCCCGGCAATTCCTGTATAGACCGCCTTTATCTCATAACCTGACATGAGTTCCGCTTCTTCAACGGCCCTCTTGATGGAATCGACGGTACTGTCGATATTGACAACAACACCTTTCCTCAAGCCCTTCGAGGGATGGGTACCGATTCCTATGACATCGACGCCGGATTCAGTCACCTCACCGACAATCGCACAGATTTTTGTTGTCCCGATATCGAGCCCAACTATTATGTTCCCTTTTTTTGACATCTATACACCGATCGTTAAAACGTCATATCTTTGTGCGCGAACGCTCCTTCGGCCTTTTCCTCTCGAAATAACCCCTCTGCTGAACGATGACCCTGTTATAATCGGTCAGATCTATCTTCAGACATCCCTCGTCAAGATCCTTTTTTGCCAAATCGAGAAGGATCCTGTTCAACCGCTCACATTTCTTATCATAATTCTCAAAACCGAGATGAATGAGCATTTGATTATTTGTAAAAACTGAAAAGCCGTAAATATCACTTCCATGTATTTCGGAAACATTTTCCATTTTCGGAAACGTATCGCTTAGAGAAATGTAATCGAGAAGTTCAAAGGCCATTCTCAGAAGACACCTGTTTACCGCCCCGTTCTCACACAAGCCTGTCAGTACCGGCAGGTTAATACAATCGCGCTCCCCCAACCCCTTGAATATCTCCTCATTCCTGTCAACGATATAGAGATCCTCATTTTTCCTAATCAGTGCCGCCGGTTCCCTTTCAACGATCTCAATCACCAACCGGTTGGGAAGCTCTCTCCCGATCGAGACATCTTTTATCCAGGGATTCCCCTTGATCTTATCCGTCATTTTATCGAGATTCAGCGCCAGGATATTCATCGATGGATCGACACCGGCAAGTTCACGGACCTCTCGTTCACTTACCTTTGCACATCCTCTGACTATCGTATCGCCAAGCTTGAAAAAGGGTGCACAGATTGTGTAATTGTATGCGTACACCATGAGGAGAGCCAGTCCCCCGGAAATGCCCACAACCATGAGGGCCCGCACAATCTCCCCTGCAATCTTTCCCGACCGTCTCTTGATTCTGTTTTTTTTCGTCCCCATGGAGGACTTCAGGGACTTTTTCATAGCTCTTCCCCGATAATTTTTACTTCCATTTCAAGTTTGATGCCCCTTGTCTCAAAGACCCTTCTTTTTGTGATATCTATCAGCGCAAGGATATCAGCAGTTGTTGCCCCTCCCCGATTTACAATAAAGTTGCCATGCTTCTCCGATATCATCGCCCCGCCACATGTGGTCCCTTTGAGTCCCACTTCATCGATGATCCTGCCTGCAGGTGATGACGGTGGGTTTTTAAAGACCGACCCTGCGCTTCTCTGTCCTAAGGGATGCTTCTTCGTCCTCGCCTTCAGTATATTGGTAACCTTTCGTTGAATCTCTCGACCCTCTCCCTTCAGCAGGTCAAAGGTAGCACCGGTTATGACGGTACTATCGGGCAGATCGAGTCCTCTATATTCAAAATGGAGCCCTTCTCGTTCAATTTTTTTCCTTTTTCCATTCCCGTTTACAACGGCAACCGAGCCGATAACATCCTTTATCTCTCTTCCGTAGGCACCTGCGTTCATCCATACGCCACCGCCAACACTCCCCGGAATTCCTGCACAAAACTCCATCCCCCCGAGCGATTCCTTAATGGTGGCCTCTACGATACGCGAAAGAGGAACGCCCGATTCTGCCCAGAGAGAAACCCGCCCGTCAGGTTCTTCTTTGATTTCGAGGCGTTGAAGTTCCATGAGTGAAATCAGGCAGCCCCGGTAACCGCCATCCCCGACGATAAGATTTGTACAGTTTCCCACAGCCAAAAAGGGTATATCTTCCGTCACCAGAAGAGAAACCGCCTTTTCAACCTCCTTCACACTGCAGGGATAGAGGATGATATCCACCCTTCCGCCAACGCCCATTGATGTGTGATTGCACATTGGTTCATCGAAGAGAACTCGTCCGGAGACCAGAGTTTCTATCTTTTTTTGCAATCCCTCACCAAGGGCCATAAGCTTTCTCCCGCATTTCACCTTCCCCGGGAAGAACCAGTCCCAGGGGCCTTCTCATCGAGAAAGGCCTCGCCAACCTTCCATACGTTGCCTGCCCCGAGCGTGATGATAAAATCTCCCGGTTGACAGAAAGACTTCAAATGATCAACGATACCATCAAAGGTCGGCATATGAATAACGGTATCATTTCCACGGTCACGAATCCCCTGACAGAGATGTGCCGAGTGTATCCCCTCTATCTCCCTTTCGCTTGCGGCATATATGTCCGTGAGAATCGTGTAGTCGGCCGCATCAAACACATCGAGAAAATCATCAAAAAGTTCTCTGGTACGGGTATAGCGATGAGGTTGGAATACAACGATCATCCTGCCGCTCCATGCCTTTCTCGCCGCCTCCAAGGTTGCCCTGATCTCCGTCGGATGATGTCCGTAATCGTCGACAACGGTAACGCCTCCCTTTACACCCTTGACTTCAAGTCTCCTCTCAACACCCGTATATGCCTTAATGCCCCTTTGAATCGTTGAAAAATCCATGTCAAGTTCCAGGGCCACCGCAACGGCTGCCAGAGAATTGTAGACATTAAAGAGGCCAGGGGCGGCGATGGAAATGTCACCCCGATAATCGCCTCTCTGATAGAGTTTATAGTGTGATGTGAGGCCCTCTGAGAACACATCGACCGCCTTGTAGTCAGGGTCACCTGAAAGGCCGTAGGTGACAGTTGCCCTCTTAATCTCCGGCACTATCTCCCGCACATGAAGATCGTCGCTGCATAAAATCGTTGAACCGTAAAAGGGAACACTGTTTGCAAATTTCAGAAAGGCCTCTTTTATATCGTTAATCCCGCTATAGAAATCGAGATGTTCACGGTCGATATTCGTGATAACTGCCATCGTGGGACTCAAGGTAAGAAACGAACCGTCGCTCTCATCGGCCTCTGCAACGATTATCTCTCCGTCGCCAAGTTTTGCATTGCTCCCCACACCTGCGAGCTTTCCACCTATTACCATGGTAGGATCCAGACCGCCGTCGGCAAGTATGGTGGCAATCATGGAGGTTGTCGTTGTCTTGCCATGAGACCCTGAGACGGCTACGGAAAATTTCATCTTCAAGAGCTCTGCCAGCATCTCGGCCCTGGGAATCACCGGTATATTTCTCTTCCCTGCCTCAAAGACCTCGGGATTATCTCTTTGTATCGCCGTCGATGTCACAACTACATCGGCATCTCCCAGATTCGACGATTCGTGCCCATAGACAACGTTTATGCCCAGTGACTCCAGTCTCTGAGTAGTAGCGGACCTCGATAGATCCGATCCCGATATCGCATAGCCGAGGTTGAGGAGCACTTCGGCAATCCCGCTCATTCCAATGCCACCGATTCCGACAAAATGGATGTGTCTGATTTTTCTCTGCATGAAGTCTCTTTTTTCGTTACTCTTCATTATCCTCACCGCCCAATCACGGTCAGGCACTCATCGACTATAGTGGATGCCGCTTTTCTGTTCCCGAGGCCCTTCGACATTTTTTCCATTGTCGCTATGCTCGCGGGATTTCCGTAGAGTTTCTCGATCATCTCGTATAAAACCCTTCCGCTCAGATCATCTTCCACGATCATCTCCGCAGCCCCGGCATCCACTAGCGTCTTCGCGTTCAATTCCTGATGATTCCCCGTCGCAAAGGGAAAGGGGATAAAGATTGCCGCCTTTCCAAGAGCCGTTATCTCGGCGATTGACGTCGCACCGGCCCTGCATATCAAAAGGTCCGCCTCTCTGCATACCCTGGCCATATCGTCAATAAACGGAACGACCTCGGCATCGATGTTATGCCTTTTATAGGCGTCGGCAACGTCTTCGAGATCCCTCTCCCCGGTCTGATGGATTATCTTCAATCCCTCCCTGATTCCTTCCATATATTGAAGGGTCTCTATAATGGCTCCATTAATCGCCGAGGCACCCTGGCTCCCTCCAAATATGAGGAGTGTAAAGGTGTCGGTTTTTTCCTTCTTTTTCTCGCCTTCTACAATAAAATCACTCCTCACGGGGTTTCCCGATACCATCACCTTTTTTTCGGGGAAAACCCTGCTTTCGTCCGAAAAGGTCAGAAAAACCCTCTTCGCAAATCTTCCAAGGATCCTGTTGGTAGCACCGGGGAGGGCATTCTGCTCGGCAATCGCTGTAGTAACTCCCATCAGATAGGCTGTGAATACTGCCGGCCCCGAGGCATACCCACCCACACCGATCACGATATGGGGATCAAAACCACGGAGTATTCCCCAAGACTGAAACATACTCTGAGGAATCTTCAATGCCCCTCTGAAGACACCTCTCCAGCCCTTACCTCGTATCCCCTCGATATCGATGAAGCGAATTGGGAATGTCCCATTCTTCAATACCCTGCTCTCCAATCCCCTTTTCGTTCCGATAAAACAGACCTCTGTTGTACTGTTCCTCTTTACAAATTCCTCAGCGATTGCAAGCGCCGGGAAAACATGTCCTCCCGTACCGCCACCTGCCAGTATTACTCTGAGATCATCCACTGCTCTATCTTTCAAAGGCTTCAACTGCGCCTCTCTTTGCACTCCGATTATCGTAAGAAGATATATTCAGCACTATTCCCACCGCTATCATGCTCATGATGAGGGACGTTCCTCCATAGCTCAGGAATGGAAGTGCCAGACCCTTTGTCGGTGCCAAACCCATAACGGCGGCCATATTGATAAAGGCCTCAATGGCAATAATTATGGTGAGCCCCGCAGACAGAAGTGTTCCGAAAAGGTCGGTCGTATGAAAGGAGATCATGAACCCCCGTATAATAAGCAGGGCAAAGAGCACAATCACCACCGCCACACCAATAAAACCCACCTCCTCGGCAATCACCGAGAGTATAAAATCCGTATGGGCTTCGGGGAGATAAAACAGTTTCTGCATACTGTCTCCAAGACCAACACCAAAAGCGCCACCGGAGCCGAAGGAAATGAAGGACTGTATAATCTGAAATCCCGACCTGGTCGGATCATCCCAGGGGTTCCGAAAGGACAACAACCGTTGTACGCGATAACTTTCACAGATTACAAGAGTAACGGCGATGGGAACGAAGGCCGCCATAAAACCGGCCAGATGAAAAATCCTGCTCCCTGCCAGGTAAAACATGAACATGAGCAGGATGATCATGATCACCGCTGTCCCGAAGTCGGGCTGGAGTATTATCAAGGACACCATGGCTAAGGTGAGGAAAAGGGGGACGGGAAAAATCCTGAAGAATTCCCGTATATGGTCATTCTTCTTCGTCAGATAGTGTGCCAGGAAAATGACCAGCGCCACCTTCACCAGTTCAGTCACCTGGAAGGAGAAGCCTCCGACTCTCAGCCATCTCGTCGCACCACCCACCTTAACCCCGAGGCCCGGAATGAGAAGAAGCGAAAGAAGTCCAAGCGAAACGAGTATTCCCGCATAGGCCATCTTTCTCCAGAGAAGATAGGGGATCTTCGTCATAATCATCATGACGACGATACCGATAATGACGAAGAGTATCTGCTTCTTCAGAAAGAAATACTCGTCACCAAACCGCTCCAGAGACACGATGGAACTCGAGCTGTAAACCATCACCGTACCGAGAGAAACCAGAAACAGTGTGGCTACCAGCATGAGCACATCGGGTTTTTTCCTTTTTTCTGGAGAGGTACTGCCCATTTCTATCTCACCGCCATTCGCTTAACATTCTCTTTGAAAAAGTCTCCCCGCGCTTCATAATTTTCAAATTCGTCAAAACTCGAGCACCCGGGAGAGAGAAGAACCGTATCTCCCGATTTCGATAGAGCAAAGGCCGAGGCCATGGCATCTCCGAGCCCCTGAACAACCTCTGTTGCAACGATATCGCCAAGTAGTTGATCTATCTTCTCGGCCGCCTCACCGAAGAGAATGAGCTTTCTAACCTTTTGTCCAATCAGCCCTCTCAATCTCTCGAAATCGCCTTTTTTATCCCTCCCCCCCATGAGGAGAACGATCGATCCCGGAAACGACTCAAGCGCTCTCTCAACGGCGCCGACGTTCGTTCCCTTGGAGTCGTTGTAAAAGGCAACACCATTGTTCTCACCCACGAATTCCACTCTGTGGGGCATCCCGTCAAATCTTCGGAGGGTATCGATAATTGCTTCGTGAGGACAGCCGAACCACCGCGCCGCGACAATGGCGGCCATGACATTTTCCATGTTGTGGCTACCCTTTAACCGTATGTCAGAAAGAGGATACACATCACGCTCGCCGCTGGCATCAATATAGTACACGGCCCGGCCATCAAAAAAGATTCCCCTTTCGAGAGATGACGAAGAACTGAAACGGACAACCTCGGCCTTCATACTTTCCAGAAGTCCCCGGGAAGGCAAATCGTCGTCATTCAGTATGGAACAATCACCTCTCGATTGATTGACAAAGATCCTCTCCTTCACAGCCCGGTAGGCCTCAAAGGTCCCGTGATAATCAACGTGGTCACTGGTCGTGTTCAGGAGCACGGCAACAGAGGGATGAAAGGAACTCATCCACTGCAGCTGAAAGCTGCTTACCTCCACCACCAGATAGTCTTCCCCTTTTCCTCCATTCAGATACGAAATGAGGGGATTACCGATATTTCCACCGACAAATACTTTCTTACCCCATCGGGTCAATATCTCCCCCAGGAGTTTTGTCGTCGTGGTCTTCCCGTTCGTGCCGGTTATTGCGATATAGGGCCTCTCTATGAATCTCGCCGCAAGTTCAATCTCGCTTACTATCTCGATCTTCCTTTCAACGGCTCCTTTCAAGAGTACATTCACCGGGGGAACTCCCGGTGACGGAACGACAAGATCAACATCGTCAAGGAGATCCGCTGACTGACACCCCATCTTCAGTTCGACCTTCACATCACTCAGCTTATCGACAAAGGGCTTCAACTCCGACGCCGGTTTTTCATCGCAGAGCAGAACTTCGGCTCCAATGCCAACGAGAAACCTGGCCGTCTCAACGCCCGTTTTTCCTAAGCCTATAATGAGAAACCTCTTTCCGTTACAATCCATGATACCAATACCTACCTGAGCTTCAAGGTGCTCATGGCAATCAGAGCAAGTATTATTGAGATAATCCAGAACCTCACTATGACCTTCGGCTCTGCCCACCCCTTCAATTCGAGGTGGTGATGAATGGGCGCCATCCTGAATATCCGTTTTCCATTTGATACTTTGAACCAGCCCACCTGAAATATGACTGAAATCGTTTCAACGATGAATATCCCTCCCACAATGGCAAGTATGATCTCCTGCTTCGTCATCACCGCGATTGTTCCGAGAGCACCGCCCAGAGAGAGAGATCCCACATCCCCCATAAATATCTGGGCAGGGTATGTATTGTACCAGAGGAATCCCACGCCAGCACCCACCATGGCGCCGCAAAATACCGCCAACTCGCCCGTACCCGCCACGTAGGGTATCTGCAGATATCCCGATATCTTTATATTTCCTGCGAGATAGGCAAAGAGAAGGTAGGTCGCGAAGCAGATGGTGACGGGTCCTATGGCGAGTCCATCAAGCCCATCGGTGAGATTTACGGCATTTGCCGCGCCGACGATGATGAAGGTGGAAAGGATAATATAGCCCCACCCGAGATCGGGGAGAATCTTTTTAAAGAAGGGAATTGTCACATTCGCGCTGAATCCGGGATTCACATACAGCACAACGCTGATAGTAACTGCTATTGCCACCTCTGCGGCCAGTCGGGATGTTCCCGAAATACCCTTGCTGCTCTGATTGATGAGTTTCCGGTAATCATCCATGAAACCGATAAGACCGAACCCCAGGGTTACCGTCAGCACGATCCAGATGTAATCAACGTCTAATCTCGCCCAGAGCATCGTCGAAAGGGTCACGGAAAATATGATGAGGAGCCCCCCCATTGTGGGTGTCCCCTCTTTCGACAG
>Ga0272441_10001451_pt1 | contig 50514 bp, 44 predicted proteins | sample SSMProp6N_FD_193582 | JGI IMG/M metagenome (GOLD analysis project Ga0272441, IMG submission 193582) | Marine sediment archaeal communities from Little Sippewissett salt marsh, Falmouth, MA, United States - SSM-Prop-6N | ecosystem: Environmental > Aquatic > Marine > Wetlands > Sediment ... | reverse complement strand
ACCGGCTGTTCGAGGTAGTAATTGAAACCCGCCGCCGGATTGGCAAAGGAAATTTTCATCGTGTAATCGCCCTCGGGAGCATGCACGATGAAATTCCCGTACTGGTCCGGCCTGTGAACTGCCGGGTTATTGGACAGCGTCACCATGACTGCGTCACCACCGAGTGGATTGCCGAATCCATCCACCACCCTTCCCATTAAGGTTCCGCTTCCTCCACTTGTACAGGAAACGAGTCCGGTAACAAGTATCAGTAGAATCATTATGTAAATTTTTCGCATTGTCTTATCCCTTTCGAACCGTATTATCACTCATAATTCCCGTTCAGTCTGAAAGAATATAGAACACGGACACGCTTGGTAGCGGTATACCACCCGAGATTGCCTGTACCGAAATCTGGAGGTTGCCCGGATTATCCGGTGCGAAGGTTCCTATAAAGAATCCCGGACGTGCGGGGACTTCGGACATCCGGACTGACCCTCCACCACCGGACTCCGTGTGTGTCCATATGACCGTCGGAGGCGAATCAAGCTGGCTGAGGGCTTCCACCATGATAAAAACTTCGCCGGCAAAAATCGGGCTTGCCGACACCGCGACGGTAAGATAATTATTTCCGCCTGTTCCGGCCTGTCCAAGCGCTCCGACAGCATTGATAATTCCATGCCCGTAGTAGTCGTTAATGCCGTTGACATCATCGTCCGGACCCGCCATCGGAATACATGTGTTCTCGATCCTCGCTCTTACATCCGATGGGCCAAGTCCGGGGTACTGCGCGAGGATAAGTCCCGCAAGTCCGCTGACCATCGGGGTTGCAAAGCTGGTACCGCTCGCGAGACCATACGGGGGGCCTTCGCCGGTATAGAGATAGACTTCGTCTTCGGGAACAGTGGTGACAATTTCGACACCCGGCGCCATTACCGTAAGGATGTCTTCACCGTAGTTGGTGAAATCCGCCGCCATGCCCTGGTTATCAACAGCACCTACACCGATTACCTCGGGAAGTGCAGCGGGATAATAGAGGCTGTGACGGTCGATCTCGGGATCACCGGATGCTTGATAGTACTGTCCCGGATTTGCGTTTCCGGCAGCTGCAACAATAACTATTCCCGCGTTGTATGCCGCGGTTACAGCTTCCTCCTCGATCGAGATTGTGCCGACTCCACCGATCGAGAGGTTGATAATATCGCAGCCCGATTCACGCGCAACGTCAATTCCCTCAACTTCGTCAAACAGATCGCAGTCGAGAAGCGGACCACCGCATGCACGAATCGGCAGGATTCTTACGTTCCAGTTAACACCTGCTACACCGACGCCGTTATTCCCAACACCGCCAATGATCCCGCATACAGCGGTTCCATGTCCGCTGTCGTCCATAACCTCATCCGGGAAATCATCCTCCCTGACATTTATTCCGGGAAGGACAAGGTTGGGAATAAGATCTGGATGAGTGTAATCGACACCCGTGTCTATTACTCCAACAAGTACATCGACGGAACCTGTCTCGATATCCCACGCGCTGGGAATCTGGGCGACCTGTAGCTCCTCCTCCTGCAGGGAGAAATAAGGGTCGTTGGGAGTCCTGGCCACACTTCTGCGGTAGTTCGGGTAGACTTCTCTGATCCGTGTATCCTGTCTCAGACGGGTGATCGCCTGGAAAGGCGTCGAACCGTCGGTGATCGTGTAACGCGCAACCGGACGGCTTGTCATCCGGTCCTCGAATGTAACACCATCAAGATCGCTGGAAGCCTGTGCTTCCCTGACTCCCGAATCATCGTAGAATTCGACTATCACCTGGTCCATGATCATGCCCGATGTGCCGTACATTATTGGTAGATCGGTATCGATCTCACCATCAATTCCAACAGCTTCCTGGGCTATTACACCGGGTCCGAATATCATCGAACCAAAGACCATCGACAGCACTAATAACAGCCACAGATGGGTACGCAATCTCATATATCCCACCTCGTTAAGGTTTTATTCCGCTTAATACGGGCTAGTATGCATTTAATGCACTCTTAATGCAAAGTTACTACACTGTAACCTTTTGTGCAAGAGTGTAACCCCGCAATTTTTCCGTACTTTATTAATGTAACCTATTGGGACCAATTATTGAACCTGAAGGATCATGCGGATTTACGCACTTTTATCCCGTCCGTGGTAAAATCCGCGCTGTGACTGATAATTCATCCAGCAGAATTCCGATCGTTGTTATTTCCGACGGCAAACCGGGTCACGAGAACCAGTCTCTTGGGATCGCTGAACATATTCCCGGTTCCGACATCCTTCTGATACGGCATAATCTGGAACTCGGGCTGAAGGAGTCCATTTTCCGCGCGAAACTTCGCATGCTGCCCGTAACTGGAAACAATGCACCAAACCTCCTGAAAACAGCACTATCGGAAGAAGAGATCAACAGCTTCGTTAATTTCAAACCTGCGGCGATAATCGCGGCAGGAACACTTTCCGCCGGATTATGCCATATAGCGGGAAAGTTGACAGGTGCGAAGACCTGCATCTGTATGGTACCAAGCCTGCTTCCCCTATCGATTTATGATCTTGCCGTAGTACCGGCCCATGACAATCCTCCCGACGCACCGAACATCCTGGTAACACTCGCTGCCCCGAACCGTGTATCTGACGAGATGCTTTCAGATGAAGCGGACAGGTGGTGGGATGAACTTCCGCAGGGAGAGAAAATTATTTCATGGGTTATCGGAGGGCCGTCCGCGAGCGCGGAGTTCGATCAGAAGCATGTTCTGGGAGGTCTTCTCGAAACCCTTATGTGGGCGAGATACAACAATCGCCAGGTATGGCTGTCCACCGCACGCAGAACCCCGGAATCGCTTGAGGAGACGATCGACAACATCAGAGAGGGTTATCCTTCTCTTAAATGGCACCTGTTATGGCATCGTGACAAACGCAATCCACTATACGCGATGTTTTACAGATCGGAGGTTGCAATTGTCACGTCGGACTCTGTCAGCATGATAGCCGAGGCGGCAAGCGCAGGTGTCGGACCGATCGTTTACCGGGCCTCTCAGAGTACAGGCACCGGTTCGAAACCATCCAAGCAGGAGCGGATGGTTGAAGGACTGATGCGTGAGGGTTACGGCATGCGAGTGGGTAGTCCGGATGAACTTACAGGCATCCTCGAGGCTCGAAAAGACGAAAATGCGCGATTTAACAAGCTTGACGATACTGCGAAGGCAGCCGAAAGATTGAGTGAATTGATACGGAAGAACAAGTAATTTCCTTGACTGAATCTTAAGACCGCATATACTTACAGAGAACAAACAGGATACGTTCCCAGCTTTAGATAAAGCCGGGGAAGGAGACGCCCGAAATGAAAAAATGCCCGAACTGCGGACATGAAAACGCTCCGGATGCGATGCACTGCGTTCAGTGTGGAACAGCACTTGGTGAAACCCAGCCTCAGGCCCAGCAGCCACCGGCAGCACCACCTGAGCAGCAGGCCCCGCCGCCGCAGCAGCCGCCACCCCCTCAACAGCAGCAGTATCAGCAGCCCCCCCCCGGCTACGGTCAGCAGCCACCTCCCGGATATGGTCAGCAGCCTTACTACGGACATCCACCGGGACCACAGATGGATTTCAGCTGGATTACAGGTCTTTTCGATTTCTCATTCAGGCAGTTCTCAGTCGAGTCGCTCGCAAAGGTTACTTACATCGCGGCAATTGTGTACCTTCTGCTCGACTGGATCTTCGACCTCATTAACGCGTTCGATTTTTCTGCCGGAATGGGTGTCAAGATACTCCTTGTGGGATTGCTTGGAATTATCGTGCAGATATTCCTCCTTCGTGTTGTCCTTGAAGGGGCTGTCATGATTTACAAGCTCTACATGAAATCGAAAGAATAAAAATACAAAACGAAAACAACCCGGACGCTTTATCCGGGTTTTTTGTTTGCCGAAAATGATAAACTCCCGCCATGCCATTCAGACTTGACTGGGACGGTCATGTACACAGCGAATTCTGTCCGCACGGTTCGGGAGAACCCGCATGTCAATCAATCGAACGCGCCATAGAGCTTGGTTTCAGAAAAATCAGCATTGTGGAACATTTCCCTCTCCCACCCGAAATAAACCCACCGCCGACGATGTACCCGGTCGCGATGGATTTCGATAAGGTCGAACCATACCTTGATGCAATGCTTCCACTCAGGGAAGAATTCTCGGATCGAATTGAGGTCGCGATCGGTTTCGAGTGGGATTACTTTCCGGACATGGTCGACTGGTCGCGCGAGCAGATGGACAGATATGGATTACTCACGCAGGACGGCATCCTCAGCATGCACTTCATGCATGGCGCGATCATCGATGAGACAGCCGATATTTTTCTGCGCGACGCCCTTCCGCTTTCATCGAACTCGATTGATCAGGCATTCAGGGATTATTACTCGTTTCTGACAGACGCGGTCACATGCAATATGGGAGAGCACAAACCCGTGCGTCTCGGGCACCTTAACCTCATCCGTCGATTTAATAGGCTGATACCTGCACCACCCGAATCGGGAGAGTATCGCGATGAGATTCTGAAACTCGCACATGCTGTAGAAGATGCGGACATGCAGCTCGATCTAAACATGAGCGGCCTAAGGCGTGAATACTGCGGGGAACCGTTCGTGCCAGCCTGGCTTATTCAGATGATCGCGAGAAATGAGCTGGAAATAGAGTGTGTTTTCGGAAGCGATGCGCATTCTGTCGGGCAGGTCGGGATGGGACTTGATGCAGCCCGCGAGATTATCGACAATGCCTGAGTTAATCTTCTGACTGATCTCCGATACGCGATGGTGGCCTTCCCTCCCCGAACTCCTTCAGAATTCTTCTTACCTCATCCGCATCGTCCTCACGAACGAGCAGATTTCTTACGACCGATGCCTGCGCGAATCCTCTCAGGTATTTCGAGACATGCTTGCGAAACTCCCAGACTCCCCTCCTGTCCGGGAACTGCTCCAGGAGGGCTTCCTGGTGATCGAGCATCACGCCGACCATATCTGAGCGTGTACGTGACTGTCGCTGTACCCCACCAGCTATATAATCTTCGGTGTCGCTTATAAGCCACGGGTCGCCCATTATCGCCCGGCCTATCATCACACCCGCACAGCCTGTTTTTTCGAACATGTCCACCACATCAGATGGTGTACAAATATCACCGTTACCAATGACCGGGATCGACAGCAATCCAACCAGTTCCGCGATCGCTTCGACCTCCACAGTACCACCAAAGCCCTGCTTCGCATATCTGCCATGCAGCGTGACCCATGAAAAGCCGATATCCTCCGCACGTCTGCACGCTTCGATCCCCGTTCGTTCGGAATCCCTGTAGAACCCGATTCTTGTTTTCAGTGATACCGGGATGCTTACAGCTTCCTTTACAGCCCTCAGGTTTTCAGTCAAAAGGTCAATGTCCTTAAGAAGCGCGCTGCCTCCCCCGCCCTTGTGGACCTTCTTTACGCTGCATCCAGCATTGAAATCAATCGTCTGTGCCCCGCAGTCCTCGAGGATTTTCGCAGCCTTCGCGTTTACATCAGGATTGGCCGCGAAAATCTGGACATGCCCGCCCTCGCTCATGACTTCCCTAAGGTACGCATCCCTGTTCGGCGATTTCGCGTTCGCGACCGCATGAGAGGAGACGAACGGAATCCAGATATGCCTGACGCCACATTTTTTCAGTACGCTGCGATAAGCCCTGTCTGTCCATCCGGCAAGAGGAGCGGCGGAAACGGGACGTTCTTCGGAATCCTGAAGTCTGTCGATCAGGTTATCGTGAATTTTCACGGACATAAGTTACACGAATTATACCTGAACATGTTGTAGCAATGGGTGGTCAATGAGAAGGTGAGTTACCTGTCTCGATTAAGATTATGAAGGATTTTCAGGCCCTTTAGTGTAAGGTCGGTGTCGATATGCTGGATGACATCGGTCATATCCGCGATTAATTCCACCATTCCGCCTGTACCGAGTACGGTCGCGTCCTCGCCAAGTTCGCCCCTGAATTTCGTAACCATGCCCTCGACGACGCACGCATAGCCGTGTATCGCGCCTGCAAGAAGGCTCTGTTCGGTAGAATGTCCGATTACGCCTTCGGGTTTACGAAACTCGATCATGCTCAGGAGAGCGGCGTTCCGTGCAAGTGAAGCGTATGACGTTCGAAGTCCGGGAAAAATCGCCCCGCCGATGTATTCCTTATTCCTGTTTATCGCACAGAACGTAAGCGCGGTGCCAAAATCCAGAATTATCAGTGGTGGAGTGTAAAGGCGAATCCCCGCAACGGCGTTAACAATGCGGTCGGCTCCCACTTTTCTCGGATCGTCGTACTTTACGGACAACTCGGTCCTTATTCCAGGACCCACAACAAGGGGATCGAGGCCAAAATAAGTTTTTGATACCTGCCTGAAAGTACTGGTCAGGGATGGGACCACCGAACTGATAACAAAATCGGTGATGTTGTGAATCGCGTCGCTTTTCTCGGTATCGGTGCGTGTAGCCAGGATATTTGCCAGGTGCGAGCCGTACTCATCCGATGTTTTTCCCGCATCGGTGGCAAGTCGCGCCCGGGCGATAATCTTATCACCATCAAACACGCCGCATACTATATTCGTGTTGCCTATATCAATCGCGAGGAGCATTTACCCAGTTACTCAATATCGCCCTGTATGCACCTGTAGTAGGAGCGTTCCTCTTCAAGTTTCTCGAGCACCGGTTTGATCTTGTCGTAATGCGCCTTAAGCTCCGACAGTTCCGTTTCAAGTTCCTTGATTTTACCCGAGAAGCTGATATCGGATTCCTTTAATACAGCGATCCTGAACTCAAGCGATCGGATCTGTTTCTCGATGTCCCGTTCACCAGTGATCTCGTCTATCTTCTCGGTCAGTTCGCTGATGTAATTTTCAAGGAACTGGATGTGTTCCTGTCGGTTTCTGATATCAGTGGTCACCTTGCAGGAAGCTCCCGCATATCCATTGCCTGATTTGGCATCCTGTTTTGTATCCTGTTCACTCATGTTCGTTAAATCACTCCAGATTAATATCGCGTTAAGTGCGACATTATCGCACAATCAATCGGATTTAATAAATTCAAGAGACAGATCCGCGGACGGTGCGGAATGAGTTATCATCCCTGTTGAAATAACATCCACCCCGGATTCAGCCCACTCGCGCACATTCTCAAGCGTAATTCCTCCCGATGCTTCCACAATAACCTTATCACCGACAAGCTGTACAGCTTCGCGCCCGTCATCGGGGGTCATGTTATCGAGCATGATAATATCCGCTCCAGCCGCTGCCGCTCTCTCAACCTTGTCGATGTCATCAACCTCCACCTCGATCCTGACCGTATGCCCGTTCACTTTTCTCAGATGACCGATTACTTCCTCAAGCTCGGTACCGACCAGAACAAGGTGGTTATCCTTAAGCATCACACTCGATGCGAGGTCGGGCCTGTGGTTCGAGCCTCCCCCGCATCGCACCGCATATTTTTCAAGCGCGCGAAATCCCGGTGTTGTTTTTCTTGTATCGACTATTTTCGCTTTCGTTCCCACAGTCATCGCGACAAACTCGGCGGTCAACGATGCAATCCCGCAGAGGTGAGTAAGCAGGTTCAGCGCTGTACGCTCCGCCCGCAGGATCTTACGTGCATCCCCGCATACATCAGCCAGAATATTACCGGGTCTGTACGCGGTTCCGTCCGAAACAGCATTGATTATCTCAAGCGACGAATCCACGTGTCTGAGAATTCTCAGAAATCCACCGATACCGGCTGAAACACCTTTCGATTTGGCGAGAACCCTTGCGTTAATTCTTATCCCGTCAAGCGGAAGGGGATCGGTTGTGACATCGCCACGCCCGCAGTCCTCCTTCAGCCAGCGAACGATGTCGTCATCGATGGTCTCCCATGGAAAGTCCGGATGGATATCGTCCCGGTCATATGGCATCTGTTACCTCATGTTCCCACAATGACAGGTTTTGTAAGATTCCTGACAGTTGCGAGTATTGAATATGCTGCAAGGCGACTCGTTCGTGGGTTCACCTCGAAAGGTACATTCGAGACATCCATTATGAGAATTCCGTGACCACTTTCAAGCCTTATCGAATGACAATTTTTATCGCCTTCGGGATCGGCCCAGATCTCAACCATGGTTTTATCGAGTCCCGCGCTCGCATGCGACAGCGCTGCGGCCACGTTTATGCTTTTCGGAAATGCCTTCGCCGCATCACGTGCGGTTCCGGAGAAAACCATCGTCGGCTCCGTGAATTCCAGGGTGTTTATCCCCTGCTCTAAAACCCACTTCGCGTCCGCAAGAGTCTTTGCGGGCTTTGTGGTTCTCAACAGAACACTCGTGACACTTTCCGGCGGTATGGCTTTCAGCGCATCGAGTCCCGCGATCGCACCCGACGGGAGTATCAGGCGACCACCTGTACTCTTTGCGATCATCGTCAAATCATCAATATCGCCCAGTCCCCCGATGCTGGCGGGAATAACAATCTTTCCCCTATCGAGGGCATAGCTGACCACGTCGCGGGATATCGAAGCACTCGCGGCTTCGATAAATACATCCGTTTCCTCCGGAAACCGGTCCAGGGGCATAAGAAGCGATTCTGGATAACCGTTGTCCGTAAGTACCTTCTTTGCCGCAACGTCGTCGATATCCGCTACGGCAACGAGTTTGAAGGACTTATCGTCCTTAAGTTCCGAAATGAGAAATCCACCTATGGTCCCCACACCAATAATTCCGATATTCATGTTGCCTGACCTCTTGGGTAGTTATGCTGCAGCGATTTCAGTTAAACGAGCATGTACTCCAGTGACCTGATGGCTTTACTTGTAAGCTCCTCAGGCAGTTCAATTTCAAGAGTCTGAGTCTCAAGTGAATGAAGCAGCTTCGCGATCGTTGTTTTCTTCATATTGGGACAGATGTTCAGCATCGACGGTGTATGGAATTTCTTGCCGGGGATATCCTTCGTCAGCCGGTGCATCATGCCCTGCTCGGTCGCAATAATGAATTCTTTCGCATCCGACTCCCTGCAGAATCTCAGCATGCCGGAGGTGCTAGCAATCGAGTCTGAAAGCTCCAGTACATCCGGATTGCACTCGGGATGCGAGACGACCAGCGCATCCGGCCACTTCTCACGTGCAAGCTCGATATCTTCTTTAAGAATCCTGTTGTGTGTCGGGCAGAATCCCTCGTAGATATGGACCGTCCTGCCGGTTTCATGGCGGATGTATTTTCCGAGATTCTTATCGGGAAGGAACACGACTTCCTTGTCCGGGGGTAGATCTCGAACTACCTTGACAGCGTTCGCGCTTGTCACGCAGAGATCGACCTCCGCCTTGACATCGGCCGTTGTATTTACATAGGCAATGATAACCGCATCGGGGTGGATCCTTCTCAGCTCGCGGACGGTCTGAGGTTCGATCATTTTCGCCATCGGACAGATGGCCGAGTATTCCGGTACGATTACCTTTTTGTCGGGTGAGAGTATCTTGGCGGTCTCCGCCATGAAACGGACACCACAGAAAACAATAAGGTCCTCCTCCACGCGTGCCGCTATACGCGAGAGCTCGAGTGAGTCACCGACGTAATCGGCAACGTCCTGGATCTCGGGAAGCTGGTAATTGTGCGCGAGAATAACCGCGTTCAGTTCTCTTTTCAGTTCCTGGATTCTTTCCTGTACTGTCATTTATTATTCCCCTTTCCGGCGGTTTCAGCCAGGTGCGGGATAAGATTTGCAGCCAGTTTTATCGGCTGCCTGTATTCTTAATCAGACTTTTTGAAGCTCGAGACCGGATGGCTGCCCTGTCATCACAGGAACCTCGACATCACCCTCGATGATTGCTTCGATTTCATTGTTGCCGCTTATAATCACGGTTTTAGGATGGGCAACATCACCCTCCCTGAGATACTGGTAGGCCATTACCAGCACTATGTCTCCGGGATTGGCCAGGTGCGCGCATCCGCCATTCATGCCGATGACCTTCGATCCGGCCGGGGCCTCAATAACGTAGGTTTCAAACCTGGCCCCATTCTCAAGGTTAACAATAAGCACCTTTTCATACTGCAGAATTCCCGCTGCGTCCATGAGCTCGCGGTCTATCGAAATCGATCCCACGTAATCGAGATCGGCACGGGTAACCCTGCATCTGTGCAGTTTTCCCAGTAGAAATTGTCGGAACATCACATGCTCTCCTTCGCAGGATAAATAATAACGTTATCGATAAGTCTTGTTTCTCCAAATAAAACCGCAAGTGCAAGAACCACCGGCCTGTCGATTTCATCCACAACAGACAGGTCTTCCGCATCGCGAACCTCGACGTAATCGATCCCCGACGTCCTCACCGTCTCGATCAATGTACGTGCTATACGTTCCAGCTCACGCGGATTTCTTTCACCCTTATTCACGGCATCACATGCTGCATCAAGCGCATTTTTCAGAATCACCGCGTCACTTCGTTCGTCCGCTGAAAGATATTTATTCCTCGAACTCATCGCGAGTCCGTCGCGTTCACGCACGATCGGACAGGACACGATCTCGACCGGAAAATCAAGATCGCTAACCATGCGCTTTATAACAAGTAACTGCTGGTAGTCCTTCTGCCCGAAATAGGCCCTGTCCGGAAGACACGCATTAAATAGTTTGGCGACAACCGTTGTTACTCCACGGAAATGTGTCGGACGACTCTCACCGCACATTATTCCGGTCATGTTGTCTTCAATTACCCAAGTGCTGGCATCCGGAGTGTACATAACTTCAGCCGATGGGCAGTATGCAATGGTGGCCCCGGCTTCGCCTGCCAGTATCAGGTCCGATTCCTCATTCCTCGGGTACTTCTCGAGATCCTCGCCCGGAGCGAACTGCGTCGGATTGACAAAAATCGTCACGATCGTCTCGTCGCATTCCGACGCGCTTCTCCGGATGAGCGAGAGATGGCCCTCGTGAAGCGCGCCCATTGTCGGCGCGCAGCCGATAGTGCGGCCTTCCTTACGCTTCGCACGCGACCATTCCTGCATGTCGCGTGGCGTGCGAATTACCGGAATCGTTTTTATTTCAGTTCCGGAAATCATTTTCCTTCCGGTTCACCCGACCCGATTCCATCAACCATCGATCGGAAAGATTCATCCTTTATTGAGAACGATTCGTCTTCGGACGGGTAGTTACCACTGTTCACGTCTTCCATGAATTTTTTCGTGGCGTCGATGATCGTTTTGCCAAGATCGGCATAATTTCGAACGAAACGCGGCTGGTAGCCCGGAAGAAGGTCCATCACGTCGTGAAACACGAGAATCTGTCCATCGACGTCCGGTCCGGCTCCTATGCCAATCGTCGGTATGCTGAGTTCCTTCGTTATAACCGCCGCGACCTCCTGCGGTACGCACTCGAGAACCAGTGAAAAGGCTCCGGCTTCCTCTATTCGTTTCGCTTCCGCGAGAAGTTCCTCGGCCGCTTTTTTCTTCCTGGCCTGAACCCTGAATCCGCCTATCGCATTTATCGACTGCGGAAGAAGCCCAAGGTGACCGAGAACAGGTACTCCCATTGAAACAAGTCGTTCCATAAGGCCAAGGAGTTTTCCTCCACCTTCGAACTTGACCCCCTCGCATCTTCCTTCCTTGACAAGGCGTATGGCATTTTCCACAGCCCGGCTTTCATCACCCTGGAAACTGCCGAACGGCATGTCCCCCACAAGAAAGGCACGCTTTAAGCCCCTCGCGACCATTCGCGAGTGGTAGATTACCTCATCTAGTGTTACCGGGAGTGTGTTTGGATGGCCCTGTACGACCATTCCAAGGGAGTCGCCCACAAGAATTCCGTCGATACCCGCCCGATCGAGAAGATACGCTGTCGGGTAGTCGTAGGCAGTAAGCCAGACTGCTTTTCTGCCTTTTTTCTTGTACTTCCGAAGGGTTCGTACTGTTACTTTTTCATCTTTCATCCTATCCTCCTTACCCAGGTAGAATGGATGCCCCCTAGAGAATTTGGAAATCCCGTAAAGATCGTGGCAATAAAAAATCCGGTGCGATCCGGGCGAAGATGAATTTCCAGGACAGATTCCTGAATTCAGCCCGTCTCGGTCGCGATGGATCCAAGCGGTATTTCCTCGGTAAATCTATCACATACATGGCCAGTCGGCAAGATCAAATCAGGATTTGTGAAATTTCTCACAAGATTTTCCCTGACTCTCAAACACCCGGTCGTTACCGCGTTTGTGTCCACTATCATTGACGCGGGAGATGCAGAATGGTTGCGAAACTGGACTGAAATAATTAATTATCAATGGCATGCGCTTATTTGCTTGACAATCTATATAAGAGTGTTATCATCATCAATCCCTGAAACGATCCGCCGCGCATACCGTAAGGGCCCTGTGTTCTTACGGAAAGTGAGCCGGCGGTTAATTTTTCAGCTACAACAAATCTCTCAAAGAGAGTGGAGATGCATAGTGAAGATCCAGGAACATTACGCCCGTGATATTTTTAAAAAGTACGGACTCCCCGTTCCCGATTTCGGACTTGCTACCAATCCCGACGAAGCGCGTGCTCTCGCCAAGGAACTCGGTACCCCGGTAGTGGTAAAGGCACAGGTTCTTGTCGGAGGACGCGGAAAAGCCGGTGGTGTCAAACTCGCGGATGATATCGACGAAGCCCGTGACAAGGCAGGAGCTATCCTTGGAATGGACATCAAGGGCCTCAAGGTTGAAAAGGTCCTCGTCGCAAAATCGGTTGATATCGATAAGGAGTACTACATCGGTATCGTTCTCGACCGCGATCGCAAGCAGCACGTGGTTATCGCCAGCCCGGCGGGTGGTGTTGACATCGAGCAGGTTGCCGAGGAGACTCCCGATAAAATCGGCAAGGTATGGATCGATCCAAAGTATGGCCTTCATGCATATGAGTGCAGGAAGATGCTTTTCGATATCGGTTTCGAGCAGAAGGTCGCGCTTCACGCAGCTGCCATTCTTCAGAAACTGTATCAAATAGTCCTCGACCACGACTGCTCGCTTGTGGAGATAAATCCCCTGGTTCTCTCACCCGACGGAAACATCTGGGCGATCGACGCGAAGATCAACTTCGATGATTCAGGATTGTTCAGGCATCCGGAACTCAGAAAACTAAAGGAATCCGAGGACACCGATCCGATAGAGCGCGACGCTCATTCCCGCGGACTGACATACGTCAGGCTCGAGGATGGCAACGTCGGTATCATCGGAAACGGCGCGGGCCTCGTAATGGGCACAATGGACGAGGTTAAGAGATTCGGGAGGGACATAGCGAAACCCGCGAACTTCCTGGATATCGGCGGCGGTGCCCGTGCGGACAGTGTTAAGAATTCCCTGGAAGTCGTGCTCTCCGACCCCAATGTGAAAGCTGTCCTGATAAATGTCTTCGGTGGAATCACGAGATGCGACGAGGTCGCGCGTGGGCTGAACGAGGCCATCGAGAGCGTGAAGACGGACATTCCGATTTTCGTAAGGCTTGAGGGAACAAACTCCGTGGAAGGTCGGGAGATACTCAACGGCGACGCATTTCATGTAATAGAAACACTCGACCAGGCTGCGGAACCGATCATCGGCTACGTAAGCGAAGGCGCGGTCAGGTAATCCGGGGGATAGAGGAAAATACCAATGAGCATAATCATAAACAAGGATACAAAAATTCTGGTACAGGGAATAACCGGCCGTGAAGGCTCGTTTCACACAAGGCAGATGGTGAAATACGGCAGCCAGGTTGTCAGCGGAGTCGTACCCGGCAAGGGCGGACAGGATGTCGACGGAATAAAGGTCTACGACACCTGCGCACAGGCACTTCGGGAATCGGAACCCAACGCGTCCATGATACTCGTTCCCGCGGCCGCTGCCGCCGATGCAGCCCTCGAAGCAATTGATTCAGGCATTAAAACTATCGTGCTTATCACCGAGGGCATACCCGCGCAGGATATGATCGAAGTCTGGCACAGGGCGAAAGATTCCGGTGTAATTCTAATCGGACCAAACTGCCCCGGGATAATCTCGGCTGACGAGTGCAAGATCGGAATCCTCCCGCAGGACATCTTTTCGAAAGGGCCTGTCGGAATCATAAGCCGCTCCGGAACGCTGACCTACGAGATAGTGAATTCGTTAACAAAGGCTGGCATCGGTCAGTCTACTGTAATCGGTATTGGTGGAGACCCGATAATCGGTACCACGTTCAAGGATGTGCTGATTGACTTCGACAAAGACGAGGAAACAAAACTTGTCGTGCTTGTCGGGGAGATTGGCGGAAACGACGAACAGGAAGCCGCTGAAATAATTAAGGATATGAGTACACCCGTGGTTGGTTTCATCGGTGGTCGAACCGCCCCTCCCGGCAAAAGAATGGGTCACGCGGGAGCAATCATCAGTGGAAAGGGTTCCACCGCGGAAGCCAAGGTTGAAGCACTTGAAGCTGTTGACGTACCTGTCTGTGACACCGTGGATGAAATTGTCGACAAGACCCGTGAAATTCTCGGGCCCTGACGTCTCATAAATTTGTACATTTGTGGATATTATTACTACACGCAATAGAAATATACGGGGACTCTGATGGTCCCCTTTACTTATCTGAAAACAAAGAAACCAGTTACTGAACAGTCACAGGGAATGGGAATTTTACAGAAAAGTGAGTGATTTACCCATGACAAACTGGAATGAAAAAATCGATTCGTTTCTCAGCGTACACAAGGGGATTAAAACTAATCCCGACAGGACCTTAATGATCGCAGAATCTGTCTCGAATCATGAAGCGATCGTCTCCGCGTCAGGAGCGCTTGCCACCTGGACACCAGTTGAATCGACCGGTAGAAGTCCCCGTGACACAGTAACAGTAAAGCGTCCCGAAAGTGAAGACAACATAGACTGGGATTCACCAAACAACATCCCGATCGATGAGACAACTTTCGACATGGCCATGGAGGATGCGCTCGAATTTCTTTCGAAAGCCCCCAATGTCTATGTGACCGACAGGTGTCTCGGCGCGGACGCAGGCTACTCTCTTCCGGTCAAAACCATCACCGACAAAGCTCTGACCGCACTTTTCACCGATAACATGTTCCGCAGGGTGCCTGAAAATATCGGTGACAGCGTTTTTGCTGATAAGCAGTTCAAGCTTCTCGTCGTTCCTTACGAGAAGCTGAATCCAAACCGTTACAAGGGAAGGCTTCGAAAGATGCCGCACGCACCGGCATCGGACATGATCGTCGCGATGGATTTCGACCGCTACCTTGGGGTAATCATCGGTTCAGCATACGGCGGAAGTGTCAAAAAGCTCATGTTCACCGTCATGAACTACATCCTTCCGGGTGTAGGTATTCTTCCCCTGCACTGCTCCGCCACTGAAGGACCCAACGGCGATTCAGCGCTTTACCTTGGCTTATCCGGAACGGGCAAAACGACTCTATCGGCCGACCCGACACGCGCGCTTCTGGGTGACGACGAGCATGGCTGGAATGAAAGTGGCGTCGCAAATTTCGAGAATGGCTGCTACGCCAAGTTCATCAATATCTCTCCCGTAAAGGAGCCGGACATTTACAAGGCGGTCATGCACAGGGATGATTACCTTAACCACGGCGCGATTGTGGAAAATGCGATGGTTTATCCCGACGGGACTTTCGACTTTGATGACGAGAGATTCACGCCCAACTCGCGTGCGAGTTATCCCCTGACTTACCTGTCCAATATTAAGGAGAGTTCAACCGCGGGACACCCGTCAACGATCCTGTTCCTGACGGCGGACGCAAACGGTGTGATTCCGCCGGTATCGAAACTTACACCCGAGCAGGCGATGCTCTGGTTCCTGATGGGTTACACGAGCAAACTTGCGGGTACCGAAACCGGAATCGTCGAACCGGTCAGCACTTTTTCAAGGTTCTTCGGTCAGCCGTTCATGCCGAGAAACCCGCACGTCTACGATCATCTTCTCGGTGAGAGGATGAAGAAGCATGGAACAAAGGTCTTCCTCATCAACACCGGATGGGTAGGTGCCCCGTACGGTGCGGGCAAGCGTATCGATATCGATCTGACACGTGCGATGGTTCATGCCGCGCTTGATGGTTCTCTTGATGATGTGGAGTATGAAAAGGACAGTATCTTCAAGGTCTGGGTACCGAAGACGTGTCCGAATGTACCCCCTCACATTCTAAAGCCAAGCAGCATGTGGGCGCATAAACGATCGTACGATGAGCGCGCGAAAATGCTCGCTCATGACTTCCATCTTCATTTCGAGAAGGCTTACAAGGATAAAAACATCGATCGGTGCATATCCGACGAATGCCCAAGTTAAAAAAAATTTTCCAGCTCCTGAATCACTGTCATGGGGCATGGAAATGAGACAATATTCTGAAAAGTGCATGATTAAAGCCCGGACAATGATCCGGGTTTTTTTCTATAAAAATTTCCATTCAATGCATCGAATATTATTACGGGAACACATTCCAGGCAAGCGTTAAAAATATTGAGATTCGACCTGCAGACATGTAGAATTTCTTTACTGGTTGCCTCGAAATGTGGGTATGGGAAGAGGGTAACCTGAACGATATCAGACCACCAAAAAGGTGAGGTACGGGATAATGCCCTGGTGTCCTGGATGCAGTTACGAGTACAGCGGACGAAAGCGTAAATGCCCCGAATGCGGCGAGGCTCTGGGTAAAGGACCGGGGTTCACCGAAACGGCGCAGTACATGAATCGTGAATGGTATACAGTTCGTATCCTTGCGGATTCCAGCCAGGCCGAACTCCTCAGACACTTTCTGGAAAACAAGGCATTCGAAGTTGCCCTCCGAAACGGCAACGGCGTTGTTCAATTGAAGAAGAGGGCGAAACCGACAAAAGTGGAAGTACTAGTGCTCGCAAACCAGGCCCCGAAAGCTGCGAACATAATCAGGTCAAGCAAGTCATGGCAGTCGGATGACAACTCGGTACATGAACTGGTCCCGCCGGATGATTATACCTGCGATGATGATGATGTAATTTACGACGATGACGAGGCTTACATTGAAAGCGCGGTTGACCTTTCAAGTTTAAGTGATTTCGATTATTACGATTAATCCCCCGTCCCGATATTTCCCCACACATGCACTCAATTGAGTGTTATTTTATGACGCGGCAAGCCGCGAGCGTGTTTTACGGTACTTCTTCTTCGTCCTGTAGACATACGCCAGTATCTCCGCAATGGCGACGTAAAATTCATACGGCACCACCTGCCCGACTTCAACAATGCCGTAAAGCGCCCTGGCGAGTGGCGGATCGCGATGAACATGGACCTCGAACTGCTTCGCAAGATCGATTATCCTCTCCGCGATCGCTCCCTTTCCCTTCGCTACAACCTGCGGGGCGGGCATGTCATCCTCGTATTTCAGTGCGATTGCGATATGGGTCGGGTTGGTTACCACAACATCCGCTTTGGGAACCTCCCTGAGCATTGCGGAAAGTGCAATCTGACGCTGGCGCTGGCGCATACGGCTCTTCACAAGCGGATCGCCTTCCATCTGCTTGTATTCTTCCTTCGCCTCCGTCTTTGTAAGCATTATGTCCTTCTCGAACTGGTAAATCTGGTACAGGTAGTCGAGGATCGAAAGCAGAATAAGTGTCCCGATTATCCATAATCCGAGCTTCAGAGCATGGGTACCGAAGTACGGAAGGTATGCGGTCGGTGCGAGTGTGTGCGCCTGCACGATCATGTCCATGTTACCCCTGATGTATAAATACGCAATAAGGGCAACCAGACCGATCTTAAGAACAGCCTTCAGAAGCTCCACGAACCCGCGTGTTGAGAACATACGCTTAACCCCCTGGACGGGGTTAATGTTGCTCAGCTTGGGCCTTATGGGTTCAAGACTCGCAAGGCCCTTCGTCTGCATCAGGTTGAAAATAATCGCCGACACAGCAGTCGCAAGAAATATTGGCCACATGAACGTGAAGAGCGTGATGAAAATGTACCGAGTAATTACCGGTAGCATATCGATAGTGACTTTGGGGCTGTGAAGGTTTCCGATGATGTCATGGAACATCCCCGTGGCAATGTCGCCCCACCAGCTTATAATCAGGAACAGCGTCAAAAACGCTATCAGAAGGACAAGGGAACCCGAAAGTTCGCGGCTCTTTGCAACCTGGCCACGCTCTCGCGCCCTCTGGCGACTTCGTGGAGTAGCCTGTTCTGTTTTTTCCTCGTCCATAAGCGGAGCTTCCGCACAGCATGCGTGAACTGCCACCTGCGGAAGGCGGCAATATTAATATCCTATTAAGCTGGATTTCTTTTGATTTAACCGGGTTGCCAGTTACCGGACAGGACAGCCTCGTCGTTGTGGATATCGATAAATTTATCGAACCGGCATGTGCGAAGAATCTCCATCAGCTCGCCTTCGGGCACATATACCTCAAGTTTCAGATCGGGATTGGTGCTTACATGCTTGAAGATCAGAACCAGGTTCTGCAGACCGATCGTATCTGCATAATCGGTTTCACTGAAGTCAACTATCAGGTGACGGGCACCGATGTCGAACGCGTTGACTGCTTCTTCATATAGAATATTGGCGTGTTCCTGTTTCAGTTCTCCCACGACCGACAGGCGACACTTGTCGCCATCAAACACTTTGTTTAATCCGGGCACTGCCTTACTGCGAGTGCTCTTCCCACTGTTCTCGAACATCTTTGCACTTCCCTTATTTAATCCCATAAAACCCTTCTCTCCTCAGGTAAAACATAAAGCAAATATGCGTGGTTAATAAAAACGTGAACGTGTGACTCTATAATATCATGATTTGATGGATGTATTTTTACTGAAAAATATTCAGCCTTGAATCACTTAATCACCAGATATCTTAAAGAAACCGTAAGAAATACAATACGAATAAATTTTGGTGTTTGGCTTGTGGAAATAATCGATTATTAATCGTCCATTATCTCGACAGGCACAACCACCTCGGTCTCGAGGCCATTGCACAAATCGAGAACACGGCACCTCAGGTTCAGCTCCATTGGCGGTGCCGAGGGCGGTACGATGAACTCCAGGTCGCAGTATTCCTCAGCCGGAATCGCATCGTAGTTGAAGGTCACGTACTCGTCGAACGGTTCGTTCCATGTGTACCGGAGCGGTGGGTCGGACTCAATTCCCCTGTCGGCACAGAATGTAGTGTCCGAGCGTGCTGCGCCCGTTATTCTTATCCTGATATTGTTGCCGGGATAAACCTCGTACCTTCCCGATTCGGTCGATGGTTCAATGCCATACGTGTTTACCAGGACATGCGTGAGCACCGCGTGAGGTTTCACGATTACGAGGAAATTCGCATAATCGGCATCGCTCAACCCGTTACACATGTCCGTTACGTTCACATCGAACCTGTATTCCGTGCCGTTGACAGCTGAAGGAACGACGAATTCGATTGTGCTCTCGTGATTGGGGATCGGAAACGGGTTGTACTCGGGGTCGATTACGGGAAGTGACCCGGTTATTTCCTGCCACTGCCACAGGAAATCCGGCGTGATTCCCTTCATTTCGCAGAGGTTTTCGTCCATTATCTCCCCAACCGCAGTCACAATTACCTCGTTGCCGGGAAGGACTTCGTACGTATCGAAATAAGGATCATAGTAAAGCGGAAGAAGATCGGCGGTTCCGGAAAGTTCCGTAATACGTGGCGCGCCAACGACGATAAACCTGAAATCAACGTTCGTGAAAGTGCCGGTACACTCGTCGGTCACCATGCAGGTAACCTGGAATGTATCACCCTCGACAATAAGCACCGGGATGTCAAAATTAACCTCTGTCGCGTTGAACGGATCCTGGCCGTAGGACAGGTTTATTGCATCGTAGGATGTAACCCATTCGTAAAAAAGCTCCTCCCCGGATTCCACGTCACGGTTGTCACATATCTGTGGGAGCGTGCGGGATAGAGCCTCAATGCTGATACTGCATGCGTCTCCCCGTTCGACTTCGAAATAACCATTCTGATCCAGCACCTCGATAACGGGGGAAGACGTGTCAACCGCGCTCATAACAGTGGATTCGATAATTGCCGGCGGACCCTGATTCGCGAAAGCGCGAACGGTTATGGTCGAGATGGATTCATTGCCCAGGCATTCATCGAATACCCTGACCTGCAGCGCGTACAGAAGGCCATCACCGGAATCATACTGATCGAGTTTCGGCACCCTCCATACGGCCATCGGTGTCTGAGGAGTCGCCTGTGTGACCAGACCCGGTGCGGGTATGGTCTCGGGCGGGATCGCGGTAAACATATACACAAGGTTCCCGCTGACTACATCATCTTCCGATAACCCGCAGCTTGCAGGGAACGCGTTGCTGGATGCGACAACCGAAAGCGCGATATCCTCACCGCCGTAGACTATTGCATTATCCGGAGCTGTACCTCCACGCTGTATTTCGAAACTTGTTATCGAAGGTCTTGTGGGGTCGTACGGGGGGAATCCGGGTGTAGTGGAATCATCACCGTCACACGTGAGTGTCAGCGGTAACAGTGCTGCACAGAGTATCAATAATAAATATGGCCTCGATAAAGTCATACGCATTAATGAGGATGCGAAAAACGCATCAACTATAAATTTCGGCAATTTTCAGTTGAGATTAACTGAATTCTTTAATTTGATTAAAATTTCGGACAATAGAACTGATACGATTGGCACGCGATTACAGTCAATAAACTTAGCACTGCGATCTGATGTACTCCTCGAGAAGATTGTTAAATTCTGCGACAGATCTCACGAGTTCCTCGTCTATCGGGGGAGGCTCACTCGCAGAATGGAGAAAACCATAGTTCTGGTTCCTCATCTGCCGAGCCTCCGCACAGAATACTGCAGGATCGATCCCACCGGTTTCCGGGCATGCCATGGAAATGAATCGATCAAGCACTGCCTCATAAGCCTGCACCCTCGAATCTCCCCTGTCAGCAGAAACAGAGATATCCTGCTTGGTATCCTTGGCTGCAACGCATACATCGGCCTGGGAGATTTCCTTCACGCAGCATTCTTTCTGGAAACTGTCGAGTGTCTGAATAACGTCATCCATGATCGCGGGGCTGTCATCATGAGCCTTTGTGTACAGCATGAAATTCAGTTTCAGCAAGCCTGCCTGAATGCATAGAAGCTTCATTTTCGGTGGACGCTTTCGTCCACGTTTCCCACTCGGATTCTCCGCCATTTCATTCCTCCTCTTCGAAATAGCTTTTTATTATTTATAGGAGCAAAAATCATATCATAAATTGGAGATATTCAAAAACAACACGATGGTTGGAGGAAAAAAAACCGGGATTGTTACCCGATTTAAAAGAAATATTTTTTCATTTTTATCTTTATAGCAACTCGAGCCAGCCCTGCTGCCTGATTAAATCCACAACTTCCCTGACCTTACCGGAACTGCTTCTCGGAAGTACCAGAAGAGCATCGGGTGTGTCGACGACAATCATGTCCTCGCAGTCAAGGCAAACAACGCATCGCCTTCCGGGAAACACGGTAGTGCCAGCGGTTCCCGGCATCAGCACTCGCGTTTCAGACTCATCCGGTCCCGGCCCGACACTGTTGGCGCTGTCGTCCGGTTCAAGCAGGTTGGAAAGGGCCGCGAATCCGCCAAGGTCGTTCCAGCCCATCTCGACAGGAATAGTCGCCACCTTACTGCATTTCTCTATCAATGCGTAGTCAATGCTTGTCTGCAGCTTGCGGGGAAGCGTCCTGTAAGCTTCGTTGATCTCCTCGACCGCCTCCCAGTCGATCACCGGATGGTCAAGTCCGGGATCCTCCTTTGATAAAATTGGTGCAAGCTCGTTGATCATGTCGAAAAGCTCAGGTTGAATCTCCTCTATCAGTCCAAGCATTGCCGAGGCCGAGAAAATGAAAATCCCGCCATTCCAGAACCAGTCATCACTCGAATGATATTCCTCAGCGAGGTCCATCGGGGGTTTTTCCCTGAATGTGTTCACGGAACAGACTTCAAGGCCGCTGCTTTCGAATCCCTCGATTTTGTCTCCACGCATGATATGCCCGTAGTTGGGCTCCGGATGCCTTGTGTGGATACCAAGGGTGACAACATACCCTTCACCCGCAACATCGAACGCGCATTCAAGCGCAGACAATAAATTTCCAGGTTTCAGAATATGATGATCGGATGGGAGGAAAGCGATACGTGCGTCCGGATCGCGATCGAAGAGAAACCTGGTGCTGAGAGCCATCGGGAACAGGTTATTCCTTCCCAGTGGTTCTATAATTATTCCCGCGGCCCTGCCTCGGGCCAGATCACGCACGATCGGAGCCTGTTCCGGGATTGTGATAAGGAACCTCTGTTCGGGTGGAATGATCTCGCCCAGACGGTCAAGGGTCTGCTCAAGCAGGGGAACTTCACCTGCCAGACTGATAAGGTGCTTGGGCCGGGCTCTTCGGGAAAGCGGCCACAGACGGGTACCGCTTCCACCGGATAAAATTAGCGCGTAGTTCACTTTTCCCTCCTTAACAAAGCCATTCTAGCATTAATTTGTGAAGTCGTGGAGATATTTCATATAAAAAAACGCGCGACTTCTCGCCGCGCTTGATGCTTGCTTTAAAACGGGTATCAAAGCTTACATAGATTCAAATGCATCGTTTATAAGGCCATAGAAAGTGTCAGTGATTATGCTTCCGAACAATGTAACTGTAAGGACAGCGGCAATCGAGACGATACCAAGTACCATTGCGTATTCGGTCAGTCCCTGACCTTTCTGGCTATGGAATATGTCCCGTAATTTGCCATTAAACACAATTAAGCCTCCCTTCAGGGGCTTATTTTCGTAACAGGGGAATTATACCACAAATATATCGTTTTATCAATAGTATAGCCTGTTATTTCATGTAGAAATTAACCACGGGGGGCCTTGGATCAGTCAATCTGCAGCATATAACCGCATAAGTTCTGCGTGGCTCCGCCAGAATTTTAAGTGTCCCGAATGCCACACTCGGGCATTACACATACCTGATGTGGCTGATTTTACACACTCATATAACGGTTCACAAAAACGTAACTTTAATCGACCTTAATATTAGTTGAAAAAGATACCCGGCATATTATCAGCGAATCACACGATTCATGCGGCTTTCAGGACCGGCGAACAAGTATTATCGGGGAAAATCTTTGACTTCAGGCAATTTCAGACAAAAAAGCATAATTCGGCACGAAATCTGCAATTAAACTGCTGGAGAAGTGTGCCTGTATGCATAACGCGATCGAAAAACTGAAATCCACTATGAGAAACTGTGAGCATTTTCACATGGTTGGCATTGGCGGGATCGGAATGAGTGCTCTCGCCAGGATGCTTGTCTCTCTTGGATACACTGTTTCCGGTTCCGATATACGATCCGGACAGATACTCGGTGAGCTTAAAAAAATCGGTGTAAAGGTACATGTCGGACATCATGCCGAAAACATTGGAAAATCCGACTGCCTGGTAATTTCATCATCCATCCGAAACGACAACCCCGAACTTGGTGCAGCCCAGGCAATGGGGATTCCGATTATCCATCGCGGTGAAATGCTCGCGATCCTTATGGACGCCCAGCGGGGCATAGCAATCAGCGGTACGCATGGCAAGTCCACCGCCACAGCGATGCTCGCCTACATACTGGAAGCCGCGAATTACGATCCCAGTGCATATGTCGGCGCTATAGTTCCACGATACAAAACCAATGCCAAAACAGGCTACGGCGATTTTTTCGTGAGCGAGGCGGATGAATCGGACGAAAGTTTTCTCAGGCTGAACCCGGAGATAGCGGTAATCACCAACATAGACGCCGATCACATGGATCATTACCGCGACCGGGATACCCTTCTCAGAAGCTTCCGACGTTTCCTCGAAAAACTTCCAAGCAAGGGATTCGGTATCATATCGGCTGATGATCCAGGAGTCGCTGATCTCGGCACCCTGTTCGGCAAACTGATCTACACTTTCGGAATAGACAATCCCGCCGACTGCATGGCGTCCAACATCACCACGCGTGACTTCTGCTCATCGTTCGACCTTTCGTGGCGAGGGGAAGATCTGGGTCGGATAAAAATCAGCGCTCCCGGCAAGTTCAACATTGAAAATGCGCTTGCCGCCGCGGCGGTTGCCCTTGCGCTCGGTGTCGATTTCGTCGCCATCAAGGCCGGACTTGAGGAGTACAGGGGTATATCGCGAAGGTTCGAAGTTCACAAGAACAACGGTTTCATGGTGGTCGACGACTACGCGCATCACCCGACGGAGATCAAGGCAACGCTATCGGGAGCCCGCGCGAATACAGGTCGCAGGATAATCGCGGTGTTCCAGCCCCATCGTTACACCCGGACAAACTTCCTCCAGCATGAATACGGAACAGCTTTCGATGACGCTGACGAGGTAATCGTCACTGATATATACTCTGCAGGCGAGAATCCGATCGAGAATATTTCAAGCAGCACGATCGTGGAATCGATCAACCGTAATTCAAGTTCTCCCGTAACCGTAACCGAGCTCAAGGACCTCGAGAGTGTCATCAGCAACCTGAAGGAAAAGATTCAGCCTGGTGACATCATCATCACACTCGGCGCAGGTGACATACACAAGGTCGCGGAAGCCATAGCGTGCGACAAGACTCTCTGGCCGGATGCCTCGAGCATGTATCACGTGCAGACCGGATAATAAACATCAAAAAATTCATGGGTAAGAAAGTACGTACAGTGGCGGTTCTGATGGGTGGTCCCTCGTCGGAGAGAGAGATTTCTCTCATTTCAGGCAGGGCCGTATCCGATGTCCTGAAACAGCGAGGCTACGAGGTCACCGAGATCGATTTTGACTACAGCTCGTACGCAATTCTGAATGAAATCCAACCCGATGTTGTCTTCATAACTCTGCATGGACGTCCCGGCGAGGACGGCACGGTGCAGGGCATGCTTGAGATACTTGGACTCCCCTACACCGGAAGCGACGTCTGCGGAAGCGCTCTTGCCATCGACAAGGCAAGGAGCAGAGAACTTCTGATCGGACATGGAATACCTCTTCCCAGGGGCACGGTACTGTCCGGCATTGATGAGCTTCCACGTGCGATGGCTGACCTTACGGACCAGGACGTGGAATGCCCGGTTATCGTCAAACCGACGCAGGCCGGAAGTTCTGTCGGTCTTTCAAGAATTCACGAGGAGAGCATGATCCGTCAGGCGGTCGAGGAAGCTTTCCGGTACTCACCGCAGGTACTTATCGAGGAATGCCTTGATGGCCCCGAGGTAACCATAAGTATTCTTGGAAACGGGACACCCATTCTCCTGCCAACTATCGAGATTGTATCGGAGAAGGGGATTTACGACTACGAGGCGAAGTACACACCGGGCATGAGCCATCACCTGATACCTCCGAATATCGATCCCTCAAAGGTGCGTCTAGCGGAAGAAATCGGGCTGTGTGCATACAGGCTTCTGGGTCTCAAGGGATGCGGTCGTGGTGAGATTATGTTTAATTCATCGCTCGAACCGCATTTCCTGGAGTTCAACACGATCCCGGGAATGACTGAAGTGAGCCTTCTTCCCGACGCTGCGCGTGCTGCAGGAATTGAATTCGGTGAAGTCTGCGAGAGGCTCATTGGGTACGCTGTAGATAAATTTGAAAAAAGTCCTTCGAGTTTTTACGGATTTGTGACATCCGATTGAACATACGGGAAGTATGGGTTACGGGGATGAAGTTGTGGGTGAATTTGAATGGTACCTGAGATCACTATGAAAGAACTCATTATACTCGTGCTGTGCTTCGTGCTGTACGTAGTCGCCGTGGAGGTTTACGAGGCGAAAATCGTCGACACGCCCAAAACCCAGCGAGTACAGCAGGAGCAGAGCATACGGTACTGCCCACCATCGACGCCGGTATCCGAAAACGATGAAAACGTAACCGTATCAACCGGCCTCGAACCTGATTAAATTTCTATTCTTAAATATAGCTTTAAAAAAAATCCCGATTACCGGGAGTTTTTTTTACATGCATGTTGACTTAACATATGTTGAGCGCTAGAATGTGTGTCCTTTTTCGCCCCGGAATGGTTTCGAAGGTTCGCAGGATGGAGTTCCGCTCAAATTAATTTCTCTAAGTTAAGATCACATGGCATAAGGAAACCGGTTGGCGGTTTCCGGTCCCAGCCATTTTTCCGCAGGCAGGCTTCACGGCCTGTCCTGCTTTTTTAAATAACCTGACTATTATTTTTCCGGAATTCTTAACGGTCGACACTCACGATAGATCTCGTGCATGCCGCAGTTGTGACACTTAGACTCGTTGCAGTCGGGCAGCATGGTCTCATCCAGCGCACGCTTCCAGTCAGCTGCCAGCCATTCGCTGGACACACCGCACGACAGGTGATCCCATGGAAGGACCTCATCCACATCTCTTCCACCCGTGTATTTAAGAGGATCGGTTCCTGTTTCTACAAACACCGAATTCCATCTTTCAACATCGCACTGATCACTCCATGCATCGAACCGGGCTCCCTTATCGTAGGCGCTTTGAATAACCCTCGACATTTCGCGGTCACCCCTGGCCATTATTCCCTCGATCCAGCTTGCGTCAATATCATGCGACTTATACTCAACGCCCTTTATCTTCCTCAGTGGCATGAGAAGTTTCTGTTTTCTGTCGAGTGATTCGGGCGTGTCCATGGGTGCCCACTGAAACGGAGTATGGGCCTTCGGAACGAAGCTCGAAACACTTATCCTGAGCTTCAGCCTGCCGACGTTAACGTCCGGTGATTTTTTAAGCTCACCATGGATAGATTTTATTTTCTTCACGAGTTCTATAATCGCGAGTACATCATCATCCGTCTCGGTTGGAAGTCCTATCATGAAATACAGTTTGATAAGGTCCCAGCCTGAACTCAGCGCCATTTCAACCGCACTGTAAATATCACTGTCACTCACTTCCTTGTTAATTACAGCCCTGAGCCTCGGCGACGCGGACTCGACCGCAAGTGTCAGGCCACCCTTACGACTCGGGAGCATCAGTTCAGCAAGCTCCTTATCCATATCTGCGATTCGACCGGACGGGAGGCTGATTTTGAGATGAAAATCCCGCTCCCGATCCTGCATCGTTTTTACAAAATCCTTCAGATGCGGCCAGTCGGTGGCCGACAGTGCGAGGAACGACTGCTCTCTCAGCCCGGTACTCTCGAGAAGACCTTCAGCCTGTTCGAGAAGCAGCGGCATCGACCGTTCACGATAGGGGCGGTATATCATCCCGGCCTGGCAGAACCTGCACCCGTGAGTGCATCCCCTCACAGGCTCAACCACTACCCGTCCCGAAAGTTTCTGCATGTGTGGAATCGGGAGATTTTCCAGCCACGGCTGCGATTCCAGGTCTGTGACAAGAGCCTTAACAACCCGATCATGACCACCCGCATTGTTCATGACTGCCTTAATCACGCCTTCCGCATTTTTGTTAACCGTAAAATGCGATGGCACATACACTCCCTGCAGACCATCATGATCCCCTGCACCGCCCCATATGGCAAGAATCTCCTTTTTTAATATCTGTTCTTTCGATCTGTCTCCACGGAACCGATCGATTTCTTCACGGTAATCCTCGATGACTTTAAGAAGATCGATTATGATCCCTTCCCCATCGCCGAGAATAAAGGCATCGATAAATTCCGCGAGTGGTTCCGGATTGAAAACAGCAGGGCCGCCCGCAATCACGATCGGAAATCCCCTCTCCGACGCACTCAGCGGAAGACCTGCAAGGTCTATAAGCTGAAGGACATTCGTGAACGCAAGCTCATGCGTGATGGAAATTCCAAACAGGTCAGAATCTGCGACCGGAACCAGGCTTTCGAGAGTATAGAGCGGAGTTGAGGTCGTTCTGAGATGTTCTTCCATATCCGGCCATGGGGAATACGCCCTTTCACACAGCCAGCCATCAACGGAATTCACAATCTGCTGAATTAACCTGTGTCCGAGATTGCCAATAGCGATTTCATAGACATCGGGAAACCCGATAACCATCTTAACCGAGCAGTCGGACCAGTTTTTCGTGACAGTACCGATCTCACCGGCGAAGTACCGTCCCGGACGCATTACATGCGGGAGAATATCGTCAAGGCGTTGACGTATTTCGGAGGGATCGGGAGATGTCATGTTCTGGGCCATCCGGTGCAATTATACTGAAAACTTAATAACCCCGCTTCTTAGTCCCGAATTTAAAATTCTATAAATTTTTATTACCCCCCGTGCATGGATAATATATTTATTAAGGCATTTTACGCATCAAAAGGCATGGTCTGGAAGGAGTATAGATCATGATAAAGCATGACTGTGTTCATCTGAAACGAGTTACAAACAACGACATCATAGAGAACAACAGGGGAACGTTAAGGTGCGACGTGCACCGTGCAGCGCCCGACCCGTCGCAGGCCGGAATAAGCTGTCCCGCAGACTGCATGGGTTACAGGCCCAGGACCTACCAGAACGGCGATAACACATCCGCCTTCAGCGTACTCAAGAACGCGTTCATGGCCCTGCTCGGAAAGAGCTGAGGTCGTGTTACGGTCTTTCCCCCTCCTCCGAATTTGAAAGAATTCGGGTTTTTTCTGCCCGGATAAACTATCGGGCAAGCGCGGCGGACATATCCTGCATCCGCTCCAGCAGCTTGATCGCAATATATGCAAACACTGCACTAAGGAGAATTCCTCCGAGGAATCCCATTATTCCCATAAGGCGGGCTTCAGCGTTGAATGCCTCGCGTGTAAGCGATGCAAGCGACTTGAAAGCCGCCATCAGGCATCCGAACGAGAAGAAGAAAGCCCCCAGAAGTCCGAGTCCGAGAAGAAACATCGCTTAAAGTATATCAGATATCCCTTCCTGCCCGGTACTTCGATACGGTACGTTTTCTTTGATATAATTATGGATTGAGGCGTTGTATCAACCATCAAGGCAAGGGTTCTGAAATGAAAGAGATATTCATCGGTTTCACAACATTATTAATTGCGGTAATTCTGTTTACATCATGTTCCGGATCGGATACAGCGGTAATCCTGCGTTTATCCGGAGACTCCGGATTCTCTTCCGGCGACTCCCGTCAGTTGTGGGGAGTATGGGAATTCGAGGTAATACCCGATGGCAACGGATCCGCAGAGGTCGTAATTACACCATTACGATCGATACAGGTCCACATGAACGTGGTCAAACTCATGGAGAACAGTACGGGTGGCGGGGTAAGTGTTGAACCGCCCATTGTCATTGAAAATGAAATACTGGACGTAAAGATAAGGCTTACTCACCCGTTTCCGGGGATGGACCAGTTCACCGGATTCGATGTGCGCGGAATTCTTATCGGCCATGGTTCCATCGGTGGATTTTCCGAGTCGTTTTTCTACGCGGGTCCATCCGACCTGGAACTCATTAATCCCGACGGCCACACGTCCCTCTGGAATCCGACCGATTACTCCGGGTCGGGATATCACGACGGAAAACTCGGAACGCCGGACGCCATAGCGAACTACACGGCCACCCTTAACGGTTACAAGTACTTCGCGGATGGGCTTACAACCGACATGGACGTCCCGGATATGCTGAAGACCAACAGGGGAGCGTTTACGGCTGGAACGACAAACACAAGGCGCTATCGTATGCGTCTCGGAAGCCAGGGACTGACCTTCCAGTACGCGGTTGACGCGAACTGGTGGACACCGGAGACTCCAGTGGAGATTCCCGACAGCTTCGATGTCGATCTGGCGAACTGCCCCGAGCCATACCACATCGACGCCACTGTCGGGCCGGGCATTCATGGCGAAGGTGGTTCGGCGGATGTGTACGTCCGTGTCTACGACTGGCAGACCGATGTTGAAAGCGTCTTTCTCGAAGCTCCACTTCTGCTTGATGGGGCTTTCGAACTCACAGGGCCGGATGATCTTGGTGATGCTACAGGTTGGAGCGGGACATTAACCAATTCCAACCTCCCAGCGGGTTCCGAAGCGGATATTCTGTTCTACGCTGGCGGGACCGACCCGACAACATCCAAGGAATACACTGAATACAGGCTGTACCATCTTCCGATCGCCCATGTCCCGGCTGATGGTGTAATAATCGAGATCCAGGACGACATGGCGTACAAAACGATCGGGATTGAATACGGGTACGGTTCATCCGACTACGATTACGGATCGGGTGATCCCCCTCCGGTAAGTTATTCGGAGCTTGACGGACCGTGGGATTTCACGGATATTCCCGCGACCGATACAACTGTGAGGGAAGCTCTTGCGAAGGACGATCCCGAGGTGGCGGCGTTCGCCGGTGATTTCAGCGCGAATGTGTCGCATTTCTTCAAGACACAGGCATCTTTCGGTGGAGATGTCGAGGAGATGTACCAGGCCGAGGTGCATAACGAAACCGCCGACCTCCTGAGGCTGTGGGGGGTGTACTACGAGGGAGACGCACTCCCGGACGAGGTCGATCCGGCGATCCCGCTCGATCCGCCGGTTGATTTCGCCTACCCGATGGACTCGGATTTTTATCACAAGGAAGACAAAAGCTACACCATCATTCCATTCCTTCTTACACTTGACGTTTTATACGAAACATGGGGTCTTGGGGACGGTGTCGCTTTCGTTCCGGTCTCTCCGGGTGTTAACGGATGGGGATGGGAAACCCAGCCAGCACTGCTGACAAGGTCGATAGCCTCCTTTGAGACAGGCGGGTTACTCGGACAGGGACCTCTCGGTTCGGGTCTGCTGTACCAGTGGACAGCGGACGATGGGACTCTCTACGGGGTCGTTTCAGCGGGAAACAGCCCGGATGATGACCCGAACTACAACGAATCGACGTACGAAATAACCGGATCGGCGGGTGCGACAGCACTAAGAGAGATTAACTGAGAGTTTTTAAAACACGTACAAACCGGGGCTGGTTGTCCGGCCCTTTTTTCTTATATTAATCATTAATCCGCGGGATAACTTGCACGTTTGGCTCGTTTCCTGCATCATTGCGTTATTATCCGATCCTTTTCCACAAGGAGACGCGTATGTTTACTCCGTTCGGGCACCTTGTAACAGCAATGGTGACCCCCTTCGATAATGAGGGAAAAGTCGCAGGTGATCTGGTCGAGGGGCTTGCCGATAAACTTGTCAAATCCGGAACCGAGACAATCCTGGTAGGTGGTACGACCGGTGAAAGCCCGACACTCAGGATGGATGAGCTTCTGAAACTCGTAAAAACGCTGAAAAAACTCCTTCCCAAAGGTGTCAAACTTATGGTCGGAACCGGAACGAACTCGACCGAAAAATCGATTGAACTTTCTGTCAAGGTTGCGGAGCTTGGCGTTGATGGCCTGCTCCTTGTTAATCCATATTACAATAAACCGACACAGGCCGGTCTTGAAGCCCATTTCAAAGCGATTGCGGACGCTGTTGATACCAGCGTGCTTCTATATAATATCCCCGGACGAACGGGGGTAAACTGCGAACCCGAAACCCTTGCGCGACTCGCGGAGGTTGAGAATATTGTCGGAGTCAAGGAGGCGTCTGGCAGTGTCTCGCAGGTTGCCGAGATCTCATCCCTGACCGATCCGGAGAAATTCGCGATTTATTCAGGCGATGATGGTCTGACCCTGCCGTTCCTTTCTGTAGGTGCAGTGGGTGTGGTATCGGTAGCGAGCCATCTCGTGGGAAAGAAGCTAAGGAGTATGATTGAGGCGTTCCTGGCCGGAGATATTAATAAGGCGCGTGAGATACATGTGTCACTTATTCCACTCTTCAGAGGTCTTTTCTGCAGAACCAACCCGATCCCGGTCAAGTATGCGCTGAACCGTATCGGTGTTCCGGTGGGTGGACACAGGCTTCCGCTTCTTCAGCTCGATGACGCGGGGCGTGAGATTGTAGATACGGCATTGAGAGAAACCGGGCTGTTAACGTAAAATCAGGTTTAAACGGACTAAAAAAAAGTAATGGCAGGGAAAATGAGTCAGATTACTCTTTTCCTCCCTGCCATTGACAAGGATGTGGATCACTTCGTTTGACGAATCACATCTCTTCATGTTCCCGGCAAAGGCATAAAGAGCATTTTTTTCATTAAAATATCTCAACCCCGAAAGGTGGACTCGTTCCCATGTCCGGATGGTTCATACTTTTTGGAATTCTCGCTGCAATAGCAATCTACGTATATGTCAAGTTCGTCTCGACGGGCAGGTTCATGGAGAAACTCGCTCCCCCCGACAGGGATTACGCCGACTACCTCAAGGGCCAGAAGGATACTGGCTGGACACCCGTTCTCAACATCCCCGCACCATCCGATGGCCAGCGTGACGACGAGGTCGAAGTTCTTCTCGCCGAGGGAAACCTTGACGCTGCGGAAAGGCTTTTGTCGAAGAAGATGGAGGACGCCCAGCAGGCACCGGTGGGAAGGCCTGCAAGAATAGCCCGGGTAGCTCATTACATGGAAGTGGTCAAGGACGCGAGACGCAATGCCAGGCAGGGATAATTCACCCCCGGCAGTTGTCATAACTTCACCCGTGCAGAGCGATATTAGATCATATATACTGTGCTGTCCGGAATGATGAATCCGGACTGTTCGGCTATCGCATGAGACGCGTTCCGATGGTACACATGGAGGAAAATTATTAATGGCACGCAGCCGTGTATTTTTTGATGGCGCTATTCGCTGGGAGGACGAAGCCCTTGTCTCACCCCTTTCCACCGGACTCCTGTACGGGGATGGAGTGTTCGAGGTCCTGAGAAGTTATGACGGGCAGTTGCTCAAATTCACAGAACATTACGAACATCTAAGAGAAAGCTGCAGCGCCCTCAGGCTGAACCTCGTCTACGATGAAGAAAACCTATGGCTGGTAATTCGCGAATTACTCAGGCAGAACGAGGTTGACGAAGGCAGCGCGTATATCAGGATCACCGTGTTCGGTTCCGATCTCAACATGATTTCATCCCCGGAGGGCGTTACTACGCACACATTCATTCACGTGCGCCCGTTCAAACCGCCGAAACCCGACAAATACAACAAGGGCATCAAGGTCCGTGTCTCAAGTTACAGGACGAGTCCGTACAACCCGATAGCGGGACACAACACGATCTGTTTCCTGCCGATGATCCTCGCGCGACGTGCTGCATGGGAGCGCGGGCTTGACGAAATATTGATCCAGAACACTGAGGGCGGAATCTGCGAAGGCAGTACAACGAACCTGTTTATTGTCAAGAATGGTAAAATAACCACACCGTCATCCGACGACGGCATTCAGCTTGATGTGGTCCGCCAGGCCGTAATCGACCTCGCAAAAGAGCTCGATATTCCACTCCGTCAGTCAAGAGTAAGTCAAAAGATGTTGATGGCTGCGGACGAGGTATTTCTGGTGAACAGCCTGATTGAAATAATGCCGGTGCGCGAGATCGATGGTGAGACAATCGGTACCGGAAAGATAGGTCCCGTCACTGAAAAGCTCCGTAATGCCTTCCTGAAACTCGTTAAAACAGAAACAACCTGATACCATCAAGCCTTTGTTATGAAATCAAAATCGGTAAACACAAATACACCCCCTGAACGCCCGGACTGGATAAGGGTCAGGGCGGTACGTGCAGATGTCCTTGCGGACATGCGTCGCAAACTGGACGGATGCAACACCGTATGCATGAGCGCGAAGTGCCCGAATGTCGGTGAGTGCTTTTCCCGCGGGATTGCCACGTTTATGATCGGTGGCTCCATATGCACCCGTGCGTGCAGGTTCTGTGGTGTGAAACACGGCAGACCCGAGGAAATCGACCCCGACGAACCAATGCATGTTGCGGAATCGGTTAAAAGACTTGGCCTTAAGTTCGTCGTAATTACGGGTGTCGCCCGTGATGACCTGCCGGATGGCGGCGCGTCTCACTATGCGGCAACTGTTACCGCGTTAAGAAAAATCGCTCCCGGGACGGGAGTGGAAGTGCTGATCCCGGACTTTGATGCGTCACCCGATTCGCTCAGGGAAGTACTGGAAGCGTCACCGGACGTAATGAATCACAATATTGAGACTGTTAAAAGGCTTACACCTGAGATACGAAGCAGGGCAACATATGAAACTTCTCTTAAAGTGCTGGAGATCTCAAAGGAAATCGCGCCGGGGATTCCCACGAAAAGCGGACTGATGGTCGGATTCGGTGAAACTTACGAGGAGGTCATCGAGGCCCTTGAGGACCTTCGCAGGGTTGGTTGCGATCTTCTGACAATCGGACAATACCTCCAGCCACGCGCGGGAAAGGAAACCCCGGTAATCCGGTACTGGACACCCGATGAATTCGAATCTCTTAAAAAAGCTGCACATTATATGGGATTCAGCGGAGCCGCATGCGGGCCTTTCGTACGGTCGAGTTATTTCGCCGAGGAACTTGCGGAAAAAATTCCCGGATAACAGATCGTTATCCATGATATTGTTGATTCGGTAACCTGACATGAAGCATAATAAACTCATGTCCGGAAAATCGCATAAACCACCACCACACGTACCCATAAAACCCCAGCCCATGACCCAGCCTACTCTGAGGCCGGATGCCATGGACATGCAGCCCGGTCCACCTCCATCAAGGAAAAAGAAATCCATTTTTTCCGGAATCAGATCGATGATGCGGGCCGATCACCCGATCTGGACGGTATTCCCGATCCTGCTGTCAGTCGCGGCCTTATATTTCGCTTATAAGTCGAACATAATCAACAGGGAATGGGCAGACGTTCATCTCAGGCTCAACACCCAGATTTTCATGGGCTACCGAACATCGGACGACTATTTCATTCAGGATGACGCTATCTTCTTTCCGTCGGTAATCGGATCACTTGACAATATCGAAGAACTGATGAGCCAGGTCACTATGGCCAGTAATACACTCGGGCTGAGATGGACTTCGGAAGCCGTCGGGATGGAATTTAACGAGGAGGTTGATATAACCACACTTCCGTACAGCCACTGGTTTATTTTTCTCGCGATATGCAATGACGGTGACCAGATAGCGGAAAGCAGTTTCATCGACTTTGACTACTACCAGCCGGATGATCAGGATGAGCTTCGCGGTGATGTTTTCATTCCGGAAGGAGCCGAAACATCCGAATGGGCATACGGACCATTCGTCCTCTCACCCGGACAGTGGACACTCGTGCCCCTCGGGACGGTATACATGCGTTATACACCACTGGGTGACGAGACGGACATCCAGTATCACGGAGATTTCTACCTGCCGAAACTAATGAGATACCAGTCGGCTGTCAGCGGCGAACACGAGATACCGCTCAATTTTGAAGCTATTCCAATGACAATGAATGTGTTTACCGACCCGCCGATCCCACAGACAGAAGGCACACAGAGCGAGATGAACCAGCCATCACAGCCGCTTGGACGAAAACCGCGCAATTAGATATTTTCGGCCGGAAGCGCAGCCACCATCGCGACAATTCGGTTCGCAAGTTCCTTCCTCTGCTCGTTTTCATCTTCGCTCAGCGTCTTAAGGTGCCTGCTCATTTCAAAAAACCTGACGAACATCTTCTTCAGTTCTATAAGACGATCGAGGCCTTTTGAATTCTCTGTCTCGTCATAAATAAATTCAAACCTGCTGAGAATATCAAGGACCTGTCTCTCACCGACTACCATCATCAGGCCCTTCCATATCCTGATCGCTTCCCCGGTTTTACCCTCCTTCGAAAGCCTGTCTGCTTTCTCAAGCTGGTGATCGATTTTTCTCCCGCGCCTGTTTACGAAATATACAAGAATCCCGTATACAATAAATAGTGCCAACAGCAGCACCGAAGCAGCTACGATTAACACAGAAAATAAATCCGATTTTAACAGAACCGAATCCATGCTGTTCATTTATTTCGTCGGGAGTGCCCCCGTCAGTAGTCGCGTGATGTGATTTTTTCCAGAAGGCACCTTAAGGTGTCGTTCGCCCTGCCCTCGGGAAGTTGATCAAGGATGGCAAATGCCTTGCACCCGTACTGCTCGACAAGACCCAGGGTATATTCCATTGCACCGTTACGTCGTATCTGGTCGGAGATCTCCAAAATATCCTCATCAGAAATGATGTCCGACTCCAGCAGTGTCCTGTACCTGGATGCAAACGATTTATCCTCGCGAAGAGCATAGATCAGCGGGACAGTATAGACACCGCTGCGTATATCCGATCCCCGTGGTTTTCCTGTGGCTTCCGGGTCGCTGAACAAATCGAGAAGATCGTCCGAAATCTGGAACGCAAGCCCGAAATTGAAACCGAATTCCGCAAGGAGTTTCTCGTCAGGTTCCGTCGCACCACCAAGATATCCGCCGACAGCCGAGGCTGTCCGGAAAAACACCGCTGTCTTATTCCTTATAATCTCAAAGTACATCTGCTCGGTAAGTTCGACATTCCGTGCATTGTTAAGTTCCTGCATTACACCGTTTGCAAGTGCCTCGCACATGGCGACATACATCTCTATCAGTCTGAAGTCCCGCTGCTTTGTCAAAAGCTTGTAAGCAAGGACGAAGAAATGGTCGCCCATGATGACCGCGCTCTTGTCGCCCCAGAGTGCGTTTGCCGATTTCCTGCCCTTCCGCGTGCTCGCATTGTCGATAACGTCATCATGGAACAGTGTCGCGCAGTGGATAAGTTCGGCGGCCGATGCACACTCAATGGCGGGTTCAAGAATTTTGTCGGTGTAGAGGTGCTGAGACAGAAGTACGAAAGTCGGGCGGAGCCTTTTAGCCCGTCCGAAAAGCATGTGCCTCCCGATTGCCTCCATCATCGGGTTATCAGACTGAATGAGCTTCTCCAGAAGGCCTTCGACTTCCTCCACAAGACTGTTCACCCATGGATCGGGTCGAAAGTAGAAGTCCTTACGGGCTGGTATATCACTGACTTTACCGGACGTCTGCCCGGTGCTGTCAAGAGTTTCATTTCTTATAGATGCATCCATTACTAAATAACAGGCTTATTCGGCCCAACATGTGATTATATCACATTGCCGAAACGCGGTTACCCGGGTGTTTCATCCTTTCTCTGATGAACCACCCGGAAGGTTTTTCTCCAGTATCTCGGTGAAATCCGGCCAGCTCCCCCCCGCTACCAGAACAGATTTATTGCCATCGGGCCTGATCATTACACGCCCCGTTCTGTAGGGGAAATAAAGCGCGATAGTCAGCCCGATCAGCAGAAGGAAACTGCCAGTGTAAAAGACTGGGACACTCGGATCGTGACGATACTGGATCACCGAATACTCCTCGATGCTATCAAGCGTAATCCTCGTGCCGTCAAGTTCCAGGTAAGTATCCTCGGTGATATAACCAAGCAGTACCGCACCGCCCCCATGTCCCTGGTGGGAATAGTCAACAAGCCTGATAACATACGGAAGCTCCGACTCGGTACCGTCTTCCGCCACCCACTTACCACCGGCGATATCCCATACTTCCACGGTCACGTTAAGACCGAGCGATGGTATGCTCATCGGCCTTCCAAGCGTTGTGGCAGCGGGAATGGGCTGTTGCCCCGGAGCGGTTATGGTGAAATGCATTATGTAGTCGTATGCGCTCTGGTAGTAGGTCACACCGCCATACCGTAGCGGCTTGTTCATCTCAACCATCCGCTCCTTGATTACCTCATACTCACCATCACCGACCGGGCGTACTATTCTCAGATGACTCACATAGTCGGAGGGATCGCCATGATAGCCGATCGGCATGCCCGTCTGTTCATCTAAACCATCAAAATAACCTTCCCTGTAGACGTTTTCGTAATCAACAAGCTGAATTAGTACATCCTCGTTCGGTTCGTACGCCTGCCCGGCAGCCTCGGCCTCCGCCTGCCTGTGAAGCTCCTGTCCGATGAGTTTCGTATCACCCTCGCCAAGAATCATGTGATCCCCGTAACCGGCAACCCTTTCGTTGCCGATAATCAGGCCGAGGATCACCAGCACAAACGCGAAATGGAACATCGCGGATATCGCATGCCTGAAGGAATTCTTTCTAGTGAAGATATACGCCGTACCGGAATCGCCCATTTCCTCGAAAATCTGGAATCCTCTGCGTTTCAGCAGTTTCCTTGTTTTTTCAGCGGATTTTTCGGCATTATCATCAAGGTTAATCTCAACGCTCGATGACATTCCCGTGATCGTTTTCTCGCTCACAACCGGACGGGTTTTTGACAGGAGAACCCGGCCTATTTTCAGCCTGTCCCATGCACAGAGCACGGACGAGATCCCGAGAACAACTGCAAGCGTGAAGAAAAGTCCGGACCTGAAGACATCGTACAGATCGAAAGGCACTATAAGGCCATAGTAAATAAATTCACCCGTGCTCAGTTGACCGTCACCGGGTATTACATCGAACAGGTTCGCGTACTTCTCACCAAACTCGGCCAGATCATGGGAGAGATGCTCCTGCGGAAGGATTGCACCTATCAGCCCCATGATAGCCAGTATAATCAGAACCCATACCGCAAACCTGAGTGAACGAAGAACGGAAGGAATAACGAGGATTCCTTTGTACAGGTCAACGAATGCAAGGCCTATCAGGTCGAACAGGCCCATCCCGTTCTCCGGCGATCCGTTACCGGGTGATCCGTTTTTATTTTCTTTCTCTGCCATATTTCATCACCCGGTATACGCGTGCAGGGTTTCAAGCTCGATCATCTTCGCCACGATATTAAGGCCGATCCATGTAAAGATAACGCAGCCGAACCCAACAAGGTTAAGTATGCTGGCCCTGGTTCCCTTCCATCCGAACGCAAGCCGTGCATGAAGGTACCCGGCATAGATCAGCCAGGTCACAAGCGATGCGGTTTCCTTTGGATCCCAGCCCCAGTACCGTCCCCAGGCCTCGTTCGCCCAGACGGCACCCATGATTATACAAAGCCCCAGAAGCGGGAATCCGAATGCAACCATGCGGTATGACAGGTCATCAACCTTCGGGTTTTTTGTGAAGAAATAGACGATACCCGCACCTGCCGAGATTGCGAACGCCGCATAACCAAGAAATGCGGTCGCTATATGTATATCCAGCCACGGACTCTGGAGAACCGCCCTGAGTCTCTGACCTTCGGTTGGCCCGTCATAGAACTGCCAGACATACAGCAGTAGTACAGCCGATAAAATATTCGCAATAGTTGATGGCAGCCGCGATTTCATCCACGGATCGGCGAAAACCGCAACAATTGCACATGCCCATGCGGAAAAAATAAAGGTTTCGTAGAGCTGCACGTAAGGGACATGCCCGGTGTGGATCGTCCTGATTACGAGAGTAGCCGTAAGTGAAATGGCGCCCGCGAGTCCCAGGATATAAGAGCCGATCCCCATTGGTCTGGACCGCATGATCCAGAAAAGCATGCTAATAAGGGCTGCAACGATAAAAATTACAGCCGCCACCTGAAGTGTCATTAATTCTGCCGCTACCAGGGGATCTATTTCATTCGTCAGAGAACTGGCCGTTTGTTCTGTCATTCTGTACTTTCCAAATAAAAGGACTGCATTGAATGTAGTCCTGTGGTACTCCCCATTTAACCCAGCTTAACAAAACATACTTGTACTATATATCCCTCATTAAAACAAGGAGTTTTACGGAATCAGTAAGCGGCCCCGGTTTCCTCGGGCACCTGTTTCTGCTCGGAGCCGGACAGGAAGTGAGACAGGATCTTAAGCTCCGATGTAATGTCGACCTGGATGGCAAGCACATCCGGGGGTGTTTTGATGTTTACGGGGGCGAAATTCAGGAGCGCACGGACCCCGGACCCGATCGCCTCCTCCGTAACAGCACGCGCCGCAGGTGCCGGAACGGTCAGGATGACGATCTGGATGTTCTTCTCCTTCACGACCTCCGGGAGGTCGTCCATATGGTAAATATGGATTCCCGACCGCGAGCTTCCGACCTTCTCCGGATCGTCATCGAACAATGCGGCAACCCTGAAGCCCTTCTGGTTCAGGCCACTATACCTGAGAAGCGCGGTTCCCAGGTTTCCTACCCCGATTATCGCAATCGCCCACTGCCTGTGAAGGCCAAGTATCCGCCTTAAGGCTTCGGACAGCCTGGGTATGCTGTAACCCATCCCACGGGTACCGAATTCCCCGAAATACGCAAGGTCCTTACGTAACTGCGAGGGTTTCACGTCCAGCTCGGTCGCAAGCTCCTCGCTGGATACCGTCTCGTATCCCTTTTCCTGGAATCTTTCCAGTACCCTCAGGTAGCGCGACAGTCGCTTGACCGTAACCTGGGGAACTTTTTTTTCCATGTTTTCAGGCATGATCCATGGAGCCCATCCTTACCCACCCGTTATCTTTTCTTCAGCAGCATTTCCCGAAACAGCTCGTTAAGACGTTTCGGATCGGCCTGGCCGCCACTTTTCTTCATCGCTGCCCCAACCAGCGCGCCTATTGCATTCTCCCGACCCTTTCTTACCGATTCAACCGCCTGCTCGTTCTCTTCGATTATTTCCTTTGCAAGTGTTGTAAGCTCGTCCTGGTCGGTGACCTGCACGAGCCCTTCACGCATAACGATATCCTTAACCTTGCCGCCTTCCTCGAGAATCTTCATCACTATCGCCTTTGCGTTGGTACTGCTGAGTTCATCTCTCATCACCATTTTGGTGACCATAGCAAGTTTTTTGGCAGTCAGATCGGTCTGATCGAGCGTGATACCTGTCCTGTTCACAAATTCGAACACCGTGCCAACCATCAGGTTCACAGTCTGCGTGCATTGTGCTCCGCAGTTCTGGACAGCTTCCTCGAAGAAATCCGCCACAAAATATGGGTTATCGACCGGTGAACCGGTTCCGCTGACGAGAAGGTCAGCGCTTGTCGGCGGGACCCCGAATCTCTCAATCAGCGACCTGATCCTGTTCACCGGGATATCCGCCATGTCTACCGTGGATTCATCGAGAAGCGAACCCTCGAATACCAGATCGGGAATATCCGGCTCGGGAAAGTACCTGTATTCGGGTGCATCTTCCTTGTAACGCTGGTGGACTGTTACTCCGGTTTTCTCATCCCAACCCATCGTAGCCTGCCTGACTTCGCTTCCGGTGCGATAAAGCGCCGTCTGTCTCTGAATTTCGTACTCGATCGATCTCTCCACCGCCCTGAAGCTGTTCAGGTTCTTAATCTCGACTTTTGTGCCAAACTCCTCCGAATCCTCCGGATGGACGGATACATTAACCTCGCACCTGAAACTGCCCTCGTCCATGTTGGCGTCCGAAATTCCAAGGAACCTTAAAAGCCTTCTTAATTCCTTCAGGTACTTGACCGCTTCCCCGGCGCTCACAATATCGGGTCTGGACACGATTTCGATCAATGGTACGCCCGCACGGTTGAAATCGATCAGGCTGCCCGCTTCACTCTCATGAAAGAGCTTCGCCGTGTCCTCCTCAAGGTGCACGCGCTCAATCCCGATCATTCGGCGCTTATCGGCCATTGAGTCGATAACCTCAAGTTCCCCGTCAGATCCGACCGGGTGTTCGTACATCGATATCTGGTAACCCTTTGGAAGGTCGGGATAAAAGTAATTCTTCCTTGCGAACTGTGCGATTGGATGAATCGTGCATGAAAGCGCACGTGCGGCACGAAGACCGAGAATGACCGCCTGATGGTTAACCATCGGGAGGGTTCCCGGAAGTCCAAGGCAGACAGGACAGAGATGCGTATTCGGGGGATCACCGAAGGATGATGAACACGAGCAGAACATCTTGGAGCGGGTCCTGAGCTGCGCGTGTACTTCCATTCCTATTGTCGGTACATAATTTTTAGCCATAATAACGTCAATCCGCTACGATCACGGACCTACTCCACAAACCGGTACGCCCTGTATGCTTCGCCTGTCTCCATCGATATCCATGGCCAGCTTTTAACGTTAGCATCGGTAAAGTATGTTTCCACGAATTCAGCATCCAGGCTGTTGATGAAATTCTCTCCTACCCATATTTCATTATCACCCGCGAGGAAATGAAGGTTCTTCGCAATATGGACAGGGGGACCGAGTGGTACGAGTGTTTTCATACCCGGACGGCCAACGCATGTGATATGCACTGGTCCCTGGTCTATCCCAATACTGCACCTTAGTCCATGCGGCAACATCTGCCCGATAAACTGTGAAGCGATATGATCGATGAAATTAGTCACGTAAAGCGCGGCCCTTAGTGCGGTTTTCGCATAAGTCGAAGCTTCACGGCTTTCAAGTCCGAAAAGCGAAGTGAGCTGATCACCGCTTGATGTAACCGTGATGCCGTTGAAATCCGAGAACACCTTCATCACCGTCGGTACAATGCTGTTCAGGAGAAGAGCGGCATTGAGATTGTCCGTTCCGGTTCTCGTCAGAACGGAATACTTGACGATATCGAAGCAAAGCACGGTTGTGTAGTACTTGTTGGTCTCTCCGGGAAGGAGGTTGTGAGGCAGGGGACTCATCTTCCCTCCCTCGATCTTGGTAATGCGTTTCTGCGCGGCCTTGTAGTTGACCAGCATGTCGTCTCTTAATATGTCGAAATAGTCCTGCATACTGAAATCTCCAGCTTTAATCAAGCATGTTCCTTTTCAAATGTCCTGGCGGCCCTGAAAATAACCGATTCCCTGAATGGAGGGGCGGTAAACTGAATTCCGATCGGCAGTATGTTCGCGGCTCTTCCGGTACAGTTCTTCATTTTCGACTTTTTTAAAGGTGATATTCCGTCATCATCCTTGTCTGTGAATCCACCGTTAATGCTGACAGCCGGAACGCCGGCCATAGCCTGCGGAACCACGAAAACATCCTCCCTGTACATCGCGACGGGATCGTCCACGAGCGAGCCCAGTTTGAACGGTGGCGATGGTGCGGTCGGGGAGATTATTATATCCACATCCTCCCACAACGCATCAAGTTCCGCCCTGAGCCGGGTTCTTACCTTCTGCGCCCTGCGGTAATATGCTTCGTAATAACCAGCCGACAGCGCGAAAGTTCCGAGGATGATCCTTCGCGTGACTTCCGAACCAAATCCCTGGCTTCTGTTCTTTCTGTAATAGTCGAGAAGGTCCGCGGCCGTATTTTCATCGACATCCTTTCCCATTTCGGCAAGGTCGACAGTCGACCCGAACCTGATTCCATCGTACCGGGCAAGGTTACTGCTTGCCTCGGACGGTGCAAGTATGTAGTAAGCAGCGAGAATATGGTCGAACGAGCTGATAGTAATTTCCTTAACTTCTTTCGCATGGCCTTTAAGCCATTCGACAGATGACTCCATTACCTTGCGCACTCGCGGGTCTACCCAGTCAGCGAAACTGACGTCCAGTACCCCGACTCTCAGGTCGCCAATTCCATTTTCGATTGATTCAAGGTAGTCTTCATTCTCAAGCGCCATGAGGGTGGCATCACGGCCATCCTGCCCCTCTATTACGGATAACGCGATCGCTGAATCACGTACGGTATTAGTAATCGGACCGATCTGATCCAGTGACGAGGCGAACGCTATAAGGCCCCATCTCGACACTCGCCCGTAGGTAGGTCTTAGTCCGACAAGCCCGCAGAATGACGCTGGCTGGCGTACACTTCCGCCCGTATCGCTCCCAAAAGCAAGCGGTGCGAATCCGGCGGCAACCGCGGCAGCGCTTCCCCCGGATGATCCTCCCGCAACACGGCTTAAGTCATACGGGTTCTGCACAGGGCCGTGAGATGAATACTCACTGCTCGAGCCCATCGCGAACTCATCCATGTTCGACTTGCCCAGAAGTGTAAATCCGGCTTCCCTGCTACGGGTTTCGGCGGTTGCGGAGTAAGGTGGTACATAACCTTCCAGGATCCTGCTCGAACAGTCGGTTTGAATCCCCGTTGTACAGATGTTGTCCTTCTGAACGTACGGGATGCCCCTGTACGGCATGTCAGGATCGAATGACCAGGAATCGAACTTATCTGCAGCGTTATCAATGGTAACGCGATTCAGCGCGTTCAGGTCCTTTTCGCACTTATTTATCTGTTTACCGGACTGCTTAAGTATCTCGCGAGGGTGAATGCCGCCCTTCTCAAGTTCGTACCTGAGCTGCTCGATTGAATATTTTCGTATTTTCTCCATACCTGTCAGTGCCCGGAATCATCCCCGCCAAGAATCTTCGGAGCGAGGAAAAATTCCTTTGTCTTCAGCCTTGCATTCTCCAGGGCCTCATTCCTTGTAAGTATATCCAGAGGTTCATCATCCCTTAATGGTATGGGTACATGGTTAATCTGAATAGTCGGATCAACCCCATTGAGGGAAACGTCATTCAGAACCCTGAAATGGGCAAGGATGTTCTTCAGATGCGCTTTCTGGATACCCATCCCGGGAGCAAGGGGATCAAGTCTCGCAAGGTCGATTATCCTCAGGAGCTCATCATCCGTGATCTCGCCAATTTCTTCGATTTTCACGCTGTCTTTGGACATGATCAAATATCTCCGGGAATCACCGGGTGTTGATATTAAGCCAGATAAAGGCATTAAATGCTGAGTGCATATTATATCAAATCGGGGAAAATTAAGAGACTGAACCGCATCGAAAAGTGAAAAAATTCACAAGGCATCAGGTTTGCTTGATCTTGTCCTTCGTTTTGTAATTTTTAAATGAACCGGACGGCAGTTCTCCGAGGAACATCGACTTCGGACGCCATCTGCCGTGCCTTCTTCGGCAGCAGAAGAGTGCCGCACGATCCCTTGCCCGCGTCAAACCCACATAAAACAGGCGTCTTTCTTCCTCGATCTCCGATGCGGTTTTATTTAACGCAAGCCTGTGAGGAAGGTCCCCCTGCTCCAGACCGAGAATTATCACGCGATCGAATTCCAGACCTTTTGCGGCATGCAGTGTCATCATGCGGACAGCATCCTCGTCCGAATCGAAATCACTCTCCGTCAATAAAACCATATGCGAGAGAAAATCACCGAGTGTCACATCCGATCGATCATCTTCGAGCCGTAACGCTTCCTCCCTGAGAAGATTGATCCTCTCTACAAGATACGTTTCATGAGGAATGTACTCGGTTCGGCTTCTTCCCAGACTGGAAAGCTCCCATTTGATTGTCGACAGGCCGCTTTCGCTTAATCCTTCTGAAATAGCTTTTACAAACGGGTGATCTTCCATGTCGTCATCAAATGCTGCAAGTTGACGCGTTGCAGAAGCCCTGTAGTGTCCGCCATCGGCCTCGGTCGAGTCATCCACAGCATGCGCAAGTGCAAAGATAAATGGAAGATCGATGGAAAATGCTCTTGCGCGAAGCGATTCATCAATTCTCACGAGCCTGGTAAAAACTTCAATATTTGTCCGGACATCGTCGAGTGCACGGTGAGCGCGACCCTTGTCGATCCCGAACTTATCAGCGAGTGACTCCAGCCTGTGAGGTTCTCCCGGAAAAAGCCTTCTCGACAGCGGAAGAGTATCGATTGACAGGTTGGGAATTATTTCATTCAGAACATGCCCTGTATGCCGTCTTATAAGCGGCAGGTCGAATGAATCGATGTTATGTCCCGCAAGCGGACTGTCGCCGATGAACTCAAGAAATCGCGGGAGCACCTCCGCAATTGGCGGCGCTTCCTTCACATCGTCATCGTCGATTCCATGCACATCGGTTGCGGACTGTGGAATCGGGTAGTCCGGCTTGACAAGCTGCTCGAACGTCCCAGCCTCCTTAACCTTTCCATCCCTTAAAAGTACCCTTACCGCGGCTATCTCAACGATCTCTGAACGGAAAGTATCGGTTCCCGTTGTTTCGAGATCGAAAAACACAATTACTTCATCTTCGCTTCCACCCGGACGGTATCCGACCAGTTTCGTTACGAACAGGTGCGTTGAAATGACAAGCTCGAAGCACTCCCTGTTTTTACATTCGTCGGATGGGCTTTCCGAGAACCCGTCGCCGGTTAAATACATCACCCTCGGGATAAGAACATCGGCCGGGAAGAAAAGCCTTCCGGGATAATTCAGACCGATTGAAACAACCGGACGGTTATCGACCGGGTAACTGGTATCCTCATCCCATTCGAATGGCTGGGGAATTCTCTCCGCTTCAATTCCTATAATGTCCCTGCATGCATGTTCGAGCATATGTGCAGCCAGAAACGCTGTAATTGTCGGTGCGTGGTATATCCTTATGCCGTCCTTTGATTCACGCCACTCGTCAAGGATCGATCCCGGAGACATTTCATTAAATCCCGTGATCGTTTCATGTTCGGAGGCGATAAACGCATCCTCAGCGGCGTTCCATGGCGACATTGTCTCGGACAAATGTTCCGCGACGTAATTCACCATCGCGGACGGCGCTTCCTCACCGGCTTTTTTTCTTAGAGAACGGACGAACCTGCTTAATTTCGCAAGCTGCGACTGTGCAAGCGCGCTGAGATTTCTGAACCTCGATGGCCTTCCAAGGAGTTTATAAAGCGGAACACCTTCCTTCGCCGCAATAAGCCTGACCCTGAGATCGTCGAGTTCCCCGAGCCGGTCTCTCGGAAGTCCGAGCGCACGGTCCCAGTCCCATTCGGAGTCCGTACCCGCAAGCCTGAGAAGCGGAAGCGGATCGCCTGGGATCTCCTCACGCTGGCGATCTGGATGAAGTCGCATCACGGGAACGCCTGAATTAATGAGGAAACTCTCGCATTCATCCGCGATCCAGTGAACGCGGTAGAGAATCGCCATGTCACGGTAATCGCATCCTCCGCCCGCCCATCCCCTCACAAGCTTCGCGATGATCCTCGCTTCCTCGTCCTCGTTCTCGACCTCGAAAACACCTATGGGAGGCTTCTCCTTCATGCCTTCGGGTGGTTTCGGCGGACGCTGGTAAAACCTCGTGTTATTGCCGATAACCTTCGAAGCGGCGTACAGAATTCCCGGCGAACAGCGGTAGCTTCCGCCAAGCGGGATAAGAGTCGCGTTGAAGTCAGCCACGAAGGTATCGATGTAAACACCGGATGAACCGCGGAACGCGTATATAGTCTGGTCCTCGTCACCGACCGCGAACACATTGAGGTCCGGGTTTTCAAGAGCACAGATAAGCCTGTACTGGGCCGGGTTTAAGTCCTGGAACTCATCGATGAGAAGATGATCGATCCCCGAGAGCACTTCCTCCCGAACGTCGGGATGAAGGTAAAGGAGTTCGAGTGCGCCAAGAAGAATGTCATTGAAATCTATTGCAGCCCGCGCCTTAAGTTCCTCGTCATAGATCCTGAAAATTCCGGCTACAACCTCGTAGTGCTCAGGGTCGAAGCGTTCGTCCATAAGGGGATATGCAACGACGGCTTTCACACGATCAAGAAGTTGTTTGAGGTACCTGATCGGTAAAAACTCCTCCGAAATCCTCTCCCTTGCGAGTATCAGCCTGAGAAGATTCTCCTCGGCGTCCTCATCGAACACGACCGGTTCCCTCGGGAAACCAAGTGCATGGTAATGATTTCGAACAAGCCTGTACGCCCACGAGTGGAACGTCGAAACCCTGACCTCGCCGGCGGGTGAAATTCCAATCTCCTCACCGCTCGCCGAATGATATCGTTTCGCTAGAAGCCTGCCCCTCATCTCCGCCGCGGCACGGTTGGTATAGGTAATCGCGAGAATCCGTCCGGGACTCACCCCGATCGTTTCTGTGAGATAGGCCGCGCGTGCCGTAAGCACGCGGGTTTTGCCGGTACCGGGACCGGCGACAACCATAACGGCGCGGTCTGGAGACTCAACCGCCTCGCGCTGCGTATCATCAAGCTCCCAGGGCATAAGGGAAATATAAACATATTAATGACATAGTGCAAAAATTCGCTTGCATGAATGCCATTTTTTCGGGTAATATAAAGAAGCATTCTTTTGTATAAGACTGTTTTCAGCATACGTTTTGTCCACTGGAGGCATAATATGAATCGAGGCTTTACATTATGGGTATTGCTGATTGTTGCGGCCCTGGCGGTGTCATGCTCGGGCTCATCCGGCAATCCTGTCATTCCCGGCTCACCCGACACCGACCTGACTGCGGGTGTCGAGAACACTTCACGGGGGGCTTCTTCGAAAGCATCGTGGGGAGTCTGGGAAATTAACATCAATACTGAGACATGGGAAGCTGAAATAATTCCCCTTCGCGGTTCGCAGTATACGGTCGATGTCGTCACGTTCCTGCAGCCCCCGGCAGGAAATCCGGCGAACCTGTCACTCGCCGTTACCGACGTAAGCGAGTGGTTCACACAGGGACTTATAACATGTGAGGTCGGACTCAGACACCCGTTCCCCGGCCTCGAAGTCTACACGGGTTTTGACGTCATGGGCGTTTTCATGGCTCCGGGTTCGGTCGCAGGCCTTTACGACGCGGACGTTCTCTATACCAATGGAGATGACGAACCTATTCTTCTAAATGCTGATGGCTACACGAGATGGATGAACCCGGTCGAGTTCGAACCAAACGGTACGATCCTCGCATTCAAACCTGGAAAACTGAGCGGATCACCACTCGACCTGTTCACATCAACCATCAACGGATACAAGTATTTCGCTGACGGACTGGAACTTCTGGACAGCGTAACAGATTTCTACAAGGAACCTGTAAACACTGACGGACGTGGCAAATTCATGCCGGGAAGTTACAACGTGCGTGAATACCAGCTCAAGTTCCCGCTCGTGGACGATTCACCGCAGCTTGTCTTCCAGTACGCGGTTGTCGCAAGCTGGGTAGAACCTCAGCCTGAACTTTCGGGCGATCCGGACATCGTCGATGTCCCGGAGGATTTCCCCTACTCCGCGAATGCGGACGAGGCGATCCACGTCGGAGTCGCCGACTCCTCGACGCTTTACTTCGTCGATGACGTCGGCGGTGGCGATATCAGCCTTCAGCTCGAGGTCTACGACTGGGGCGCACTCCAGGATGAGGTTATAGTTCCCGATGAAATCTCTTCAATTATTGTCGAAGCTGCCGAAATACCGGGTGGATACGTCGAGTTTGACAACACCGCTCTTACGGCTGTCGCGGGCGATGGTACATCCCTGATCTCATCGGTGTTCAACGTCGATGTCAGTTCGGTTACACCAACCTCGGCGGAAGATGTCAACGTTCTCATTTCAGTACTGAGCAGCGATCCTGCAACTTTCGATCCCGGAACCGGGATTCCGAACAATGAAGATAATCTTGCCGCTTACTTCCTCTACCCGGTACCGGTCGGAAGTGAAATTCCCTCCCAGATTGAAGTGATCAGCCCGAACGGTGGCGAGACACTCTGGATGGGGATGTTCCATGAGATCACGTGGGATATTGGTCCCGGAACGACTACAGATGTAAAAATTGAGTGGTCGACCGACAATTTCGCGTCCGACATACGGACCATCGTAGAGGAGACCGAAAACGATGGCAGTTACATGTGGGAGCCGGTTCCTGTCGAGGATACTACCACCGCAAGGATCAGGATCTCCGCGGTTGGCGGTAGTGACTCAGACACATCGGACGCCGATTTCGAAATCGCGCTTCCCGTCTGGCTGGCGTTTGAAGACCCTGTGACTGTCGACAGCGGAACGGTTACATGGGGCTGGACCGGCAGTTATGTCCATCAATGCGACGAAATATCACCGGCGATCATGCAGACAATAACCGGTACATCCTACGTCGGATTCTATGGAATCAATGTTGGAAGCACATCATACGACCGGATGGTCAGATCAGCGAATGGTTCGAGTTGGTATGGAAGCCCGAGCTTCTGGTCAACCGGTGGTGTAAACTACGGCCGTGGTGATTACTGCAAGGTCTGCCCGTCACATACCGGAACAGGCTGGATGATTACAAGCCTCTGGTTTAGTAATCCAGCAGCGGCCGCATACGGATGGTGGTCGGATATCGCCCGCGGAAATGGCGGCACTTATAACTACTGCTTCGATGGTGTAAGCTATTATCCGGGACAGGATAAATACACCGAGATCATGACCGACAGCTCCGGTTACATCTGGCAGTTCGGCGATGGTGGCTCACCGGGAATCCGGTATGTTAAATCGAACCAGCCGGGCCTGACAGGCGGCGGAGGTCCGGGACAGGTTTCATCGGCTGTTAACCTTGTCGCGGACGGAACCATCAGTAAGAGCCGGGCCTGGGCCCGACAGGGTCAGGCAGTTGCACTCGCGTTCACGAACTCGTCAGGTGAGGTCCGCCTTGCCGAAACAGCGGATGCCCCGACGAATAACACGTGGGAGACAAACGAAGTTATCTTTGAGCTCGGAACCGACTACACATCGGTATCGAGTCCATGCCTCTGCGCTGATTCAGACGACAGGCTCTTCGCGGCGTGGGTCGCGATCGACACAAGCGGCGCTTACAACATCCTTGCGTCGATGCGCGAAAACGTGAACGATCCGTGGTCCAACCCGGTCGTTGTCACCACATCGTCAAGCGAACTTCTCGACGTCCACATCTCATCTCAGGCTGTTGATCTTCCGACCGGCACGACAGAGGATGTCGCGCTGGTTACATGGGAGGAAGACCTCCAGGTTAAAAGCGCGATCTCACCGTACGAGCTTCTCGCGTTCCTTCCGCTACAGGATGCGAGCGACAGCGGAATCGACGCACGTCAGCCCGATTCGATGTGCATGGATGACTCGCTTGGTTACCTGTACGACGTGCTGAT